>SXGT01077592.1_pt1 | contig 49965 bp, 30 predicted proteins | sample 3176221 | NCBI WGS metagenome assembly SXGT01 (sample SAMN11356862, study PRJNA531348) | freshwater metagenome | isolation source: freshwater sample F1-120 | place: China: Fuxian Lake, Yuxi | collected 2017-12-25
GTGGGAGCTGGATCACTGGTTGGCTTCTTCTCCGCGATTGCCGTGGTGCTTGACTTGGCCTGCAAATCCCGTGCCTGACCAATCGACCCGATACGACGATCCAGACCCATCTTGTACTCAAGAAGCGGGTCAGTCGTGCCGTTCTCTTCACAACGTTTGGCCACCCATCGCTCCATGCGTTCAATCAGAAACCTCACTACCTCTGGCTCACGGTCGGCCAAGTTCACCTTTTCATCCGGGTCCGATGGAAGGTGGTAGAGCTCGATTGGCGGGAAGCCGTGAAAGTCTGGCTCCATCGCCTGGATCAATTTCCACTCGTGGGTCCGCCACCCCCGCTTGCGCATCCATGTGCACTCGGTGAGATATATCTCGTCGTGGTTGTCACGGCGTTCACCGAGGACGAGCGGGAGCACACTCTTGCCATCCATTTTCAGAGACGCCGAGAGCTCGTGTTCACCTAGCAAGTCGAGAATGGTCGGCAACATGTCCTGGTGAGCGACGTTACCTGGTATCCGCACGCCCGCAGGTAACCGTCCCGGCGCCCTGATGATCAGCGGAACGTGAATGTTCGTCTCGTAAAGCCCGTGATGGTCAAACCAAATCTGGTGTTCCAGAAGGGACTCCCCGTGGTCGCCAGTCAGGATGACAATCGTGTTGTCAGCAATTCCAAGCTCATCAAGGCGCGTGAACATCCTCGCTAGACAGGCATCCATGTAGGCGATCGCACCGTCATACTGGGCAATCACGTACTTGCCGTCAGCGATCCCCGGTGGCATCCACGAACGGAAGAAGTCGGCGAATGGAGCGAAATCGAAGACCTGCTTCATGCTGTCAGGACTATCGAGGTGCCGTGGATCACACTCGTCTTCGCCGGCGTAAAACATTCGATCAAACGGCGCGGGAGGCAAGTACGGTGAATGCGGGTCCATGTGGCGCAGGAACAGGAGGAAGGGCTGGTCTTCCCTCGCCCACTTCTCAAGATGAGGAATTGCCTTGAGGTTCATCTGGTGGGCCTTGTCGCCTGGACGTTCCTCCCACGACATCCACTGCCTGTAATTTTCGTATGTGTCAAAACCTCGGTATCGTGCTTCCTGATCTGGTCCCGAGAAGCCAATGCACGCGGACGCATAACCCAGTGGTCGCAAGAGGTCAGGCAACGTCTTCAAGTGCGCCGGGAGCGGCTCGTTTGGCTGCAACGCAACCATCCGGGTTGACATAACGTCCATTCCGGTCAGCATCGCGCAGTAGGCCGGAGTGGTCGGCACGTTCGGAGCGAAACACCAGTCGAACTGGACACCCTGAGACGCCAGGCGGTCTATGTGTGGAGAGGTCAGACGCGGATATCCATATGTGCTGAGATGGTCCGCCCGCAACGTGTCGATTGCAAGGACTAACAGGTTTGGCCTCTTGCCGGATGTATTCGCACCCATTGCTTCGCTCCTCTTGGACTATCCGGTCAGTGCGCGAGGGTTAACCGGTGTGACGGGTCGTGCGTCATGCCATTGACATCAAGGTCAAGAGATTTCCTGCAGGCACCGGTTCAAGTAGCCTCGGGTCTCGGCCGCGATAGCTGTAGCACGTGCAAGTGAATAGCCCTTCGCACCAATGCACTCAAAACTCAGAGGGCCTTGGTAATTGGTCCGGGCAAGCGACTTGAGCACCTCGGAGATGTCTACTTCGCCGCGTCCGGGAACCTGCTGTTCCGGACTGCCGGGACCCCGTTCGACTCTCGATGGGCAATCTCGGAAGTGGCTGTGAATGATCAAGTCACCAAAGGATGTTGCTGCCGTCGCGACATCCTCAGGCACCCTGTGCAGGTGACTAGGATCGAAATTAAGACCAAGGTAGGCTGAACCGACCTCCTTGTGCGCCCATCTCGCCGTTGTGGTGTCGTGGACGGCGGCACCAACGTGGGGTTTCAGTGCAAGCCGTATGCCGTGTCTGCCAGCAATACGCGCAAGTTCCGAAGACAGCGCAACCACCTCTGCAAGCGACGCGTCATCGCCGGCCGTGCCTCCAGATCCGATCGCAATCACCGGGATGCCAAGGTTTGTAGCCATCTGACAAGCCAACTCAATGCGTTCTGGCGCACTGGGCGTCACCTCAATTGAATAGAGACGCAAGCCAAGGTCATCAGCGATATGCCTGACCTCGGCAAGGCCAGTCCCACCCATCTCCGGGCGCACATGCTCAACCATGCCCGGGATGTACGCAAGTTCGGCGCCGTCATAACCCGACCACGCAAGCGCTTCGAGGGCCTCACGAAGTGTGTGATCGCGGAACAAGACGGTGTTGCACGCGAGGGGAAAGCGCCGGTTGGTCATCCCGCAACCTCAACCACTTCGCGAACACCACCCTTGTTGGCAGCCTCCGATAGAACATCTGCCACCACCACGACCGTTCCAGTCTCATGCGAACGTATGGCCGCCTCGACAACTGCATGGGCGCGGAGCCCGTCATCGCCACTACCCTCAATCGCCGATGGCTTGGCCCCCGAGGACAGTTGCTCAAGCCAGCGACCCAACCTCGTACCGAAGGTCTCACCGAAACTGGTCAAACCACCGGCATTGTGCACGTGTGTTGATTCCTTGCTATCGTGCGGGAACCAGTGAAAGTCGATCGTGGAATTGTCGATCACGACGCGACCCTTGGTCCCACCGACCTCAGTCCGTTCTATCGAATGACGATCCGGGCCGTGCATGTCATACGAGCCGGTCAGGTGTCCAAGCGCGCCTGAGGTGAATTGCATGTTGATAGACGCATTGGACCACCCGTTGCGACCTGGACCCCGTTGGAAGAATGCCTGCACCTTTGCGACCTCACCCGCAAGATGACGCATGACATCGACTGAGTGGGAATGCAAGGCACGCAAGTGGAAATACGGCGGCTCATCCTTTGGGTTGCGAATCCACAAGTTCATGTTGACGAACAGGACTTCGCCTAGCGCCCCCGTTTCAATCTTTGATTTGGCAAGTTCGGTCGCCGGCGTGAAACGGTGGTTCAAGTCAACGGCGAGGCAAACCCCCCGCTTGCGAGCCTCTGCAACCATTCTTGCAGCTTCTACCAAGTCGTTCGAAATGGGCTTCTCAACAAGCACGTGCTTTCCCGCAGCAAGGCATTGCATTGTCGGCGCGAAGTGGTGTGACCCGTTCTCGATACCAGCGGTTGCAACAGAAACCATGTCAAGGGTCTCCGCCACAAGCATTGTTGCCACGTCGTAATAGGGGCGGATGCCGAATTCGGCCGCAGCAGCATCGGCGCGGGCGTGGTCCTGATCGCATATCGCGACCAAATCAGCAATCGGATTGGCACTGTAGGTGCGTGCGTGCGTGCGCCCGATACCTCCAGCACCGATGACAGCTGTACGCACGGTTCCCGGCGTTCCGGTCACGTATTTCTCCTATCGTGGATGGTTTGCCCAGCAGCGTAGCCGATCACAGACGTCATGTGGTTCGATGGGTCTATGGACCGCGCCTAACCAGCCAAGAAAGCGGCATGGAACGGGCACAAGCCAGCGCCACTTCAACCTAAGTCCACGCACATTCCAACCCAAAGACACCCGCATGGGTCAAGAGGGACGTGCTCAGCGAACGCCTTACTGACAGACCAACTGATAGGTTGGCGCCGTGTCGAACTGAAACACCCGAAAACCAGTGTGCCACTAACCATCCAAGGGTCAATGCGCGAACCTCATGCAAAGAAGAGCCATCCAGCGGCACACCGGCAATTCAGAAAAATGCACGGGACGAAGGAGGGCGACGCAGGGAACTTGGTCGAATTGACCGAAGCCCTAGATCTCCAGTAGGGTCGGAGATACGAACCAGTCCACCGCTGCAATTTCGTCGCGTCGGCGTGCGTGGACCTTCTCGTACCTTGCAAGATGATCCGCGTCATACTCACGAGGCCACGCGGGGTCTAGTCCCCTGGTTGTGTCAGAAATGATCGCACCAGTCAGATTGACCCCTTCGGCGCCGCTGAAATCGGCGCCATCGAGGTTCGCTCCGTGCAGGTCAGCCGACCAGAACACTGAGTCCTCGTGAATCTGATCAACGTAGAACGCACCCTGTGGGATGCTTAAGCGACTTGCCTGAAGGTTGGCATTCGTCAGGTTGGCATCACGCAAGCTTGCGAAGGTCATCTCGGCCTGTGACATGTTCGCACCGGTCAGGTCTGCCTGCTCAAAGTCGGTGTCAACCAGACGCGCACCGACAAAACTCGCACCACGAAGGTTCGCCCCTCGGAGGCTCGCCAACCAGAGCACGGCTCCGTCGAAGTTCACGCCCTCAAGGTTCGTACCTCGCAGATCGGCTCCGCCAAGGTATGCGTTCCGGAAGTCCATCCGGGTCAGGTCGCGACCACGAAGGTCTTGCCCACGATAGTTGTCAAACATGACGTGATCATAACGTGGCGACCTTCAAACAACCAGCAAACTCAGTTCGATGTCCTTGTTGCCAACGGATGCCCCCGTGGCGACTTATACGCTTCCGTTTATTATCATAATCGGAATCGGTCGAACTCAAAAAAAGAGGGGTGAACTTCACTTGCGGTCCACACCGGGGTTCGCGTCCCGCGGGAAAACCCCAAGGAGTGTCGAATGCTTGCGGACTGGTTGACGGATCCCAAGCACTCGATCCCGGATCAACCGTGGAACGGTAACCCCGGCAACCCTCAGCCAGTGCGCCCCTGCGTCGCCCCGCGAACTCGTACCGCCACCGAATACAGTGACGTGCATGCAGTCATGAAGAGCCGATTTTCATCAGAGCCACCAAAGCACAGGTTCGCGACGGTCTCCGGCGCGATGACCGATGTGTCCCGGCGTGAAGGCGCATCCGGTGTGACGATTCGGCCGATGAGATGCCCGTCTGGCCCGAAAATATGCACCCCGTCACCGGCACTTGACCAAACCCTGCCATCAACATCGCAACGGATGCCATCCGGCAGGCCATTCCCGATTTCGCAGAACACCTCACCGCCAGACAGAGTGTTGTCGGGATTCACAATGAAGCGCCGTATATGGCGCGGCGCACCAGAATCCGCAATGTAGAGCAATTTTCCATCTGGAGAAAAGCACAATCCGTTAGGACGGTCAAAATCATCGACGACCGATTCCAACTTGCCGCTTTCGGCGTCGAAACGGAACACGTGATTGTTCTCAATCTCGCGCCCGACTTCTCCGTCTGGCAAACCATATGGAGGATCAGTGAACCAAAGCGCTCCATCTCCTGCTACCACCACATCATTCGGAGAGTTCAACTTCTTGCCTCCGAACTGGTCGACAACAGTAACTAGTCCTCCGTGCCCGTCTTCTCGCGCGACCCGGCGCCCACTGTGTTCGCACGATATCAACTGGCCACGGAAGTCCCGTGTATTCCCATTCGTATGCGATGTAGGTTCACGGAAGGTGTCCAGGCCGAATGTAGGCCTCCATCGGTACATGCGGTTCATAGGAATGTCACTGAATACCAGGAACCCACCGTCGAGGTCGGTCCATGAAGGACCCTCAATGAAGCCGAAACCCCCCGCGATCTTTTCGACGCTTACAGTTCTGTCAATGATCCGGTCAAACTCTCGGTCATCGGCGATGACAAACGAAGAAGTTGCACTCATACTTCACCTTCCTTGACGTGCCGTTCTACTGCAAAAGTCCACGGACAAGTCGGTTTCATCATCGGTGCCAAGCCTATCCTTTGACCGCTCCCGCAGTGAGACCGGCAACGATCCTTCTCTGGAATATCAAGACGAGGATCACTAATGGAATGGTGGTTGCGACCGCTGCCGCAGAGATTTCACCCCACGGCGTCGCTGCCGCGATATCTGCGCCCTCAAACTGCGCGACAGCTACCGGAGCCGTGAGTTGCTCAACCTTGCTCATGAAGGTGCGCGCGAAGAGATACTCATTCCACGAGCCGATGAAGAGCAGGATTGCCGTAGTAAACACACCAGGCGCGGCCAATGGCCCGATAACCTGAGTGAACGTCTGGATGCGTGACGCCCCGTCGACGTAGGCAGCCTCCTCAAGTTCGCGGGGCAAGTCTCGGAAGAATGCGGTCAGCGTCCAAATGCAGACCGGAAGGGTGAATGTAACTCCCGGCAAGATCAGCGACAGCTTGTTGTTGATCAGATCCCAATCACGGAACTGCAAATACAGCGGACTGATGATGGCTACCCCGGGGAACATGGACACCGCAAGCACGAGCGCTAAAACGACGTTCTTGCCCGGAAACCGAAGCCGGGCAATTGCATACGCACAGAGCGACCCAAGGCTGAGGCTCACAACCGTCACAGCGCTCGCGATGATCGCACTGTTGATCAGTGCTCCCTGGAAGCGAGGCAAGTTAACGACAGTGATCCAACTTGTCATGTCTACGGGGTCTGGGAGGTAAGTTGTGGGCGAGTAGAATATGGCGTTTGCTTGTTTTATGCTAGTAATAAATGTCCAATAAAGCGGCGCCAAGCACCAGATGATGATTATGGCTATCAGCAATTGCATCAGCAGCGACTGAATGAGGCGAAGACGACGAGATGAACCCATGACGCTATCGATCCTCAGCCTCGGAACCTGCAACCGGCGCACCGAGCACCTTGATGAACAAGAAAGCGGTGCACAAGATGAGGAGAAATGTAGTCACTGCGAGCGCCGACCCCGCGCCGAACTTCAAGTCAGTGAAGACGACCCGGTATGTGTACAGGCTTAGCGTCTCAGTGGCTCGCCCCGGACCCCCTTGGGTCAACACGATCGGAAGGTCCAGCATCCTGAACACGTCAATCATCCGGAACAGGAGCGCAACAAGGAGCGTCGGCCGGATTAACGGAAAGGTGATCCGCCAGAAGCGGTCCCATGCCGTGGCACCATCGATTGCCGCGGCCTCGTACAGCTCGGCAGGGATCATTTGCATGCCAGCAGTGAGCAGGAGCGCAACAAAAGGCGTCGTCTTCCACACATCGGCACCGATCATCGCCCATATCGTGAACACCGGACTGATGATCCACGGTTTGTAGGCTTCAATCACGCCAAGGTCATAAAGGAGGCGGTTGAACACCCCGTACGTGGCGTGATAGATGACTTGCCACATCCTCGCGGACACGACCGTCGTGAGGGCCCAAGGAACCAGAACAGCAACCCTCACAAGCCCACGCCCGCGGAACGCCTTGTTCATCACCAGCGCAAAGATCATGCCGAGGATGAACTCGGCGGTCAGCGAACTCGCCGCAATCGTGCCGGTCACACGCAATGCGTTCAACCATCGATCGTCGTCAGCAAAGATGTCGATGTAATTACCGAACCCGAGAAAGACCCACGGCGTGTTGGCAAACCTGAGGTTAATTTTCCAGAGGCTTAGCCAGAATGCGTGGCCGAGCGGATAGAAAGCAACCAGAATAATCGCGAATACCGCCGGAACGACCAGCATGAAAGCGAAACGCGCCTCAAGAGCTTCCTGTGTGGACATTCTCTTGATCAAATGCCGGACTGACGGCTGTGCAGGGACTGCATTCACCCGATGGTTCCACCTTTGCCTACGCTGATGTCGGTTGCCACTGCCGGCACCACACCTCAGATGCGAGAAAAGTTACACCCGTGTACATCAGGGATAGGTCCTGCGTCCACGGGCGCTTACTCACATCGAGGGAATAGTGGCTATCCCTTCATGATCTTTCGCATGCCATCAGCCATCTCCTTGATGCCTTCCTCGGGAGTCACGGCTTTTGTCGTGACCTTCCCGAAGACCGGTTGGATGACATTTGCCGACATCTGCCCATAAAAGGGCGTAACTGGGCGAGGTTTCAGGCTCTCGAATGTAGCCTTGAGTTTTTCGGCAAACGCGTACTTCGCCTTGACGTCCGCGTCGTCAAATACCGCGGGTCGACATGGTGGCACGCCCATACCGAGGTAACGCACCTTCTGTTGTGCAGCAGAGGTAAACCACCGGATGACTTCTCCGGATCCGTCGGGGTTCTTGCTGAACTTCGACGTTCCCAAATTCCAAGTGCCGAGGCAACCGGCTCCGGCCTTGTCTCCCTTGAGCGACGGCAGCGGAACGACGTCCCACTTGCCCTTGATTTTCGAGTCGTCGCGGTCGTTCTGGGTCAACCCGGAGGTCCACTGGCGCAAGAATACGGCCTTGCCTTCTATGAACGGGTTCTGCGCATCGGCGCCGCTTTTGTAACCCAATGCGCCCTCTGGGAGGATCTTGTCGGTGTACATGAATGACAGGAGTCGCTTGAACGCGTCAATACCTGCGGTTCCCTTGTCAAGCGTGACTTCCAACTTCTCATCCATCAAATCACCACCGTGCCCCCACAGGTACTCGAACCACGTGATGATCCCACCTTCGGTCTGGGACATCTGCGCAGACAACCCTTGGATATCCGGTGTCCGCAGCTTCTTCGCCTGCTCAAGCAACTCGTCGTAGGACTTAGGCGGTCCCTTGAACCCCCCCTGCTCCACAAGATCCTTGCGGTAATACAACCCCGGTCCGTTGTTGTACCACGGCACTGCGTAAAGCTTGCCGAGGTACGTCGCACCATCTAGGGTTCCCTTGTAGAACTTGGTCCGGTCATCTGCGAGAAGCACCTTCTCCGCATCAAGTGTCCAACCTGCAGCGGCGAACTCGGGCACGAACGGGACGTCCATCGACACTACATCTGCTGCTGGGTCCTTGGCGTTAGCAACCAGAATGAACTTGTCTCGAAGGTCGGAGGTCTGCGAGCCCTGCTCCTGATAGTCCAGTGTGATCTTTCCACCGGACTGCTTGTTGAACTCCTCGACCTGCTTGATGGTGAAGCCAGTGGTGTCGCGCCCGCCAAACCAGGTGACCTTGACGGGAGCCGCCGCGGCAGCTGGCGCTGCGGTTGGCGCTGCGGGTGCGACCGCAGCCTTCGTGGGTTCTGGTGCCTTGGTTGGTTCAGCCTTTGCAGCCGGCGCTGCGGGTTTGGTCGCATCCTCGCCACCGCAAGCAATCGCAACGGCCCCGCCAACGACACCACTTAACCATGCGATCTGTTTGCGCCGGGTCATTCCCCGCACGCCTCCGCCATTCATCTATAAACCCCCATTGGTAAATTTCACAACGAAACGTTTGAACCCTCAATGCAGAAGCAAAAAGGAGTGAACGAGACGTCCTTGACCGACAGCGTACAAGCAGACTTACGCATCCAGTGTACGACAACGCAACCCGGTTGCAACCTGAGTGGATGGGTTGCAAAAACGGGTGCGTGCATCCACTGAGGAAGGCCAATTCTCAGGAAAGACCCAGGACTGGAAGCGCTCACCCGGGTGCAGGCGGAATTGCAACGCGCACCGATAGGTCCTCTAAGTGGCTCTCATTGACTTGCGACGGGGCACCCATCAGTAGGTCACGAGCAACCTGGTTCTTTGGAAATGCAATTGCATCGCGGATTGTCGACGCGCCACACAAAATCGCGATGATCCGATCCAATCCGAGCGCAATCCCGCCGTGTGGAGGTGCTCCATATTCGAAGGCATCGAGCATGGTGCCAAAGAGTGCCTGGATTTGCTCTCCTGAGTACCCCATTAAATGAAAGATGCGTTCCTGTAGCGCCCGCGTATGGATGCGCACGCTTCCACCACCAATCTCGAAGCCGTTGCAAATGATGTCATATTGCTTCGATGAGGCGTCACCCGGGTTGGTATCCAGTAGCGGGATGTCGGCGTCCTTGGGAGCGCAAAACGGGTTGTGCGTGAAGGTCCAAGCCCCGCGCTCTTCATCGCGTTCCAGCAGCGGAAAGTCAACAACCCAACACAGTGCAAGGACTTCAGGGTCCGCAAGTCCCAGTTTCGCACCCAGGTGGTCACGCAGACGGTGAAGGACGGTGTTCGTGATCGCCTCCCGGTCAGCAACGATCAGTATCAAGTCTCCCTCGTGCGCGCCCATGACCTCGCATAGCTGACCCGTGACAACATCGCCTACGTGTTGCCGGAACGCGCTTTTGATGCCGTCGGGAAGCCACGCCGCCGTCGCAAGGCCCTTCGCTCCAAACGTTCGCGCAAGTTCTGTCAATCCCTCGATTTCGCGACGGCTCCAACCGGCACAACCAGGCAATACGAGCCCCTTGATAATGCCTCCGGCTTCAACGGCCGCCCGAAACACAGAGAACCCACTCGTGCCGAGGATTGAGGTGAGGTTGGTCAATTCCAGTCCGAACCTCAAATCTGGACGGTCGCACCCATAGCGGGCCATCGCGTCAGCGTAGGAAATTCGACGAAATGGCTTGTTCATGATCCGCTTTTGCGAATACGCCTCGATGCACTCAATCAGCAGCGCCTCGATGGTGCCCGTGACGTCAGGCTCGTCGACAAAAGCCATCTCAAGGTCGAGTTGGGTGAACTCAGGCTGCCTGTCAGACCGGGTGTCCTCATCCCGGAAGCAACGGGCGACCTGAAAGTACCGATCCATTCCTCCCACCATCAGAAGCTGCTTGAACTGCTGGGGTGCCTGCGGAAGGGCATAGAACTCGCCAGGATGCAAGCGCGCCGGAACAAGGAAGTCCCGGGCACCTTCGGGTGTGCTCGCCGTGAGGATCGGTGTCTCGATTTCCAGAAAACCTTGATTGTCAAGAATGTCCCGCATCCGTTTGATCACCCGGTGACGGAGGACGATGGCATCGCGCATCGCGGAGCGTCGCAAGTCCAAATACCGGAACTTCATCCGGAGGCTCTCTTCAACACTCGCGTCATCATTGATGTAGAACGGTGGCGTCTTCGCAGCGTTCAGAACCGTGACCGTCGTTGCTATGACCTCGATGTCGCCAGTTGCGAGGTTGGCATTCGTCGTGCCAGCCGGCCGCGCGTCAACTGATCCCTCCACGCAGACAACGTATTCGTTGCGGAGGGCCTCAGCAATGGTGTGACCATCAGGGTTCCGGTTGGGGTCAAACGTGATCTGGGTCAATCCGTACCTGTCACGAAGGTCAATGAAAATCAACCCCCCGTGGTCGCGTCGGCGATGGACCCAGCCCATCAACACCACACTGCCACCAATGTGCTTGGACCGCAGTTCGCCGCAACTGTGGGTTCGTTTTGCCGGCATGACCGACCACGTCAGGTCTGCAGCGGACATGAGTGGAGGCTGATCCGCGTTGATCATTGGAGTTCACGCTTCCATCGTCAGATATTGATTGGACCTGTGTTCCAACCGATTGGAGGGTAACGTAAGTGAGAACCGCGCCGGTTACCAGCCGTATCCCGGTCATCCGCTGCCGTCGCGTCCAAGGATGTCCTGACCTGTGGATAGACAACAATGGCTTGCCGGGTCAGCGCCAGTAATTTTTTGCCGATCACACGCTCCATCATGCGCGGGAACGTCATTAGGGCTAACCGACCAGAAACCTGAGTTGCAGGATCCGCCAGAGGGCTTCGACTGCGATTGACGGCGTCATCTTTGACGTCCCGCGCGTCCGTTCGCTGAAATGAATTGGATACTCCACAACCTTCAAGCCAGCCTTCTGGCACCGCATTGCCATTTCAATCTGGAAGTTGTAACCCTGCGACCGCACTTGCTCGAGCGGGACTTTCTGAAGTGCGTCACGACGGAAACACTTGAAGCCCGCAGTCGTGTCGTTCACATTGAGACCCGTGATCAATCGGGCGTACTGGTTGCCACCCCAGCTAAGAACGCGACGGCTAAGGCTCCATTTTCGGTCCAGACTTCCACCAGTGACATATCGCGATCCTACTACCACATCATAATCCGTTGAAAGCAGGATCATCGGGCCAATCGCGTCGATCGGATGCGAGAAATCCGCATCCATCTCGAAGATCAAATCGGCACCTGACGCCAGCGCGTCGCGAAATCCAGCGATGTACGCATCACCAAGACCAGTTTTGGAGCGACGGTGCAAAACAGTTACCCGACCCGGATGGTCATGCGCGAGGCGGTCGGCAATTGCGCCAGTTCCATCCGGCGACGCATCGTCAACAACATGGACCCGGACCGGAGGAACGACACCCAGAAGAGACGAGACCATTAGTTCGATATTTTCCGCCTCATTGTAGGTTGGAAGGACGATGCAGATATCCTTCCGGCTCCAATGGGTCGGGACACCGGCCGTTTGAGACGGATCCATGTGCGGGAAACGTGCCGTCATTTCGAGTTCTGAACGGCGGGTACGGGGACGCTGGCCACAGTTCGGGCAAGCGGAGGGATGCCAGTGGAGTAGATAGCGGTCTGCCCTTCACGAAAAACTTGAGCGAGCCCCAACTCAGGAAGATCAAACTTCGAAAGTCCCGGACCGCCATAGGCTTGCCTTTCCAAATAACCCACGATTACGAACGTCACCCCATAAGTCGCGAGAATCTGTCGGGCATCAGGCGCGGACAGTGTTCGGTAGACGAATTCAACGTCCCGTTTCCGACGCTCGATCTCCGGATTGATGCGGTCACCGCGCCAGAGGCGTTGATGTTGGTCCCAACCCAGCACGGTCGGAAACCCCGACTGGGTGGAGATCCTGGAAAATTCGCTGTACGGACCACCGGACGCCTCCAGAACAACAGGTGTCCTGTTTCCAGCGTCGTCAACCCCGTTTTCGGTAAGCCACCGCGCAGCTGCGTAGTCCTCAGGATGGAACTTGCGCATCCAGTCCATGCCATCAAGGACCGGCTCATTTGCAAATGCATTTGTCCGCAATCCGGTCACCCGGACTGGATAAACAAGCATTCCAATGATGAGTGCGAGCCCGAAAGTCACGAGCGCCGAAACACCAAAGCGCCTGAGCAATTGCGACCCTGGGCCGGCGAACTCGCGCGCGGCATCTCGACCACGGCGAGTTACCCAGTAAGCGAGCGGACCACCAGCCAGGCCGATCATCAGCCACGATTGGTAGTAGAGCTTGAACACGGTGTTCATCCGACGAAGAGAGCCACCGTAAAAGTCGCGGATGTAAAAGACCTCGCACACTGCAAGCAACACAAACGCCGTCCCAAGAACCGCGAATGTGAACCCAATGCCACGCCCACCAGGCAAGATGCCACGCACCACCGACACTTGAGTTGTGGAGAGCACGTCATTGGCGCCTGAAGGTGGCTCAGGTGGAAACACTGCCTGAAGCGCGCCGTATACGGAAAGGCCCGCGAGTGCCACGGCCAACATGTATGTTCCGGCGCCGCGCAGTTCAAGCACTGCGATCAGTCCGGCGAGCGATGCGGCACCGAGAGGGACTGCGTAAAAACGAGTGAACGCATTGGCGGAACGAGTTACGCTCGTGCCAACGATCCAAAGTGGAGGCACTACCCACGCAATCTGCAATCCCCAGAATTGAACGAACTGCACCAGCTGGCTTCGCTGTGAGACCAACCCTATTGGCATCTCGCCCGGTCCTGCCATGACCGGTGGAATGAATGAAATGAGGAACGGCAAGACGAGTAATGCAGACAGAAGTGCGGTGCCAAGAACAACGCACACTCCTCTGCCCATGATTCTCAGCGGAGAACCTTCGGGCTCGCCGTCTTTCAACGACGCTCGTCGGGGCCATGCCCCGACAAGCCCGGCAACGCAAATGAGCAGGAAGTACGCAGGGAAGTCCCAGCTGTTTGCAAAGTAGAGAACCGACGTCAGCGCAGCAACAGGCAAGACTTCCCACAAGGGATTGAAGCGCGCGACTGCCTGCCTCCAACGTGGACTTTCGGTCTCGGTGGTGGAACCTTCTGCGCCCAGGCGGTTACTTGCCGGCAAGTCTGCGCCTACGACTGACACGCCCGTGGCCCAGCGAAACAATGCCGGTGGATGGACCAGCCACCGGTAAGCAACCCCAACTGCAAGCACGGTGAACGGCAGAGCCATCACGTGCGGATGGAGGTCACCAAGAAGGAAACTGAAAGCCGGAAACTCATTGATTGTGTAGTCAATATCCCGGCTCCCGTCCTTGATAACGAGGACCCGGGTCGCGTTCCAACCGATACCGCTCCAGAAGTCCCTTTGCCAAAAGCCGCTACCGTCAATGCTTCTCAAGACCGACCAAAGGTTCCCCGCAATGAGGACCAAAAACACCGATCCCAGACCTGCGGCCACGTATGGCCAAGCCACGTCAATTGACCATCCCCCACGTGGGAGTTCTGTGCGGGTACGAATGACCACATTCGACCGGGACCATCCGCCGGCAATATCGCGGGTGATGGCGTATCCAACGCAGAATATGCCGAGGGCGACCAATGCGAAGACCGTGGCCAAAGCCAGATTGAACCCCTCTCCCGGAAGCACGCCGGAGAGTTGGATCAACAAGCCGTGGACGAGGTATCCGAAGTAGTAATAGTTGATGGTTGGGTTCGGCATTCCAGCCGATGGCGAGAGCCAAGGGTCAATCGGTGGAAAATAGGCTGATCTGGCTACCGAATTCAGGAATGCGAAGTCCATGAACTTCTCAGTCCCGGCGATGTCTCCAGCGCGCACACGGATGAGTAGAAACCCGACAAACGCCATCGCGAAGATTGCTTCCTGAAGCAGGATCAACCCTTGGCGTCGCCCCACGAATACCCTGATATCGCGTCGGAAGTTGCCTGCGCTCCACCAGCAAGTTGCGCCGAGACCGACAATGACAATAACGCTTGTCGACGCCTGGTTTTCGAGAAGGCCCGTTACGCCAAGCCACCACGAGACGAACCCAAATGCCACCAAAGCGACTGTCTTGTTCAGCGCGTACCCGCGGTCCGCTAACGGATGAAAAAACCTGAAACTGGCGGGCAGCGTGGAGATTGATATGACCTGAACAACAAGCCACCACCAAATCGCCACGATCATCCAGTAAGCCTCATTTCCCTCAGACAGTCGGCGCCAAGGGCACGCCACCGCGCTGAGACGTGCCGCCGGATGACTATCAAGCCATGCGCATACGCGTTGCAAACGCGGCCCCTTGCCTACGGGGCGGTGATTGCCTGAATGCGACCGTTTCCAGAATCGACAACGAGCAAGGTAGAACCATCGGACACTATCCCCAATGGCAAGTCGAACTGGCCTGCTGCCTTGCCAACAGTTCCGGCGATTGAAATGGCCTCACCTGATGGGCTGAACTTCACGATGCGGTTGTTTGGCGGATCTGTGGCAAAAACGTAACCCTGGGCATCCACCGCGAGGTACGGCTCGGTGCGTGGCCCCGATTGCCAACCTTGAATTGGAAACTCTGCAAGATATTTACCGCCTTGGTCAAACTTCTGAATACGACGGTTATTGGTGTCCGCAACATACATATTCCCCATGACATCGAGCGCGATCCCGATGGGTTCATTCAGTTGACCCGGTCCGCCCCCGCCCTGGCCGAATTGCGCCACGAACTTACCGGTCCCGTCGAACTTCTGAATGCGCTTGTTGCCGGTATCCGTGATGTACACATACCCCTGTTGGTCGATTACGATGCCACGCGGTCCCCAGAAGCCACCATTCTGCCCGGACCACTTGAGAAGGAACTTGCCGTTACCATCAAATTTCTGTATCCGGTGGTTCCAGGTGTCGGCGACGAACACATTGCCGTCACGATCAGTGGCTACGCCCATTGGCTCTTTGAACTGACCGTCAGCAGAACCCTCGGTCCCCCATGAAAGGAGGACCTTCCCAGTGCGGTCAACCTTTTGCATCCGATGATTGCCGGTATCAGCAATGAAAAAGGCGTTCGCACCCGAAACCGCTATCCCTCTTGGTAGCGTGTATTGGCCATTTGCCTTGCCCGTAGTGCCAAACTCCGACACGACCTGAACTGGGACAGCCTTCCCCGAATAGGCCTCGGGATTGATCCGCGGGGCGCTCGGGCTTGTCGGCGCACCACCGACCTGCGGGGTGCCCGTTGAGATCCCATCCTTCAGATAAACGTAGAAATCGTACGACCCAAGTGGTTGAGTAGGCTCGCGGTATATGAGCCACTGCCACAAACCTGACCGTGTCTCGGCGTTTGTGATGACATTCCTGAACGATTGCAACGAAATGTTGCGGTAGTCCTCGGGATACCACCACCTCATCTTGTACTTGGTCTTCGTGTATCCGTTGAGGAAAGGCGCATTTTTTTCGTCGTCCTCAAGAGCGATGAGAACAACCGGTTTCGTAGCCGGAGAGGTCAACTGCGCGGGATAGTCCACGTTCTTGAAGTCACGCAAGTACCAAGAGAACGGCCACCATGTTCCGGACTGGACGGTTACACCAATATCCCGGCTGCTGGCAGTCTGCTCAAGACTGATGCGCTCAATGTCCGCCATGACCTTCTTCACATCAGGCGCCGTTTGCGTGTAAACCAATAGATCCCGGGGCGTGTCAGGTCTGTCAAAGTTGACCGGCCAACCAGTGTGGATGCACCAGAAAGACAACAGGACTGCAACTCCTGTTGTGATTCGCACTTTCCATGGGTCGGACGCAGGATCCCGCCACACATCGCCGATGAAGCGGGCCGCGAGAAAGACCATTGGCGTGGCCACGTGGATCACAAGCCAGGGCATCTTCTCCCCAGCCCAGCTGTAAATTGTTAGCGCACCCCATCCCCACCAAAGAAGAAAACTGGTTATCCACGTTGGTCGCCGCAAATATTTGACTGTACCCGCTATGAAAAAGACAAACGGCAATGTCTCATAGGCGCTGAGAATGAGAATGTAGTAGTACCAAGGCTGATTTCCACGCTGAACACCATGTTGGCCGAGCCAGTACACAATACCTCCGATAAGCCCCTCGCGGATACCACCGAAATTTGTGAACAAGCTTGTAAAAAGCACGATAAAGATCAAGAAGAAAATGACAATGCCACCTGAAAAGGTCCCAAGTCCCCAGAAGCCGTCGCGGTCACGCCAAAGCTGAAACCAAGCGTTGGTGAAAGTGCCGGACGCGCCTCGTTCCCGAGCCGGTCGCTCGTCAAAATCAGTCGGGTTGAGGCGGTCGTACACCATCCCCGCGAATGCACCGAGGATGAGACCAACGAACGCACCACCGACTTCAAAGAGTTCCTTTTTGTAGAACCCGACGACTGCCGACAGGAAGCCCCCAATCAATGCGCCTACCGCAGCAACCTGCACAACCCTGCGCATCGGAACAGTCCCGTGTTCCCATATCACCGACAGGATCATGAAAGACCCGAGCAGAAAGAAGGTGATAAAAGTGCTTTCCTTCGTGGCATACGCGAAAGACAACCCAATGCAAAATGTGTAATACCAAGCTCGTCTCCGGTGAAGAACGAACCCGATGAAGCCGGTCATGGCGAGGAGGGTCCACGTCGCCGTGTACGAATCTTCGCGAAGCATCCTCGCAAAGTAAATGAACGAGGGGGAAAACACGAACATCGCTACTGCGACAATCCATCCGGTTGTCCCAAGCCATCGACGCCAAAGAAACGAAATCGCCACGAGACCAAGCCCAAAAAAAGCTGGCACCGCCCGAGCCGTCGCCTCAGTCGCCCCAAAAATCCAAAAGCTCGTTGCGACACTGAGAAACTGGAATGGACCGTGCAGCAATGGGTTGTACTTGTACACCTGTCCACGAAAGGTATCCCAGGCAAACTTGGCGTGCATGCTCTCGTCATGGTGCATGGCACGGTCACCTACGTTGTGGAACCGTGTGATCAGCGCTGTGATGAAAAGAAAAAGTAACAGGAGCGCTTGACCGTAATTCAAGCCGTAAAGCCACGGTTGCCTCAACCAATCGAGTACGTTTGGCCCCACTGACTGATCGTCATCGGCGATGACCACCGAACCCCCAGCCGCCGAAATCGCACCCTCTGACAATTCTTGCCGGCGCGCTGGCTGCGAGACGTCGTTGCCAATCGCACGCGTGGTGAGACGGCGCATGTTGGAACTGCTGCGGTCAGACTGACGCGCACCATTACCAGTGGAGGCACTCTCATGCGTCCTGTTCTTGGACGCAACTTCCGTGCGCACCGATGCGCCAGTCAATGGCACCTCATCGGGTTCAAGGTTGGCATCGGCGTCACTCCCATTGGTCGCTGGCTTCATTGACACGCCTCAAAACTCCTGAAACTCGGACGCTGTCGGCAGCCTGTTACACCCAAGGCTTCGGCGATCACCCTGGTAATGAACCGTGCGGGTGTGTAAGGCATCCTCACTGGGCAACTCAACCTTCAGACAAAATTGCTTGGGCACGATTCTGACGTTCAGCCGTGGGAAGGAAGTCATAAATGGTCACGCCATTTGCGTCATAAACCGGTCGGAAAAGCGCCGGGGCGGACCCGAACTTGGCGATACCGCTCGACGCATAATAAGCGCGTTCCAGATCACCCACGTACACGTATCGCACATGGTAGCGGGAAAGGAGAGCCTGCGCAGCGTCGATACTCGTGGTGTTGAACATCAACTGGACATCTCTCAATCGTGCATCAACCTGAGGCGCGTAAGGTCCACGTTGCTGCGCCTGATGCCAACGCCACCCAAGAACGGCCGGCAGACCGGTGTACTTTGATACTCTCGATCCCCATCGGTATTCAGGCACGGATGCCTCGAGGACCACGGGGGTGCCCTCTATATTCTGGAGCATCCACCTGAGCGCTAGGTAATCGGCAAATGCCCTCAAGGTCGCTCCACCAGGGTTCGCCGGCGTGACCTCACTACTTGCGTCCTGCACGGTCGCCGTTTTCATGTACGCCATTCCGTCAAGCGTTGGCGGCAACGGTGCAAAGCGGTCCGCCATGCGGGCGGGGAGGGAGCCGAGCGGATACGCCAAAACCGCCAGCATCAGGGCCGAAGACGCGGACACCCATCCCCAGTGCAACAGCCTGAGCGGCTTCACCCGCTGTCGGTCAAAAACCCGCGCAAATGCCCAGATGAGGGTTGCTCCCGAAACCATCGACCAGAGAACCCAGACCTGCAGGTAGAACTTGAAAACGGTGTTCATCCGCCCAATGTCACCGGAGAGTGCAAAGTACTCTACGAATATGCCAATCGCAGCTCCGGTGGCGCCGAGGGTGGCCGCGAAGGCCAGCGCAGGTTCTCGACGTCGCTCCCACGCCACAAGCACCATGACTGAAACCATGGTAATCAGGAACGCGATCAGGGCTGACCTCACAACGGCGAGGGAAACGACCAGCACAATGAACGTTGCAGATATCGCGACGTACCAAGTACCTAACAGAGCGCTCGATGATAGGAGGGCACGTTCGTGTCGCGAAACCCGCTCCCACGCATCGAGGTTCCGGAGGCGCATGGCGCCATATCGCCCCCACCCAGTCGTCCGCCACGCGGGCCACCCCACGAGGGCCACAAACGTCACTAACTGAAAAACCATGGCACCGTGAATGATCAGATAGTCGACCAGTGTCGACTTGTCTGTCGTCCACAAACTCACCGAACTGTAAACAGTCAGGTAGTGCGACCAAAAAGGCCGGTACCAAAGAGACGACGTGAGAAACATGATGATTGAACTCACCATCACATGAATGACGTCTGTCGCAGTCAGTGTCCCTCGCCTCGCGACCCTTGCGATGCCAAGCGCAATCACCGCCAGGAGGAGGTGGGTCGGGTACTCCCAACTGTTGATGACGTTCAACGCACCGACAATCCAGCCTAGACCAGCCCCGACAAGCACGTTCCGGAGCGTGACGACGCCCAGAAGGCGGTCGAACGCATTCCCAAAGTGCGCGCGAGATGTCGGCGCAGCTTGCGTCGCGACTCCGAGCAGCATTCCAGCAGAAACAACCTGGTACGGAATGCTGATCATGTGCGCGTGAAGGTCGGAAAAAAGAAACGTCCAAAAAGGGAACTCGTTGATGGTGTTATTCGGGATCACCCTGGACGAACGCCAGAAATCGAACCCCTCAAGCGCACCACCCCCGAGAAGAACCGCCGGCAATCCGGCAACAAGGGCCGGCAGCCCCGAGACCGGCATGCTCCCGGCACCACTAGCTGACCGGGCTAGCCGATCGACAAACTGTCCAAATGCGTCCAGGTTTCCAACAACGGCCAGAAACACAACTCCAGCCAGTCCGCCAAACAGCATGGGCCGGTATCTGGACGCGGCGCCATCCTGCCCAACAACAGTCTTCCACCCGAGAACCGTGAGGTTCGAAGCAACCCCAAAGGTCGCACCCACGGTCATGGCATACACCGTGGCAACGCCGATGTTGAACGCAACCGATGGAGCGACCCCGGTGAGCTTGGACAACGCGCCAAGGAGGACGTACCCGAAGTAGTAATAGTTGAGGTATCCACCTGCGTACCACGGATCGTATGGCGGGAACCAAGCAGTCTTGATCACAGCGTTCAGATACGCAAACTCCATCGGCTTCTCACCGCCCCGAGCTGGATGCCAGAGGTCCGGGTTCAGCGACCTGATCAAGCAGAAAGCTGCAAAGGAGACGAGTGTCACCAACTCAACGGTGAGTACAGTGCTCCAATTCCCTCTGAGCCAACGTAACCAGTCCCGACCCCTTCGCCTGAGAACCGGGATAACGGCCAAGGAACAGACGGCACCCGCAACAACCAACGAAAGCCGGGTCCACGCGAGGACGTCAGTTGATGCCAACAGCCACGCAACCCAACTCACCGCCAAAAGTCCAATGGGTCGCACGGACCCGTAACCCCGATCTGGCAATGAAGGAAAGAGCAACCAAAGCACTGGTGCCGCCATCAACCCCAAAACCGAAAGCGTCGAATACCAAAAAACAGCGGCAAGTAACCCTGACCCAGCCTCCACGGAAAACTGATCACTCCATGTCCCGCCCCGCGTGATGCCAACTCGAGACGTTTCACTCAGTTGAAGGTTCGGGCGCCCAGCCATGATGGGCGGGATGTTTTGGACGTTGGACAAGGACACTGACGTCAAGATTTGCCTGACGCGCGCAGCAGAGAAGTCCGGATCTTTCCGGAAAATCAGTACCTTCGGGTGGTCATAGACCGTAAACGCCTCCTCGGCAGAGTCGTCATTGATTGCCCACGACCCGATTGATGGGTAACTAGGAATGGTGGCGACGAGCGAGAAGCCTAGGTCGCCAGCAAACAACCTCCGATAGTATTCGCTGGTCATCGGATACCTTTCAGGCATCCGTGGGATCGACCCGTACAGGCGGTTGCTGGTAATGTTCATGTAGGAAGATTGAGACAGCATCTGTATGATTGTTTCAATCTTCTTTGGTTCGTCTGGGTCATAGAGAGGCAGCTGCGGCCCCGCATACTTTCCGTGATCAAATCCCGGGATCGGAAGTGGCAATGGGTCATCCCAGTGTTCATTCGCCATGACCGCGGGCGCAGGCACGTTTCTGTAGATCCACATCGACGCCTGTCCGCGGCTAACCGGGCGCGCGTAGATACGAGTGAATGCGAATGCCCAAACAGATGAGTAGACAAGTACTACAAGGAGCAAAAGTGACCCTACGAATGGGGCGAGAGGCAAGACTGACGTCAGGTTTAGCCACGATATCCTGGCCCTGAATGCATTGGGAAGGGCTGGCGATAGGAATGACTCATCTATTCTAACTCGGTCTCTACCATTCTTCATGGCGTCAAAAACGGACACAAGACCCCAGGCGCCGAGGATCACGAAAAACGGGTATGCAGGGAGCAAGTAACGCATCGTCTTGTTCAAGACGGACGAGAAATATAGGAAGCAAAGGCCGGCCCAGAAGGCAACAAGCGCGTGCTGCCAACGCTGCCGAGCAATCGCAAGCCAACACGCACCGAAGAAGCTTGCCCACACAGCGATACCCAGGGGCAATCCGAGGCCCCAATTCACCATGTGCCGTAGCGGAAAGAAGATCTTTGACGTATTGGCCCACTGGATGCTTGGAGGGAGGTCGACCGAGCCATCCTGTGCCTTTGTCTGGTACTCAATGTTGTCCAACCACTTTGGGTTCAAGCGAAGATCGAATGGGCTTGGACCTGCAAACGCATAAGGTTGAGCGATACGAAAAACCAAGATCGCAACAAGTGCCGTGAGGATCCCACCGGCAATAACTGCCGTGAGAGATCCATCGTCCCACCATTGCTCCAAAATCGTGGTAAACGAGCGTGACGGACGGGTGCCGTCACCCCCATGAACGACTGCCTGTTCCTTCGCCCGGTGTGTTTCCCACAAGTGAAGCAGGCCCGAAAGGGCAATCACCGGCATGAACACCACCATGGAGAGTTTTGTAGCAAGCGTCAGGCCGAGAAGAAGCCCGGTCACTGCGAAGTCGCGCCATCGGGCGAACGCAACAATATTCAGGCAGGACCAAAAACACGCCAGCACCAGGGTGACAAGAAAACTGTCAAATACAAAAAAGTGCGCCTGCTGAATGTGAAGCACGCAGACCGCGAGCAGCGCAGCGGCGAGAAGACCGACACGGCGGCCAAACATGCGTCGAGCAATGATTGCCACAAGGGCAACGGAGCCGATATCAGACAGTGCTGAGAGTGACCGCCCAATCAGATGAATACGGTCAAAACCAATCGATTGCAATAGGGTCAGTACCCATTTTGTCACAAATAACGGAAATGTTCCGTAGACAAAAAAGCCGTAGCCTACGTTATGCGGATTGAGGCCCGAACGGGCAGAGTCAAAGTAATAGTCCCAAATCGGTGCAGACCGCGTCTGCACGGTGGTGCCGTTCACTCCAGTGGCGACAAATCCTGGCCGAAGCGCGCCTTCAACCATGAATAGGAAACGCTCATCTGGGTGCAGCTGACTTCCGTTGTCCCAATTCACACCAGTGAAGCGGAGGACAGCTGCCAAGGCGATTATGAGGCCGAAAACCCAGTTTTCCAGACGACGGGACCGCTTCCCGTTGAATGTGGAGAGCTTCGCGACCGGAAGGACAGAGATTTGATCGGGAACCGCGGATGAATCCGCCGTCTGCCAGTAGTCGCCCGTAGGTGAAGGCTTTTCTTCAGTAACGTTTTGCAGTTCGGGATCCAAGGGCCCGACCGAATCGGACACCCCTCTCGGTACCGTGGTCACGTTACGCCTTCCTCGCTACAAAGAAGAAGTATGAGCCATGCGGGACTGAAATCTGCCGTCCCCAAGACGCCAGAGCATTCTCAAGCGCACGCTCCCACGGTAGGTAACGCCACTTCCCAGGCCACAGGATCCACCTCCCAGTGAGCCTCTTGGTTAAAAGTGTCGGTGCCCCGTAGTAGTGGCTCAAGTCGAATAAGGCCATTACGTCGGGAAGCAGGTAAGAAGCCCATTTCTCGACCTTGAACCCAGCAGCGTTGAGGTGACCTTGCCATTCGTCACGGCTGTATGTGTGGAAATGAAGCGAGATCCGGTTGAACCACTGACCATATGCAGCACCGGCACCGGGGAACCCAACAGCAGACAGTGTCCGAGACCAGAACAATGACCCTGCAAACTTATCACTCGGCACAGTAATGATCAATTTGCCACCCGGTGCGAGAACCCGGTGAATTTCCCGCAAGGTCTCGGCAAGTGGCGGAATGTGCTCGAGAACGCAATTGCTGACGACCGTTGGAAATGAACCAGTTGCGAACGGCAACGCCTGGCCACCGCACGCAAGTGCCATGCGATAGACGCCGGCGTTGTGCGCTTCGCGAACGGACGCGACCGCCGGGTCGATCCCCACATCGATTTTCGCACCGTAAGAAGGAACCAGACACGCCCCTGCAAAGTGTCCGTCACCGCACCCGACATCCAGCACAGGGCCCACGAGCGGCTCAGCCCCGACCATCAGGCACTCGACCACGCGGATGATCGCGCGATGCACGGGAAGGGTCGAGAGGTGATGGCGCGCGATCGCATGCGCGCGTGCGAGAAGGCTTGCGGTTGCAAACACCTGGCCATCGGCAGCTATGCGCAGCAGCTCAGCAACAGGGGGCGAAGATCCGTCAGCTGCCATATGGAAGGCACCACAAACAATGAGGGCGTCTTATGGAGACGGTCGACGACCCAATGCTCACCACGTCAGGACCTCCACTTCCACAGATCGACAATTGCGAACCGCCCGAGCAGAAGACCGCGGACGAGACAGAAGGCGCCGGCAAGGCTAAGTGTGCCGAACCCAAGGGCATGCATTCCAACCGCAAGGCCGAGTGCAGTCGGCGCGGTCACGTAAAACACGTCTAGCGCAAGCACCGTGATGCTGTGATAAACGCCTAACGAAGCCGGAGCCGAGGGAACGGTCATACCCAAGTTAGTGGCAACAAGTACGAACGTCGCCGCATCCCATCCCGTGTCCAATCGGAACGAACGGGTACCGAGGTAAACCTGACAGATGGCAAGCAGCCAAAGAACCGTACTCGCTGCAATTTGAACCCCGAGCAACTTTCCCGACGACAGACTGCTCGCAGCCCGCAGCATCTCATCGGCCAGTCGAGATGGGTTCGCACGCCTGATGATCGGCATCGGATCTAACCGCCGTTGCATCCACGCCACAAGCCTCGGTCTCATCGAGGACGCAACGACGAACCCAACGGTCAGGATTGCAAACACAGCCGTCACGGTCACGCCGGCGGTTCGTGCCCATATCGGAAGCGGAATAATCATTGAGAGCACCCCCAGCATGATCAGGAGGGCTGCGATATCGAAAATCTTCTCGATGACGATCGTCCCGACTGCACGACCTGTCGAGATATTCTCAGTCCGGCTGAGAACTGCCGCGCGAGTGAGTTCCCCTACCCTGCCGGGCAGCACCGCGATGAACAGGTAGCCAATTAGCGTCGCCTCGACGGCCGACCAGAACCTTGAGCGAGCTTCCGGTCGGAGTAGAGCCTGCCAGCGCAACGCCCGGCAGGCAACCGTTGCTGCCGTCAACATGACTGAAAACAACAACGGATAGGGGTCAGCATCTCGAAGTGCATTCAAGGCTTGGTCAACATCTACGGTACTTGCAAGAAACCAGATGCATCCAAAACTAACCCCTATCCCGAAAAGTGTTGACTTCAAACTCCCGGACGATTTCGGTTTCTGTGAAGCCTCACTCATCAATGGAACCGTGCCTCTGGCGTTTCATCTCCGGGCCACCATTCTGGGCCGCTCCCACTCCGAGCGGCAACTGATGCGTCGCCCGGCATCACCGTGACACCGCTCGGGCACCGGGCGGGACCTCCACGGTTACGAAAAGAGGTTGACCCGTAGTCTCTGGAAATGCCGCCACGGTGAACGTCGATTGCGGGTACCACTGTCTCAACTGGTCCAGAGAGGATTGATCTCCGGGGTGAACGATATATAGGCGCTTGCCCGGCCGTCCATCATGGGTCCGCGCGCTCGCGACTTCCTCAATGATGGGCCGCCACTTTATGTCGCCTGCCTCTATCGCGATGAGGCGCCAGTCGACCCAGTACGGCCCCGGCAAGACAAACACGTCGTTCCGCAAACCCCCGAATGCCTCAAATCCCTTGACGACGTCACCGAAACGGCTCGCATGCTGGCTAGACAGGGTGTGTTGGGCTGGGTAGGCCGTGAAATACGCGTCTAAGTTAGCCCTCCAGATCGACCCGATCACCGCGATTGCAAACACGCCGACCACTAACGAGCGGATAACTCCATTTGCCGATGACTTCTGAGCCGTGAGAACCGACCCGATGGTGACCGACTGATCAGCTTGTCCCGTGAGGTGCGGGGTGTCGACGCCAAGCCAACTCCAGAGCCTTGCAAGCACCGCATGCAAAGCGGAGGCCATCAGAAGGACAACCACGGGGATTGCCGCCCCCATCCTCACCGTGCTTGGGTTCTCTCCGGGATAAGCAATGCTCATCATCGACGGGAGGAGCGAAAAAAACAGGAAGATGGCGACGTGTAACTGGCGAACATCTCGGTGTCGAGCAAGAGAGTACAAACTGAGTGAAGCTCCGAGCACAAAGAGACCACCGCTCACGCTGTCGAGGATTGGGATCGCCGGGATCGTGTTTACCCAAACTGCGTCGCCCCTCCAATTGAAAAAGAGTAGTGCGTTTACTATATTCTGAGTGAAAACAAGCAGTGCGTTGGGTGGAACGGCGTTCACTTGATCTGACGCAAGCCTTGACATTCCTCGAAACAGGAACATCTGGGGTTCCTCGACTGCATACCTCGCCAGAGGCATAAACACTAGTAGAGACGTGCAAACCATCAAAATTGCGTCGGCGAGAAGCCTTGATGCTTGTTGTTCCCGACCCGGGCGGCGCCGGTCGATTGAATATGCAATCGCCAAAGACATCGCCACGCCCAGCGGGACCAAGCGAAGCGCGGTGTATGTGTGCTGTGCAATACCGATTACCAGTCCCATCAAAAGGAAGTCATTCCGACGCCTATCGCGCAAAGCCTTGAATAGTAAATAAGCTATGGCTGCACCGAATGCAGGTGGAAACGGAAACCGCAGTCCGACCCGCGACACCTGCAGAAGCCATCGCATTGCCACCTCAAGGGCTAGTGCAAGCGTGGCGACTCCGGCCCCACTCACTGTCCGAACAAAAAGGAAAGTGAACGGCAACGTGAAGAAGCCCACGAGTACCGTCCCGAGTTTCATCGTTAGGTAGCTCACTCCAGCGAGGGGTGTCATCAGCGCGATGAGATAGAACTGAAAAGCCTCCCGACCGGTATTTCTGGGGAAGAATATTCGGTACTGACCGTCGAGCACATCTTGTACATCTAGAAGCTTCTCAGCGTGGTCGCTGGTCATCTCACGAGGTACCTCGGCGACCCGCCAGGTGAGGACGACCGCTCCCGTGACCAGAAGCGCAATGACGATGAGCGCCATCGGCGTCAATCGGATGCCGTTCCGTGGTTGCCATTTAGCAATCTGATGGCGTTCGGCTGACTTCCCCTTTTGAAGATCAGCCTGCCAGCGTTCAGGTGAGAGCAGGGCAAACACAGACGTAGCCCACTGAAGTGGGGTTACTTTTCGATCTCGCTCCCAACAGGCCCAGAGGAAGGTCAGGACCGAAGTTCCCCATACCGCCACGTTTACCGCTGTGAACTTGTTTCCGGCGCAAAGCACAAACGTAGCGGCACCGAGAGCAGCCGATATTGCAATGAGCCGATGTGAAACCTTTCGATGCGTTATTTGCATAGATGACGAGCGCAATCCGACAGATCGCGCAGCAAGTTCTCCAACGGTCTTCGGGGCAGGATCAGTTGCAGATGCGCCTCCGCGAGTATCCGTCCGCACCCAATCAGCCGTTATTCGATCACCTGCGACGGCAAGCCCACCAAGAAAAATCGCACACCCAAACATGAGGCCCAAAAACGTGGCAAGACCATTAGCCAAGATGGTTGGATCGGCATGGCTCTGAAAATAGACAACGGAGCCAAATCCAGCAAGAACACACGCTGTACCGACGGTCTGGTTGCGATTTCCCATCAGGCGCAGGAAATTGGAGTTGCGCGAACTGCCGCGGGCCCAACGAGAGGGGCGACGCGTCGCCAATGGTACAGGCCCAGTCATGTTATTCGCTATCTAAGTGCCAGATGTCTCACAGTGTGCGCCTGCGAGGTTCCGGCCGTAAGAGACAGTCCGTGCCCTGGGGATTGTTGGGAACTGTCAGAGAAGAAGTCTGAATTCCGCGTTGTCGTGCCAATCAATCTGTTCTTCGGCTCCCATCAAACCAATTTGGGGGAGAGGGTACCGCGTCGCGCGGGAGAGTTCCGTGGCACACTGCCAACTACGCACCGGTAGTCACCGAAAACTTCCGGTTTCTGGAAAGGTCGAAGACCGTGTTTGGCCCATTTCTGGCCGCAGACGAACTCGTTGACGCCGGCCTCCTAATCGTAGGCGCGAGCACCATCATCGAGGGCGGCGTTGAACTCTGTCACATGACCCGCACCGGTGAACGTCGGCCGGTCACTATCGGAGCTGGATGCCATATCCGTTCAGGGACGGTTATCTACAGCGGTGTGGTTCTTGGAGACCGTGTGCAGACCGGTCACCACGTCATGATCAGGGAGAATGCGCTGGTCGGAAGTCAGAGTGTGGTGGGCACAGGGGCTGTAGTTGAGTTTGGGACGACCGTCGGGAACCGGGTTCTGATTGAGACTCGTGCATATGTCACCGCGCTGATGGTCGTGGAGGATGACGTCTTCATCGGGCCGGGTGTGGTCACAACGAATGACCGTCGCATGTTGTGGCGACGTGAAGGAGCCGGGCAACGGCTTACAGGGCCAGTACTCAGGGCAGGCGCCAGGATTGGGGGTGGCGCAGTGCTTCTGCCAGCCGTCGAAGTGGGAACCCGTTCCGTGGTGGCTGCGGGAGCGGTAGTCACACATGATGTGCCTGCCTTCGCCGTTGTCGCGGGAAACCCGGCGCGAATTGTTCGGATGCTCTCCCCAGACGACGAACCTCTGCTCACAACCGACTGGTAGTTTTATGTGCTTTGCACGTGTTCCCCAAGGTGTCGCGACAGTGCCAGGCGAACCAAATCACCAACCGTGGAGACGATATTCGGCCAGCCCGCACCAGTCGCACGGCCGGTAGTTCGGGGGACGTAACGAACGGGAATTTCGACAATGTTCCCAATCCGACCGCAGAGGCTCAACAGTTCCGCGAAAAGTGCGGGACTGCCCGTGCAGGTGAGGGTCGCTCGGGACACAGCATCACTGCGGTACATGTGAATATAGTTCGGATTTCGCACGCGAATTCCAACAAACGTGCAAACAGCCCACCTGTTCACAGCAGACACAAAATTTCGCCAGTTTGAGTAGTCGCCGCGGGTCGCGGTATACCCCGCGACCGCTGTCACACCCGGCCCGACGGCATCGAGATACCGCGGAATGTCTCGAAGATCCATCGCAAGGTCGGCGGGGATCACCATGAACCAATTGCCGGATGCAAACCCGATGGCCGTTGCAATCGCGAAGCCGACGCCTCTATTCTGAGGCAAGCGGATCACTTTGATGCGGTCATCACCAGCAGTGGATGCACGCAATTCACCCTCAGTGCCATCCGAACTTCCGTCGTCTACGACAACAAGCTCCCATGGAACACCAACAGCGTCGAGAGCCGCCCGGACCGCTCCCACCGACCTAGCGATCTGGGTCGCTTCGTTGTACGCCGGCATTCCGACCGTCAACAAGAGGTGTGCCGAACCATTTCCCAAAGTCGAACCGGTTTGCAAGCGGAGGTCTCCAAACATCGAACCAGAAGTCTTCACCCCGACGGTATCGGCCAGCGACAAGATTGTCACCCTTGGACGCGAGTACCGCAGCACGACCGAACTCTCGGACGAGGACAAGTGCCAGTCCGAACTCTGGCTGGTGCAGGTCTATGGTCATTTTGGGAGACTCTCGACGGAATGAAACAAACGCTTCCGGAACACCCGGCCAATGGAACAGAAAGAAGCTTCGGCCTCCGGCCAGATTGGCTCTCAACATCGGTCATCTTGAAGCGCCCAGTTACTGATGAACCATTGGCCGAGGTTCGGCATTCCACCTGCGTCCCTTTCGCTGAACTGGATGCCCATCAAGTTTTCGTGCAGAACGGCGACTTTGGGTGGGTCATCGGAAAGGATCCACCGGGGCGCATCAAGGTGTTTGCAGTCGTTCAAATCGGTGCATCTTGGAAGCCGCTCGAACGGATTGGAGTACAGCCAGACGCTCCTGCGAACTCATCGACCGACTTTAAGCTCGGATTTGTGCATAAACCCAATATCCAAGGTCTTTCAATAGCAGCCCAAGACGGTATTGTTCGTCGCATCCGTGCCTATGAACATGCTGTAGGCCGGCGCGACTGGGCCTTGATGTCTGATGCGTGGTCGGTTCGTCTCCCCGCCCTTCACGTCGCCGTCGCACCTGAGGGGAACATTTCCGTTACGTACGGTCAAGATGCCCTGCTATCAATCGGATTGACACATCTCGTGGCTGAACTCAATTTGGCCACAAATCCGGTTGCCACGAGGTCTGTCCAAGCGGCGCAAGTAGGGCGATTGGCGCTTGCAGTGACGCTGAATCCGCAAGATAGCAGCGACCCGGCTGCCTGTGTCTACTTGCTTGTGAACGAGACATCCAAAAACGATAGTCTTCAATCACAGCAGAATGAGTGGGCAATCGTTTCGCAAATCTCGCTGGTCGGCAACTTGGGCGTCCTTCTCCCCGTAATTGACACGGAAGAAACCAGTCAAGCTGGTTCAACATACGCAACAGAGACCGCCATGGGTTCCTTGACGCCAAGCGCTGAGCGGTTGCAAACAGCACAATTGATTTTTGATTCAGGACTTGATGAAGGTCAATCGGATAAACTGAAAAGTTATCAAACCTTGGGATCAAAACTACCGTTCTTGAGCCGAGTACGGGAAGCGAGAATTTCCCTGGCGACGGTTGCAGCGATTGCCTCGGTGCTTATCTACCTTGCCAGCCGTCTTGTTGATCTCTCGGGCTTTCCGATCTACTTCCACGGCGATGAGGCTTTTCAAATTGTTGCCGGACAACGCCTAGTCGCAACGGGTTTCCGGAACGAGTTGAATGTACTCTTCCCGCTCTACTTTTCTAATGGTGGATCGTGGGCGCCGTTACTTCCAGTCTATTTCCACATCGTTTCAACAACTCTTTTCGGTACGTCGGTTGAAACTGCAAGAGGGACCGCTGCGGTGTTCTCAACCTTTGGGGTTGTGGCAGCAACGTTGTTCGCCCGTGATGGACTTCGGGCCCGAACGTGGTGGGCAGCTCCACTCTGGTTCAGTGTCGTTCCTGCATGGTTTTTGCATAGCCGAACCACGTTCGAAACGGTCTACGCAGTTTCGGGATTTGCGGTATTCCTGTTCTTCTATTTGAAGTACCGTGAGGGTCGCGTCGCAGCAGGCTACGGGTCGGTCATAGCAGCTGCATTCACGTTCTACACGTACACAAACGGGCAACTCATCATTAGTCTTGCCGGTGTGCTTCTAGCACTCACTGACCTGCCTTACCACTGGTCACAACGGCGTCACTTGATCCCGTTGGTCGCCGTGGGTGTCGTTTGCCTCGTTCCGTACATCATGTTCCAGCGGGCAGCTCCGGATGCCACCGCAGACCAGCTTTGGCGAGTTTCTTCATACTTGGTCTTGGACATCCCACTCGCTGAAAAGGCCCGACAGTTTGCAGTTCACTATTGGGGCGGCCTCACTCCCACATATTGGTTCCGGCCAACCCAACTGGACCTTGGCCGACACCTCATGATTGGGTACACCCACCTGCCCCAACTTTTTGCCCCGTTCATCTTGATCGGGATCATTGTTTCGACCGCTCGGATTCGGCAGCCTGCCTACCGGGTCCTTCTCATCGCGCTGATTACTGCGCCGATTGGGGCAAGTCTCACTGACGTCGGCATTACACGCGTCCTCGCGGTGATTGTGCCTGCGACCCTTCTTGCAGTCGTTGGTCTCGAATGGCTCATAGCGCTTGCGAGCCCAGATGGGGCGCTCGGACACTTCGAGTTCCAACGCAAACTGAACCAGTGGGCTCAAGCATTAACCGCCCCGGGGGTGATTTTGGGGCGGGCCAGGCCGGGTTGGCATGCAATGGCACTCTTTGCACTCGGAGGAAGCCTCTCGTTGAGCATCTTCGCTGATGCACACGTAAACGGGCCAACTTGGTTGACCGATTACGGTCTGTATGGGCAACAGTGGGGCGCCGTGCAGGTGTTCCGGGAAGTTGTGACGCGTGCCCGAAAGAACCCCGCCGACAAGTTCCTCATCTCTTCGACTTGGGCGAACGGCACGGACCTGTATCTGCCGTTCTTCGTGCCGGCGTTGCAGGCAGACGGTCGTGTGCTCATGGCAAATGTTCGAGATTTCCTAGGTGTACGTAGACCCCTTGATGAAAACATGGTCTTTGTGATGACGGCAGACGAAGTTCAGTTAGCGCGTGCATCGCGACGATTTGGGCAAATCCTGATCGACTCCACGATGCGTTATCCGGACGGAAGTGATGCCTTTTCATTTGTTCGCCTCGGCTACTCCACGAACTTTGATCAGATCGTCACGGAGGAACGGGCCGCCCGCGTCGCGTTGCGCAATGGGCAGGTTTTGGTGAACGGCCAGCGACTTGAGGCCCGTCACACGCTCATTGACGCCGGTTCGCTTCGTGACATCTTTGACGGCGACGCGAGGACCCTCGGTCGGTTCAACGGCGGAAATCCCGCAGTTCTCGAGTTCGCGTATCCGCAACCGCGGGATGCGAGCCGCCTGACCATTGTTCTGTCCGCGGGCAATTGGGATCTGACCGTCAAGACCTACTCTGACACCGGGGTGGAAACCGTCTATCGGAAAACAGTGGAGAGCCGCGTCGACCCCACTATCGAATTCGACCTCAATCCCGGCAAGGTCACCGCCTTTCACCTTCAGTTTCTTCAGCGGGGTGCCGGCCAGGAATCCATCGTGCACTTGCGTGACGTCATCGTCTCATGAGCTTCTTGAACGCTGACCCTTCCCAAGCGGACGAACCTCGGGGAAGATCCATGCCTGAGGTCATGCATGCGTGGGACGGGCCCGTGTGCCGCCTTGACGTCGTCAGATGGCCTGACGGAGGACCGGTAGCGAATGACCAGTTGGACGCAGATTGGGACAAAGTGGTCGTCACGGCCCAATCCGGACAGTGGGAAGTTTCCCGACACCGCCCAACGGATGGCCCGGGCGACACTTCTCGTGATGTCCACCGCACGTCCGTCCCAAGGGTCAGGGTGCGCGGAAAGCTCAATTCGAGTTCCCGATCGCCATTGCTGAACCCGAAGAGCGATGGGGAAACCAGTGGCGCACACTACTCATTTCAGGTCAGCCTCGAGCCACTACTTGCCGAACCAATCTTCTGGTCAATGGAAGGGAGCGCTGACAAGGCACTTCAACTCACCCGGGATTGGCGATCCGGCGCAGTGGATCGCTCCAAAGCCTCGGCATTGATTACGACGGTTGATGCCTCGGATCCCACACCGGTCGCATTCGTGCAAGATGCATCTGGGCGTTTGGGCGACACAACCGATCGCAGTTCGAAGACTTCACACCTTCATCACGTCGCAGTGCTGCAAGACACCGGGTGGATCGTGTCTCGAGACCGCGACGGCGAAGACAACGTCTGGACCCTGTCCATTCTTTCGCTATCCAACAAACGGTCAGGGATCACTGGATCATCTGCGTGGCAGGCCAACGCGATCATTAAGGTTCACGTTTTTGCCGGCACGGACCCCGAGCCCAACCTTGGTTTAGTGTCAATTGAGGACTATGTCGTCGACGGATCGCATGTAGCTGACGTTCCAGAAACGGAAACCACTGCCGAAGGTGAAGTTGCGACTGTCTCGTCAACCACGTCGGGTTCGCCCGCCCGCACTGATCGCGCGCTACACGAAGTTCAACACGGTCTTCATGACTTCACTCAAAATGATCCGAAAGACGGTGTAGTCGCTGCCACTGATCGAAATTTTCACTTTCCACTCTCCCGGTCCTTTGGTGCGGCGATCGCCCGCTTCGATGCCATGATCCAAAGTTCACCTGTTGGCGGCACCCGTCTTTCCTGGGCCGGCTTTTGGTTCGGAATGGTGGTCTATGCGGTCACCCGGCTATGGAGAATCGACGCGTACCCAATCGCCTTTGACGGTGATGAAGCAGGGATCGTCGCACTGTCGCGGGGTCTTCTGGAAGGGCGCTTCCGTGATTCCTCCGGTATTCTGTTCCCAATCTTCTTTCCGTATCCGAACTGGAATCCTGATATTGGTGTATATGTACACCTCATAACATCATCTCTATTCGGTGTATCAGTCACAGTTGCCAGAGCAACCGCAGTGCTGCTTTCAGCCGCGACACCGATCGCAATTGCGTTTACGCTTAAAGTTGCGTTGGGAAATCGTGCCTGGTGGCTGTCGCCGCTTGTCGTCGCCGCCCTTCCCGTTTGGTTTCACTTGTCTCGGTCAGCGTACGACAGCGCAACGTGGGTGGCGTTTTACGCGTGCTTCGTCTGCGCCTATTTCGTGTATCGCTACACAAACCCACGACACGCTTGGCTAGTTGTCGTGTTTGGCGCGCTGACATTCTATTCCAATTCTATTGCTCATCTTATTATTTTTGTAAGTATATTTTTGTTAATTATTATAGATTTTACCTATCATCGGCAACATCTCAGACGATGGAGAAATCCATCAATAGGTGCGATAGTCGCGACCGTGCCTCTTCTGATCTTCTTGAACAAGAACCCGGGCTACTTCGCGTCACGGGCCAACTCCGCACATCCCTATTGGGATGCGGACGGACGTTCAGTGTTTGAAATTGGGCTTCAGATGGGGCGTTCCTTACTGTTCGCACTTGATCCCCGCGTCTGGTTCTCTGGCATCGAGAGAACCAGGTACATAGACGTCACCGGTTACCACAATTACTATCCAGGAACGATGCCGCTTCTTCCCCTGTGGATTGCACCGTTCATCGTTGTCGGGCTCGCATGCCTAGCACTACCTCGGTTGCGCGCCTACCGGTGGCAGATTTTGGCCATCATTGCGGTGAGCATTTCGCCCGCCCTCATTGCGCGGTTCGCACCGACCCGGTCCCTTGCGGCTGTTATCCCGGTCACGATCCTCACGCTCGTTGCTGCCGACTTCCTTCCCCGGGCATCACGGCACACTCGCCTCGTCGGAGCTCTGATGTTTGCTGCAGTGGCTACAACCGGCTCATTCATGGTCCTTCATGAGGCACTCACGACCCAGTCCACAAGGAGGCAGGACTATGGCGCCTACGGGATCCAATGGGGAAGTCAGTATGTATTTGAAATGGTGAATGCCCGTCTTGAGGCAACCTCTGGATCACGCGTCATGGTGACTACAGACTGGAATTGGGGTGGTCATCACTTCATCAATTTTTTCGTAAGCAGGGACGACCGCGCTGCCACACGAGTCTTCCTCGGAAGCATCGACACCCTGATCCACGGGCAAGAACCTTGGGGGCCAGAACTATGGGCGGTCATGTCGCCGGCACAATTGGAAGCAGTTGACCAATACGTTGCCAACCCCGGAGGAGCCACCGGACGACCTCGCATCACCGCGCACGAGGTCACCGCGACGGTGCTTCACCCCGACGGCACCCCGGGTTTTCTCATGGTGCGTCTACGCGAAGCCCCAGACGTACGAGCAATGCTCGCTGCCCAACGACAGGCCCGGAGAGAGTTGAGCTACATCACCGTCGCAATAGACGGAAACCGTTCCGTAGTGGGCCATACCAACCTTGACGACGGTGCGATACCGCCTGTCTTTGGCAGGGCCAACGGTGCAATGGCGAGACTTGCGGGTCCTAACCCTGCAATCCTTGATGTCTCATTTGGAAACCCGAGGCCAGTTCGGACAATCCGGGTGACCGTCGGCGCGAGCCTTTGGCGGGTGACGGCGCAGGTTTTCGTCAAAGACGGATCAGTCGAGGTCAAGAAATCGGGGGAAGGCGTTTCTGAGGGTGGCAGCTCAATCGTTGAGATCAACTTGGATGCGATGGTGCAGGATGTCTCGCGGGTGCGACTGGAAGTCAAGCAGATGAATGCGTCGGATGATGATTCGACCGTACATCTCTATCGGGTGGAATTCAGGTGACCCGTTCGCCACATATACAATGACGCCTGCACCTTGACGCCTATCCGGGTCCTTGATATCGTCATGGAGCAAATAGAAGGGTTTCCTTCGGGCCACGACGTGGCTTGCCAGTCAAAACCGAATACCGTCGCTAAGACGGGGAGTATTAGCCTGTTCAAGGCCGCACAGAGAACCGACGGTTGGTGCAAGTCGGCGGACCAGAACAAGGCGAACTCGCCCCCGAGCAGTGATGATGAAAGCAGCGTGGCTGCCTAGTTGTCACCGGATCCCAACCGATATTGCTGGGTCAAGTGGATACGTAATTCATTGGTTCCGCATGGCACGAGTGCCTATGCAGGGCTATCACTGCGTCCCCCAGGAAGCTAGACGTTCGCGCGTCGAAACGACGAGGGGGTCACATTGGAAGACGTGTCAATTGAGGTGGTACCACGGGATCGGCTCTCGTCCTCAGGACGAAGCCGATTTTTTGTGTCCGCCAATACACCCGATCTTGGACGGTTGTGAGCGAACACACCCCATGGAGGCAATGATGCAGCGTCTCACCGGAGCCCAGATCCTTTGCGAAAGCCTCATCAAGGAGGGCGTCGACACCATTTTCGGAATGCCCGGTGGTGCGATCATCCCTCTCTACGACACGCTCTTTCAGTACCCGTTCCGACATATCTTGTGTCGGCATGAGCAGGGCGCTTCCCACATGGCGGATGGTTATGCCCGGATCACTGGCAACGTTGGGGTCTGCCTCGGGACTTCCGGGCCCGGCGCGACAAATTTGGTCACTGGTATCGCGACAGCGATGATGGATTCGGTGCCGATGGTTGCAATCACCGGTCAGGTTCCAACCTACATGATCGGCAAAGACGCCTTTCAGGAGACCGACACCACCGGGATCACAATGCCCATCACCAAACACAACTACCTTGTGATGGACGTCAAGGATCTGGCGCGGGTCATCAAGGAGGCTTTTCATATCGCCCGGACCGGACGCCCCGGTCCCGTCCTGATTGATCTTCCAAAAGACGTGACCACCAATTCAGCCATTTACGAGTACCCAAACAAGGTAAACCTGCCCGGGTTCAAGCCTAAAATGCAGGGCCATTCGAAACAGATCCGCCAAGCGGCGAGGATGATTGAGCAGGCCAAGAAGCCATTGATCATCGCCGGCCACGGCATCATCCTGTCGGGCGCGTATGCGGAACTTCGAGCATTCGCGGAGAAGACGCAGGTTCCGGTCCTCTCGACCTTGCTCGGCATCTCTGGGTTCCCGGAAACCCATCCCCTCTATCTTGGTTGGCCCGGGATGCATGGCATGTATTACGCCAACATGGCCATTTCTCACACCGATTGTTTGATTGCCGTCGGGATGCGAATGGATGACCGTGTGACCGGCCGCCTGAATGCCTTTGCACCACACGCTCAGATCATTCACATTGACATCGACCCGGCAGAGCTTGGCAAAAATGTGCGGACTGCCGTTCCGATCGTGGGTGACGCTAGGAACGTCCTTGAGGCACTCATTGAAGAGGTCAAGCCAGGCCATCATCCAGAGTGGATGCAGACCCTTTCCCAATGGCGGATTGAGCATCCATCGTTAGCTCTGCCCGAGAAGCCCGAGACCATGTCTTCCCCATGGATCGTGCGGGAGCTCTATCACGCAACCGAGGGCAATGCGGTGCTGGTCACCGACGTCGGGCAAGCACAGATGTGGGCAGCGCAACACTACTTCTTTGAGCGGCCAAACACCCACATCACCAGCGGTGGTCTCGGCCCAATGGGATATGCGTTACCCGCAGCAATAGGTATTCAATTGGGCAAGCCAGAAGAAGAGGTCTGGTGCATCACGGGAGACGGCGGGTTTCAGATGACCTCCGAAGAACTCTCGGTGCTCGTAGAGGAAAAGCTCCCCGTCAAGATCGCACTGTTCAATAACAGTTACTTGGGGATGGTTCGCCAGTGGCAGCAACTCTTTTACGACCGGCGGTATTCGGGCGTGAAGATGTGGAACCCGGACTTCGTCAAACTTGGAGAGGCGTACAGCATCCCAACCATTCGGGTCGCGCACGTGGACGGGGTACGTGCCGCTTTCGAATGGGCACGTGCGATCGACGGTCCGGCGATGATCGAGTTTGTTGTCGATGCGGAGGAAAATGTCTTTCCAATGGTGCCACCTGGCGCGTCGTTGCAGGAGACGATCGAAAGTGCGGACGATGTCGCTCCAAAGATGCAGCAGGTTGCCGTGGCGGCGGGGAGCGACAAGGGTGGGGTGTAGCCACTTCCGGGGTCAGAGACTGAGAAGAACGGGACAATTGCCATGAAGCACACCCTCGTCGCACTCGTGGAGAACCAACCAGGTGTCCTGCAACGGGTCGCAAACCTGTTTTCACGGCGTGGTTTCAACATCGAGAGCCTAACGGTCGGCCATACCGAAACGGACAAGATCAGTCGGATGACCATCGTCGTCGACGGTGCAACCACGCAGGTTGAACAGGTAATCAAGCAGCTTTACAAGCTGATCGACGTGATCAGGGTCAGCGATGTGTCGGATGACCGAACGGTTGACCGTGAACTCGCACTGATCAAGATCCACTGCGCATCAGCATCGAGCCGCTTGGAAATCGGCAACTTGGCGGAAGTCTTCCGGGGACGGATGGTTGACGTCGCAGCCGACGCAGTCATCGTCGAGGTCACAGGTACTGACGACAAGATTGACAGTCTCTTGGGCATGCTGCGACCGTACGGGATCAAGGAGATGGTACGTACGGGCATGATCAGCATGGTGCGGGGTGCGCAAATCACTGCACGGGGTTCGGAAGCCCGAATGCTGGAAGCAGCCGGGTAGCCCGTCGGCCCCGCGTCAATTCTCTAGTGGGCACCCTGAAGTCCGCAGAACGTGGGACTTTTAGAAAGTCCCTTGAAAAGGAAGGACATTCCAATGGCAACCATGTACTACGACGCCGATGCCGACCTAGGTCGACTGAGAGGCAAGACCGTTGCTGTCCTTGGCTTTGGGAGCCAGGGCCACGCACACGCACTCAATCTCCATGAAAGCGGTGTATCGGTCATTGTCGGCCTGTACGAGGGGTCTCCGTCGCGCGCCAAGGCATCCGCTGCCGGCCTGAGGGTTGAGACTGTTGCTGATGCAACTACCTCTTCCGACTTCATTATGTTTACCGTGCCGGATCAGATCCAGCGTGATGTCTACCTCCACGAAGTGCAGCCGCATCTCCGCGCCGGTAAGACGCTGATGTTTGCGCACGGGTTCAATGTCCACTTCAACCAGATTGTGGCACCGAAGGACGTCGACGTGATCATGGTGGCTCCGAAAAGCCCGGGTCATCGTGTGCGTGAGGTTTTCGTGGAAGGGTCCGGGGTCCCATGTCTGTTTGCCGTGCACCAGGACGCTTCCGGCCACGCCCGTGAAAATGCCCTCGCATACGCCAAGGGCATTGGTGGGACACGAGCCGGTGTGCTGGAGACCACTTTCCTGGAAGAAACCGAGACCGACCTCTTTGGGGAGCAAACCGTGTTGTGCGGTGGTGTCAGCGCGTTGGTAAAGGCATCCTTCGAAACGCTAGTCGAGGCGGGCTACCAGCCCGAACTTGCGTACTTCGAGACGATGCACGAGTTGAAGTTAATTGTTGACCTGTTCTACCAAGGCGGCATGACGTACATGCGTTACTCCGTGTCTGACACGGCCGAGTACGGGGATTACGTCACTGGGCCACGCATTGTTACCCCGGCGGTACGTGCCGAGATGAAAAAGATCCTTCAGGAAATTCAGGACGGGACATTCGCCCGCAACTGGATCCTAGAAAACCAGGCCGGTCGACCCTCGTTTCTTGCCACGCGACGTCACGAGGCGGAACATCCGATTGAGACGGTTGGTCGCGAGCTCCGCTCCAAGATGAGCTGGTTGAACTCAAAGTAGTACGTAGACACGAGACACTTCGCCCGCCGGCCCCAATAGATCGAATGTGGCGGATCAATCACCGCCGGGCGGAGTTGTCAGGATTTTCTACAGGGAGCGACATCATGCGCCGGATTCGGATTTTTGACACCACCCTCCGCGACGGCGAACAAGCTGCTGGCGGCGCACTTACCTTCGACGAGAAGATTGAAATCGCCAGACAGCTGGAACGCCTTGGTGTCGACTGCATTGAGGCCGGGTTTCCGGCCACATCGCCTGGTGACTTCCGTGCGGTCGAACAAGTGTGTGAAATCGTGCGCGACTGCCAAGTCGCGGCGCTTTCGGATGCAAAGCCCTCGAACATCGAGACAACAGCGCGTGCGCTAATGAAGGCGGTGGCGCCGCGCCTTCACACTGTTCTGTCGACCAGCGACATTCACCTGAACTTCCAGCTGAGGATTTCGAGGGACCAAGCCCTTGAGATGGCCGTGGCTGCGGTCAAACTGGGGCGATCGTTTCTTCCTGAAGTTGAGTTCTCGGCCATGGATGCGGCCCGTTCGGACCGAGACTACCTTTGCCGTGTCTTCGAAGCGACGATTGCAGCGGGCGCTACCGTAATCAACATTCCGGACACTCTCGGGTACATGCAGCCGGCGGAGTTTGCCGACCTCGTTCGATACGTCATGAACCGGGTTCCGAACATCGGGAATGCGTCGGTGTCCGTTCATTGCCACAATGACCTCGGTCTCGCAACCGCCCTTTCGCTTGCCGCCGTCAAGGAGGGTGTCGAGTGGGTCGAATGCACAATCAACGGAGTTGGTGAGCGCGCTGGGAACGCAGCGCTCGAAGAAATCGTGATGGGTTTGAAAACCCGCGCGGACTTCTTCGACTGCGAGACTGGCGTGAAAACCGACCAGATCTGGCGGACGAGCCGCATGGTTGCCTCATACATGGGCTTCCCGGTGCAACTCAACAAATCTGTCGTCGGCGGAAACGCATTCGCGCACGCGTCGGGCCTGCATCAAGACGGCATGCTCAAGGATCGGATCACCTACGAGATCATGACCCCTGACAGTATCGGTCGCACGGATTCTCGCATCGTGATCTCCAAGCATTCCGGGCGAAACGCATTCCGTGACCGACTGAAGGCGCTCGGGTACGCCCTGAGTGACGACGAGTTCATGCGTGCGTTCAAGGCGTTCAAGGAAGTCGCCGACAGGAAAAAGGACGTCACCGACGGGGACGTTGAGGCCGTGGTTGCAGATCAGGTACTCGTGGCGCCGGAAACCTATCGGCTCGAGCGTGTCCAGGTAAGTTGCGGAGAACCCTCCATCCCAACTGCCACGATTTCCCTGATGCTTCCTAGCGGAGAGCTCGTTCAGGACGCAGCCACGGGAAGCGGCCCTGTGGAGGCCACATGCAACGCCATCGAGCGACTTGTCAAGTTACCGTTAAAGCTGGTTGAGTTCACTGTGCACTCGGCAACGGCAGGGACAGACGCCGTTGGTGAAGTGTCAATCAAGGTAGTTTCTCCGGATGAAGGCACATTTGTCGGTCGCGGTGCAAGCACGGATATCATCGTCGCGTCTGCACGGGCATATGTGAACGCAATAAACAAGGTGGTCGCGGCGCAGCATGACCGGGCGGCTGGCCGTGGACGGCGAGCCTCGCCATCCATTCCAATCAGCATGAATGAACCAGAGGCAGCACAGGCGCACGCCTGACCCACGCCGCTTATCACAAGCGAGAAAATGCGACGATCATGACGGCCCCCAAGACCCTGTTCGAGAAAATCTGGGAAACCCACTTGGTCCGAGAGGCCTCGGGTGAACCGGCGCTGCTTTACATAGACCTGCATCTCGTTCACGAGGTCACCTCACCCCAGGCCTTTGAAGGCCTCAGATTGACCGGCCGGACTTTGCGCCGACCCGATCTCACGGTTGCCACGATGGATCACAACGTCCCCACGTGGGCGCGAAACCTACCAGTGACCGACGAAATTTCCAAGCAACAAATGGACGCACTTTCATCGAATTGCAAAGAGTTTGGCGTGCCTCTATACGACCTGGACTCCGACAAGCAAGGCATTGTTCACGTCATCGGGCCGGAACTTGGTCTGACCCAACCCGGCATGACAATCGTGTGCGGGGACAGCCATACCTCAACCCACGGTGCGTTTGGTGCCCTTGCATTTGGGATCGGCACATCCGAAGTCGAACATGTGCTCGCGACGCAGACCCTCCAGCAAGCGCGTCCCAGAACGATGGAAGTTCGCATTGACGGGCACCTGCCTGCTGGTGTGACCGCGAAGGACATCATTCTCGGAGTGATCGGGCGGATCGGAACTGCAGGTGGGACTGGCTACGTCATCGAGTACACCGGTCAAGCCATCCGAGACCTCTCCATGGAGGGTCGGATGACGGTATGTAACATGTCGATCGAAGCCGGTGCGCGCGCCGGGATGATCGCACCAGATCAGAAGACGTTCGACTACGTGGCGGGACGGCCGCATGCGCCGAGTGGACACGATTTCGAACGGGCCGTTGCGGAGTGGCGGCTATTACCAACTGACGAAGGTGCTACCTATGACCGCGTTGAAATCTTCAACGGGCCTGACCTGACACCGTTCGTGACGTGGGGGACTAACCCGGGAATGGTTGCACCCATCTCCGGGCGGGTGCCCGATCCGAGTGCCGCCCACGACGAGGGGGAGCGCCGGTCAACCGAACGCGCGCTTGAGTACATGGGATTGACACCGGGAACCCTCATCGAAGACATTCCGATTGACCGGGTTTTCCTCGGGTCGTGCACAAATGGGCGCATCGAGGATCTCCGCGACGCGGCTGCGGTTATCAAAGGCAGGAAAGTCAATCCGCGTGTCTACGCGATGGTGGTGCCCGGTTCCATGCCTGTAAAGGCTCAAGCAGAGGCGGAAGGCCTGCATGAAATCTTCATCGCAGCCGGTTTCGATTGGCGAACCGCCGGATGCAGCATGTGCCTTGGGATGAATCCTGACATTCTGAAGCCGGGTGAGCGCTGTGCGTCAACCAGCAATCGAAACTTTGAAGGAAGACAGGGCAAGGGCGGCCGCACCCATCTCGTGAGTCCGCAAATGGCAGCCGCAGCGGCAATCGCCGGACGGTTCGTCGACATACGCACCTGGGCGCCGACTGCCTGACCAAACAACTCTCCGGCAAGACAAGGAACACGTGCCCATGAAGCCTTTCACCACATTGTCCGGGGTGGCAGCGCCACTCGACCGGGTGAACGTCGACACGGACCAGATAATCCCCAAGCAGTTCCTGAAGCGCATCGAGCGCACCGGTTTCGGTCCGTTCTGTTTCTTCGACTGGCGGTACCACGACGACGGGTCCCTCAACTCGGACTTTGAACTCAACCAGCCCGAGTATCAGGCCGCGTCGATACTTGTCGCGGGGCGAAATTTCGGATGTGGCTCTTCCCGTGAACATGCGCCGTGGGCGCTTGAGGACATGGGGATCCGTGCCATTCTCGCACCAAGCTTTGCTGACATTTTTTTTAACAATTGTTTCAAGAACGGGATGTTGCCCGTTGTTCTCCCGGAAAGCGTGATAGCGGAATTGCTTGCCCGAGCGAAAGAGCGGCCCGGGTACGCGCTGACCATTGACCTTGAAAATCAGGTGGTTTCGGATCAGGAAGGCGTGATTGCATCTTTCGACGTAGACCCATTCAGAAAAGACTGCCTGATCAGAGGCCTCGACGATATTGGCCTGACGATGGAACACGAGCCGGACATCACCAAGTTTGAGAGAAGCCGGGGCACGAGGTTTCCTACCACCCACGTCTTGGCCTAACGTTGGCATCTTCATCCATTCGGCGAGGAGTACCTTGACCATGAGTGCATCAACCCCGGTCTCCGGCCACATCCGTCATGTTGCGGTGCTCGCTGGAGATGGCATCGGCACGGAAGTGGTAGACGTCGGTCTGCGGGTACTCCGGGCCGCAGCCGATGCGTACGGATGGAGCTTTTCGGCAGATCATGCGTTGATCGGCGGTGCCGCCATCGACCTGACTGGGTCGGCGCTCCCAGATGAGACACTCGCGCTCGCATCCCGCGCCGATGCCGTGTACTTCGGCGCGGTCGGGGGCCCCAAATGGGACAACCCGCTGGCCAAAGTCCGGCCTGAGCAAGGAATCCTCGGGTTGCGGAAGGCGCTCGACCTCTACGCGAACCTCCGGCCAGTCAAACTTTCGCCTTCCCTTCTCAGTCACTCGGTCCTCAAGGAAGACATCGTCCGCGGAACCGACATGATCGTCGTACGTGAGTTGACCGGCGGCCTCTACTTCGGAAAGCCGAGCCGCCGGTGGCAAAGCCCAACAGGGTGGCGGGCAGTCGACACGCTCGCGTATAGCGAACAGGAAATCGAGCGGGTCCTACGCAAGAGTTTCGACCTCGCGCGCCTGAGGCGCAAGAAGGTGACGTCGGTGGACAAGGCGAACGTCCTTACCACTGGTCGGTTTTGGCGGGAGATTGCGAACCGCGTTGCGGTTGATTACCCGGATGTCACACTTGAACACATCCTTGTAGATTCGGCTGCGATGTATCTGATCCGGAGACCGGCATCATTCGACGTGATGGTGACCGAGAACATGTTTGGTGACATCCTGACAGATGAGGCGTCCGTTCTCGCGGGGTCGATGGGAATGCTTCCTTCAGCTTCACTTGGATCGAAGGGTAATTCACTTGGTGGGGTTCAGGGTCTGTACGAACCAATCCACGGAACAGCCTTGTATACCCCCGAGGTAGTAGGGACTGGGCGCGCAAATCCAATCGCGGCAATCCTGTCGTCAGCCCTGATGCTTCGGTATTCGCTTGGTTTGCCAGTCGTCGCTGACGCAATCGAGCAGGCCGTCGAGACGATCCTCGAAGCCGGGTACCGGACTTCAGATATTGCGGGACCCGGCACCGAGGTTGTTGTTACGGACCGGATGGGCGAGTTAGTCTCGGCAGAGATCATCCGGGCGGCGACATCAACCCAGAAGTCACGAATTACTGCGCCGACCGTGGCGTAGTTAGCGCGAAACCCGCTCCCGCCACGCGTCGGCAATCCGGACTTTGCACCGTTGTCGCCCGTTCCATCGGGAGCCAGTGCGGAGTCGCTGCAGACGTTGACGTCGGGGTCCGAATTCCCCGGTTCGTGGGGAATTGCCCGGATCACGACGCGTGTAAAAGCCGAAACATCGAGGCCTCACAATGTTCCAAACCGGCAACTCACTAGATCTTTATGACACGACACTGCGCGACGGTGTCCAACGCGAGGGCTTGAGTCTTTCGCTCGTCGACAAGCTCAAAATTGCGCAGCGGCTCGACCGCCTTGGTGTCGCGTACATCGAGGGCGGATACCCCGGGTCAAACCCGCGCGACGCAGAATTCTTTGCCCGCGCAAAGGAGCTGACCTGGAGACACGCGACGATCGTTGCCTTCGGATCAAGCCGCTACAAGGGCAACCGGGCCGAGGACGACCCTCAGCTTCGCGTTCTTGCCGATGCAGGTACCTCAGTTGTGACCATCGTCTGCAAGAACAACTCAGTCCAGGTGCGTGATGTCCTCGGAGTTTCTCTGGACGAAAACCTGTCGATGATCAGGGACTCGGTGGGTTTCCTGCGTGACAATGGGAAACGGGTGTTCTATGACGCTGAGCACTTCTTCGATGGATGGAAGGGCGACGAAAGGTACGCAACTGCATGCCTTGAGGCGGCGGCCTCGGCTGGCGCCGAGGCACTCGTCCTTTGCGACACCAATGGTGGGACCCTACCGGCTGACATTGATCGGATCGTTCGGCAGGTTCGAGGTTCCTTCGGACGAGAAATAACGATCGGGATTCACACTCATAACGACTGCGAACTCGCGGTTGCCGGAGCACTAGCAGCGTTGGTCGCGGGCGCCACGCACGTGCAGGGCACAATCAATGGATATGGCGAGAGGTGCGGTAACGCCAATCTTTGCTCGATCATCCCGACACTCAAGCTGAAGCTCGGTGTCGATTGCGTTTCCGACGAGCAGCTCGCGAACCTGACCGATACGGCGCGGTTCGTCGCTGCCGTGTGCAACCTGAACCCGGATCCTCACGCAGCGTATGTCGGCGCAAGTGCATTTGCCCACAAGGCCGGGTATCACGCCGATGCCATGCGCAAGGACCCCATGAGTTACCAACATGTTGCACCGGATGCGGTGGGCAATGTGAGTCGGATCCTCATTTCCGAACTTTCCGGGAAGGCCACGGTGGTCACACGTGCCGAGGCGCTTGGTGTGGACATCTCTTCACCCGACCGCGCGAGGAAAGTTGTTGCCCAAGTCAAGGAACTTGAGAGCAAGGGGTTTCAGTTCGAGGGAGCGGAGGCATCATTCGAACTGATGGTCCGGCGAACCAATGAAAATTACCGTCCCCCTTTCGATCTCGTCGATTTCCTCGCCATGGTCGAGTCCAGGGATGGGCGCGACATGCTTGCCGAGGCGATGGTGAAACTCCGGATCGATGGTGTGGTGGTTCACACCGCCGGGGAAGGGAACGGGCCGGTCAACGCTCTCGACCAAGCCATGCGAAAGGCGCTCGTCGGCCGATATCCCCAAGTCGAGGCGATAAGGCTCACTGACTACAAGGTCCGTGTCATTGACGAGGGATCAGGCACTGCAGCGCAGACGCGGGTAACAATCGATTCGGCTGACGACGGCGCCATGTGGACTACCGTTGGCTCGTCAACCAACATCATCGAGGCAAGCTGGTTTGCCTTGGCAGATTCGCTCGAGTTCGGGCTGACCCGCGTTTCAAGCGATTGATCTGCCCCGGGCGAAGGCGACACGTTGCCGTCTTCGCCCACTGGCTCAATACGCGTAGGGACGACCTTGATCGCGAACGTGCGGTCACGTTACGCATCCACTGGTGGACTGGTGGGTTCGATACCGAGTGAGAGAAGCACTTCGGTAACGAAACGACCTTCCGCTCTTGCTCCAAGGATTTCGCCGCTCCTGTTCACGACCGTTTTCGGGACTGCCTGAACCGCGAACTGGGCGGAGAACGACGGAAACTCATTGGCGCTGATTACGTCCGCACGCACGTTCGGGTTCGCCATCGCCAGCTGGTGAGCCAAACTGGCCACCCCGGGGCAATGGGGTCAAGTAGGGGTCACGAATACTTGGAGATGAACCGGCTCAGTGATCGCGTCAAGAAGGCCTACTGAGGTTGGGGACAAACGGGTCTCTTGCCGAGACGCATTCACGACGGTGTCAAGCAAGGTCATGAACTCGTACCCGGCAGGAAGTCCAAAAAACCTGACGCGCCCGGTCTCCTCAATTTCTTCCGAACGGGTCTCTTTGCCCGCCTCGAGAGATTGAACGACGATCGCAGGAAAGCGTTCCACCCCGTGCAAAGATGCGCGGGCGGGGTCTTCGCGAGGGTTGACAACTTCAATGTGCACGCGGTCGGAAAGGCTCGCGACTTCCCGAAGCAGCGTCTCAGTCTGACGTCCGCTGTCTGTCTCCGATCGGCCGGGCACAAACAGGCCAGTCGTGGGTTGGATAAAGGCCAGGAGGCGAACGTCGCTTTCGAGTTCACCCTCGAAGCGTTGTCGCACACGCGCGGCATCAGCCGGTCGCAGAAATCCCATGTATGACCACCTTTCTCACTCGCAAGCCAAAAGCTGACGCACCGTGGAACGCTTGCTTGGTCGCGGCTCCGGCATCCCGTGGGTGAAAATACCATGGCATCATTTCCCGCTTGGTGGCCTTGATGGTGTTCCAGAGAGGCAGACACCCTGTGCTAAACTGAACGATGTCCCACGACGCATGACTGGGGCTAGAGAGTCTTGTGAAAGTCACGACTGAGAAGCCCGAACCTGGAGTCGCAACGCTCACCGTCGAGTTGCCTCCGGAAGATTTCACCTCGGCGGTGGACAAGGCGCTTACCAGGATTTCCGCACGCACATCTGTTCCCGGCTTTCGACGGGGCAAGGCACCTAGAAACCTGGTGCGGCGGCAAGTTGGTGAGGCTGCGGTAAGCGAGGAGGCCGTCAATCACCTCGTGCCGCAAAGCTACGACAAGGCTGTCGAAGAACTGGGACTGTCGCCGATTGAACGACCCAAACTGTCTCTCGTGCAGGCAAACGCCGGTGAACCGCTGATCTTCACTGCTACTGTTGCACTCCGTCCTGAAGTCACCCTTGGAGAGTATTCGACTGTCGAGATCGAACGTGAGGTCATCGACATTTCCGGAGAATCTGTTGATCGGGTAATCGCCCAGTTGCGCGAGAGCCGTGCTACTTGGATACCCAAAGAGGGAACGGTCGGCGCTGGCGACATGATCATCGCCGACATCGTGATGGAAATTGAGACAAGTTCGGACTCTGAGAACCGGCGCACCGAACGCAACGGCAGCGAAATAATTATCGGCAAGAACGGTTTCCCGCCCGGCTTCGACTCGGGCGTTGATGGAATGTCTGTCGGTGGCACGAGGAACTTCGCAGTCATTTGGCCGGCCGTACCCCGGACTGCTGAGGATGGCGAGACCGAAGTCACTCCCCGTGAGGCGCTTTTTACTGTGACGGTGCACGAGATGCGCCAGCAATCGCTTCCGTTGGTTGATGACGAGTTCGTGAAGTCCGTAAGCGAGGGCCAGTTCGAGACGCGTGATGACCTCCTTGCGGACGTCCGAAGGCGTCTTACAGTTGAGTCAGTCCGTAACGCGCGGAACAGGACGGAAAACAAGGTTGTTGACGCAGCAATCGCGGCTTCGACTTTCGAAATTCCAGCCCGCCTCATCGAACTCGAGGCACACTACCTTGAAGACGAAGAGCGCGAGTCGTTTGCCAGACGGCGCATGACCATCGAACGCTACCTCGAATTGACGGGGCAGACGCAGGAAGGTTGGCATGCCCAACTCCACGATGCGGCCGAACGACAAATCAAGGCACGAACCCTGCTTGATGCAATCGTCGAGCGTGAAGGTCTGGTGGTTGACGCGAGCGAAGTAAACAGGGAAGTAGCTGAAACCGCCGCGAGTTACCCGATGGATGATGCGCGGGCCCGCAAGCAACTGGATAGCGCGGATTCTCGACGACGGATCACGACAAGCATCCTGCGGCACAAGGCGATAGAGAAACTGGTAGGTTATGTAGGTGGGTATCCCGAACCGAATCCGGTGACCAGCTCCGAACTCTCGGGCGGTGAAGGCCATTCGGAAGCCGAAGAGACACCCTCGGAATAGAGCACCGGTTCTCACGTGTGGTCAGGCGTCGCGTTGCGAACACGGGCCTGAACACGGTAACAACGGGTGCGTAGGAGGCAAGCGTTCATGGCCATCATTCCTTACGTGATCGAGACCACGCCCCGCGGCGAGCGAGGCATGGACATCTATTCACGGTTACTGCGAGATCGCATCGTCTTCGTCGGGACGCCAATTGACGAGCAGATTGCCAATCTACTCGTTGCGCAGTTGCTTCTTCTTAAGTCGGAGGATGCCGACAAGGACATCCAGATGTACATCAATTCGCCCGGCGGCAGTATCTACGCTGGCTTGGCGATTTATGACACGATGCAGTACATCACCAGTTCAGGCAAGTGCAAGATCTCAACAATTTGCTACGGCATGGCGATGAGTTTTGGCACCGTGCTCTTGGCCGGAGCCACAAAGGGTATGCGCTACGCGCTGCCCAACTCCACCATTCATATGCACCAACCATGGGCGCAGGGGAGTCGTGGCGGTCAGGCTAGTGATATCGAGATTGAGGCACGAGAAATCTTGCGCCTCCGTAGCCGTCTCAATGACATTTTGTCCGGTCACACGGGCCAGCCACTCGAGCGCATCCAGCGTGACACCGACCGTGATTACTTCATGACCGCAGATCAGGCAGTACAGTACGGCATCATCGACGGGGTCATTGCCAGCAATGCAGTCGAACTACCGAAGGCGGCTGACGAAACTGCCGCGGCCTGACGTGCGGTTCGGCATTGAGTACGTGACCCCCGGAGTTTTCTGGGGGTCATTTGTTCTTGACCCCATTGACATTTGCAGCGGACGTGTTCAAGACAACCCTCCGGCGACTTGAATCACGGCTTCGCCAAAACGGTTGTAAATCAGCTTCGGCAACAATCAGGAACGTAAGGATCGGGAATGGCGAGTCAACGGAATGGCCGGCTTCAATACCGTTGCTCATTTTGCGGAAAGACCCAGGAGCAGGTTCGTCGTCTCATTGCCGGCCCAGGTGGTGTCTACATTTGCGACGAGTGCATTGAACTTTGTCGCGAAATCATTGAGGAAGAAGCCACGCACCCTGAAGCGAAGGCAGGTTCTTCAGCTTCTCGGGTGCCGACTCCCAAGCGTATCTATGAACTCCTGAACCAGTATGTGATCGGGCAGGACCGGGCCAAAAAAGTCCTTTCGGTGGCAGTCTACAACCACTACAAGCGCATTGGCGCAAACGTGCAACTTGACGACGTTGAGTTGCAAAAGAGCAACATCCTGCTTGTCGGACCAACTGGATCTGGCAAGACTTTGATGGCCCAAACCCTTGCTCGCATCCTGGACGTTCCGTTTTGCATTGCCGACGCAACCGCCCTCACTGAAGCTGGATACGTTGGCGAGGACGTTGAAAACATCCTCCTGCGCCTCATTCAAGCGGCCGAGTTCGACGTCGCGCGCGCCGAGCGCGGGATCGTGTACATCGACGAA
>SXGT01583081.1_pt1 | contig 49942 bp, 48 predicted proteins | sample 3176221 | NCBI WGS metagenome assembly SXGT01 (sample SAMN11356862, study PRJNA531348) | freshwater metagenome | isolation source: freshwater sample F1-120 | place: China: Fuxian Lake, Yuxi | collected 2017-12-25
ACAACTGGTGGCAAACCGAAAGCGGCTGGCCAATCGCATCGAGCCTGCGCGGGTTGGACCCGATGCCGATCAAGCCCGGGTCGCCGAGTGTCATCGTGCCCGGCTACGACGTTCGAATCCTTGACGCCCAAGGCAAGGAGGGACCCCCCGGTACCGAAGGTGCGATCGTCATCAAACTGCCCATGCCCCCGGGTACCTTGCCGACCCTGTGGGGCGATGACCAACGTTTCATTGATTCGTATCTGACGGCTTTCCCCGGTTACTACTCCACCGGTGACGGTGGCTTTTTTGACGAGGATCACTATCTGCACGTGATGGGCCGCACCGATGACGTGATCAATGTGGCCGGCCACCGGCTTTCGACCGGCTCGATGGAGGCGGTCGTCGCTGCGAACCCGATGGTGGCCGAGTGTGCGGTTATTGGCGTCCACGATGAGCTCAAGGGCCAGATCCCACGGGCCTTCGTGGTGCTAAAAGCTGGAGTGGAAGTCGATCCGAAATTACTACGTGCCGCGATCGTGGCCGCCGTGCGCGATGCGATCGGTCCGGTGGCCGCACTCAAGGAAGTCGTTGTCGTTCCGGCCCTGCCGAAGACTCGCTCGGGTAAAATCCTGCGGTCCACCATGCGCGGTCTTGCTGACGGTCGTGATGTCGTGGTGCCGAGCACTATTGAAGATATCACGGTTCTCGAAGCCATCACCCCATTGCTGAACGGGGAAATCACCGCCGATTAGTCCAGACCCTTTTGGGTTGACGCCCCGTCTCAGATGCGCCGCAGCTCGGCGGAGAACTTTATCCTCCATCTCCAGCAGGCGAATACGTTCATTCGCTTCCCGAAGTTCCGCTGACCCCACTCAGCCGTGGCCGGCTTCAGACCATCTTCAACATCGGTCTTGGCAAGCCAACGCCGGATCACAGCATCAGAAATAACGAAATCGTTCGCAATTTGAGCGAAAGGGGTTTCACTTCTCCGTGCGATCGCGGGCAACATCACGACGGTACTCTTCCGGATAAGCACGAGGCATAACAGAGATCCTCTTGCAGCGCAAAACGCTACAGATTGATGTCAACCAAACCGGGGGCACTCCCTCAGGTAGTAGTTCATTTTTTTGGCCACAAATAAGAATTGGGCCCGAGATATAGTAAGGTTGCTAGGGATAAGTTGGTCGCTGGCACTGGCTTCTCTGCCACTGGTTAACCGTCAAAAATATGTTTCTCAAAGAGCATGTGGAGACTAAGTGACTATTGATCTTCTTGCCGCGTGCTGGACCACCGCCGGGAACGCCGGCCCTTCGCTCGGAAACGAAATCAGCCCTAATGGACTAGTGGATCGAATCGAAATCACATCCGCGGCAGGGTTCCGCGGAATGGGATTCGTACTTGCCGATCTTATTCGCGCTCGGGACGAAATTGGCCTACCCAACCTACGGAAAATCCTGGAAATCAATGGGATCAAGCACGTCGAGGTTGAATTTCTGAGCGACTGGTGGACGTCCGGAGCCGACCGCGCGATTTCTGATCGAGCCCGCAAGTTCCTGTTTGAAGCAGCGGTGGTCCTTGGGGCACACCATGTGAAGGTCGGCGCGGACTACCGAACGATGTCTTTCGACTTGGACCAAATGGCTGAGCAATTCTCCATCCTGGCTACGGAGGCGGCCGAGGTCGGAACCAAGATCGCCATCGAATTCATGCCGTTTTCGAACGTTCCAGATCTCAAGACGGGTCTCGCATTGGTTAACACCGCAAGCCACCCGGCTGGCGGACTCATGATTGACATTTGGCACGTGCAACGTTCGGACACTACATACGCTGAACTGGCTTGTGTGCCCTTAGAGCGCGTGATTGGGGTTGAGGTAAATGACGCGAGCGCGGCGCAGATAGGTGACTCGTTTGAGGACACGATAATGCGCAGGGTGCCTTGTGGGCTAGGTGAATTTGATATAAAGGGATTCATCGAAACCTTGTGGGACACCGGGTGGCGAGGGCCGTGGGGTGTTGAAATAATTGGTGCGAAGTTCCGAAATAGACCTATATCTGAAGCCATTCCCGAAGCGTTCAATAGTACTATGCGCGAGTTCCAAACCCTGCGGAATGCGTCAGGCATCCAATGAGACTCGTAGATAAAGTTGCGGTAATTTCTGGAGCCGGCAGCGGGATCGGGCTTGCCACCGCAAAACGCTTTGCCCACGAAGGTGCTCAGGTCTTTGGGCTGGATCGCACTTTGCCCTCTATGGACATCCCGGGGATTTCCTGGTCCATGATGGACGTCACTGAAATAGATAGTTGGACTTCGATTGTGTCTCACATCTATGAGAAAATGGGCCAAATAGACATTCTTTTCAACAATGCGGGGATCGTAGAGTCTTATTCTTCAATAACCGAAGTGACACTTGACGACTGGACCAAAATCGTCGACGTTAATTTGAATGGGGTCTTTTATGGTATGCGAACGGTGTTGCCGTACATGCAGCGAGCGGGTGCCGGTTCTATCATAAATACTTCTTCTATCTGGGGTTTAGTCGGTGCCGATGGTGTGGCAGCGTATCAGGCATCCAAAGGTGCAGTCACTGTAATGTCGCGAAATGCCGCTATGACATACGCCCGTGATGGAATACGCGTCAATTCGTTGCACCCGGGTTTGATCACTACTCCCATGACAATCAATCAGAACCGATCAATGACCGAATCGCTGCTACGTGGGATTCCATTGGGACGTCCGGGCACCGCCGATGAGGTAGCCAATGCAGTTCTATTTCTGGCTTCGGATGAGTCCTCATATGTGACTGGAATACAGATGATCGTGGACGGAGGGTTCACAACTTCATAACATCTGCATTGCCAGCTCCTGACCGGTGGCGCTCCGTGCCGTCGAAGTAGGAGATCGCATGGCCCATAACAGCCGATTTTTCAATTTCAGTTGTCAAACGACGAATTTGAAGATTCCACTCTCAGATGTAGTGACACGGGGTTTCGATGTTCTTGTCAATCCGAAGGGGGATCAATTGAAGATCCTGATGGGCACGGGGATACTTCCGCTCACGATCCCGGAGGCCCTAAGAGGCGAAATTTGTCACGACCACATCGGCTCCGTGCACCGCCGCTACGGTTTCTAGCTCGTCCGTGCACTGAAACACGGAGAGGGTAACCCCCAAATCATGGCAATAGCCTCTTCATGCTTCAAATTTTTGAAAGCGTGGTCGGTAACCACAACTCGATTCGTCGCTGCTTATCCTTGGTGGATCTCGATGGGTTCGTGCACAGTGGTGGGCCATCGGCCCGGTGAGGCAAGGTCCGGCGATGATTGCGCCTAGCGTGCGCCTTCACGGTTCCCCCTTGGGCTGAGCAAGGGTTCCACCGTTTGGCTCGGTGGCAACGCCGTGGAGATTGATACCTACGCCAACCCAACGAGATGACGCCATCCAGGGGCATTCCTAAATCCATAGACTTGCTACTCGCTCACATGGAGAGGAATAACATGCGAAGCCGTACCCTCGGTCAGTCCTTAGTCGTGTCTGAACAAGGACTTGGGTGCATGAGCATGAGTGATGTATACGGGCCTTCAGACAAAAAAATGGCGCGTGAAACTATCCGCCGCGCACTCGACCTCGGTGTTAGTTACTTCGACACGGCAGACGTATACGGACCATTTGCCAATGAGAAATTTATAGGGGATGCACTTGGCGCGCATCGTAAAGAGGTGATTATCGCGACCAAGTTCGGTAACGAGTCACTTCCTGACGGGGGCGGAATTCGGATAAATGGGCGCCCCGAATATGTACGAGCGGCCTGCGACGCTGCACTTGCCCGTCTCGGCACCGACTATATAGACCTCGACTACCAGCATCGCGTCGATAGAAATGTACCGATCGAGGAGACATGGAGAGCGATGATGGAACTCGTTACCTAAGGTAAGGCCGATTCCTTGGAATTTCAGAAGCCGCCCCGGAGACGATCCGGTGGGCGCATGCGATTCACCCTATGACCGCGATCCAGAGCGAGTATTCCCTGTGGACCCGTGATGTCGAATTCAACGGAGTGCTAGAAGTCGCGCGCGAACTTGGTATCGGGTTTGTTCCGTTTTCACCCATTGGTCGCGGTTTCTTTTCCGGGAGCATCACTCATCTCGATGAGCTGTCGGACGCCGACTTTAGGCGTGGTAACCCACGGCTCCAGGGGGGGGAATTTGGATTTGAACCTGAAGCGGGTTCGAAGTCTGCAGGAGTTTGCCGCAGCGAAGGGGGTGCTTCCTATCCAGCTCTCCTTGGCATGGGTTCTTGCTCAGGGGGGCAATATTGCTCCTATCCCCGGCACCAAGCGTGTCAGCTATCCTGAAGAGAACATTTCGGCGGGGATAATCGAATTAACCAGGGAGGAAGTCGCACAGATCGGTGCGGTCTTTCCTCAGGGTTCAACGGCAGGCCCACGGTATTCAGATATGACAAGCGTTTATATCTGATTTGGCTGCCTTGCAACTTCTGGGGTGAGCGGCGGAATCTGTTTCATGCGACGTCCACGAACGACCTCCTTGTTTGCCGTCCTCCACTGTGAGATGACATACATGGATGTCTTGGAAATTGTTGTTTTTCGCCTGACATGGCGTATCACTTTGGTCTAACATCGTAACAATCGTTTGCAGGCTATCAAAGGAAGGTGCAATGACGTGAAATCCCTTCAATTCATGTCGGCAGGCTCTTTTGAAGTCAATGAGCTTCCGATGCCGAAGATTCTCGACGATGAGGTACTTCTGGCAAGTCGGGTAGTAGGAATCTGTCACTCGGATGTCGATCTACTCGAGGGTCTTTACATCATTCCTATCGAATATCCATTAATCCCGGGCCACGAGTGGTCAGCTGAGGTGCTCGAGGTTGGTCGGAGTGTGCGTACCCTGGTGCCAGGGGATCGGGTCGTGGGGGAATGCGTCATCGGGTTGGAGCACTTCGGGTTCACTATTAGCGGGGCAGCGGCCGAATACTTCGTCGCCAAGCCTCACTGGCTGCATAAGATTCCAGATTCACTCACTTGGTCGCAGGGGGCATTAATTGAACCATTCAGTTGCGGGTACAGCGCGACACTTCGGGCAGACAATCTTGACGCAAGTGACACCGTTGTCGTCCTAGGCGCTGGCACGATTGGCCTTGGGGTGATCGCCGCTAGCGCAGCCAAAGGTGCGCGGGTGATCGTCATCGAGCCAACCGCGAGTAGGGTCGCGCTGGCTCGACTTCTAGGTGCCGAGCAGTCCCTAGATCCAACGAGTCCAACCTTCTTGAAGGAATGGAACGAGATGACTTCGGGTGCCGGAGCGAGCGTCGTTATTGAGGCGAGCGGAAAACCTGAGGCGATGGCGACTGCACTTGAGCTGGCAGGCCTCGGGGCTCGGGTGGTGAACATTGGGATAAATGTTGGCGATTCGACTCCAGCTCGACTTGGGCTCATTCAGTCGAAGGAACTTCAAATCCGAGGAATCATTGGTTCGCCCGGCATTTGGCCCCAAACGATTGCCTTTCTCGAGCGGACGGGAATTGACTTGTCCCCACTCGTGAGCAGTATTTTCCCACTTGCCGAGGCAGACCAGGCGATGGAGAAGGTTTTGAATGACAAGTCTCAGATTAAGGTACACATGACATCGGCGGCGGCCTGATGCTTGCAGCACGTTATTACGGAGTTCGCGATATCCGCATTGAGGAAGTGAGCACCCCACGAATAGGTGCCCCTGATGATGTGCTCATTGCCGTGCACTACTGCGGTATCTGTGGAACAGATCTCCACGAATACACCGACGGCCCGATAGTCACCTGCGTGGTACCACACCCCGTTACTGGAGCCACGTTACCCCAAACCTTGGGCCACGAGTTCTCGGCGACGGTGGTTGAAGTGGGATCAAGTGTCACCGAAGTTCGGGCGGGGGATCGAGTTGCTGTCATGCCTGCGATCGTTTGTCAATCCTGCTACTACTGCCGGAGGGGTTTGGGGCACCTGTGCCTGCGTTTTGCCGCAACCGGCTTAAGTGCAGAAACGGGCGGAATGGCTGATCTAGCCGTTGTGAAGGATTATCAATTAGCTATTCTCCCCGACGAGGTGACCAATCTTGAAGGTGCGCTCATCGAGCCCGCGGCGGTGGCCGCTTACGGAGTAGAGCGTGCAGGTCTGGTCGGTGGTGATGTGGTCCTGGTTACAGGAGCAGGGCCGATTGGAATTCTGACCGCGATGTATGCAAGTGCAGCGGGAGCGTCCTCTGTCATCATTGCTGAACCAAATGAGAATCGGGCTCATCTGGCTCGAGAGCTAGATTTCGGTCATGTCATGAATCCAGCTTCGGATGAATTTAGTGCAATGCTTGAAGAGACCACTCGAGGTATCGGTGTTGATCTCTCGGTCGAGTGCTCGGGCACCTCACCCGGGCTAGCCACTTGTCTGACAAACACTCGCAGGAGAGGGTCTATCGTTCAAACGGGCCTTCATACAAAAACCGCGACTCTCGATGCCATGGCACTCTGTGAAAAAGATATTGCTCTCTTTGGAAGTTGGTGCTACCACATCACTGACTGGCCCCGAGTGATTCGATTGGTTGCCTCTGGGAAGTATCCGGTGTCGAAGGTGGTCACCGGGGTGATTCCACTTTCAGGTGTAGTGACACGGGGTTTCGATGTTCTTGTCAATCCGAAGGGGGATCAATTGAAGATCCTGATGGGCACGGAAAAAGCGTAGCTGAGAATTTAGATAGCCTTGGGTGCAAATGCAAGCCAGAAGAGAAGGAGTAGAAGATGATTCGAAGGATAGTCCTGTTCAAGAAGAAGGCTGAAGCAAGCAAGGAAGAATTTCAAACTGCCGTCGAGGGCTTGGCACCACTCGATAAGCGAATACCTGACATTGCCTCATGGTGGGTCAGTGTGGACGTTGGCAGGGATGGTTTGTGGGACGCGGTGTTGGCTGCCGATTTCAAGGATGCAAGTGCTCTTGCAATCTATAACGATCATCCCGAGCATGTTGCCGTGGCAACCGTGATCGCTGGTGTTTCAGAGTTCGCCGTTTTCGATGCCGAAATTAATGATTGAGACAGGAAAAAGTTTACGGTGACCAATTCCACCAAAGAGGAACTCGCCTCGTGGTACGACCAGATGCTGGTCATACGAGGAACCGAGAAAGCAGCCTACGACCTATTCATGACAGGTCTGGTCAAGGGAACCACCCATCTAGCGTCGGGCCATGAGGCGGTGGCCGTGGGGGCGAGCGCTGCGCTCAAGCCCGAGGATTACGTCTGGGCGACCTATAGAGGTCACCATCACGCTATGGCCCGAGGTCTGAGTTCGGAGGCTTGTCTCGCGGAATTGATGAGCAAGGAAACCGGTGCCTGTCGTGGTAAAGGTGGTTCGATGCACCTGACAAGTGCGGCAAACAACATGATGGGTTCCTATGCCATCATCGGCTCACACATACCTATGGCCGTCGGGTCGGCTTGGTCTGCCGTTCTGCGTAAAACAGACCAGGTCTCTATTGCCTTCTTTGGGGATGGAGCCACGAATATTGGAGCTTTTCACGAGGCGATAAACTTGGCGGCCGTTTGGAAGCTTCCGGTCATCTTCATCTGCGAGAACAATCTTTATATGGAATACACGCCGATTAGTTCGGTGACTGCGGTGCAGCACCCAGCGGCTGATCGAGCAGCGGCTTATTCGCTGCCTCGGATTGTGATCGATGGGAATGATGTTCTCGTGGTTCGCGACGAGGTAGCAAAAGCGGTAGCTCTAGCGCGAACTGGTGGGGGACCGAGCGTGATTGAGTGTCTTACCTATCGGCACTACGGCCACTCCAGGGCCGATCCGGCTAAGTATCGCCCTGAGGGTGAACTTGAGGAATGGATGATGCGGGATCCGCTGAAGGTGCTGCGGGCCCGACTTGTCGAAAGTGGTGTAAGCGAGGACGAGATCAATGGCATTGAGAATGCAGCGGATGCTGTCGTCAAAGAAGCAATTGAACGGGCAAAGGATGCGCCATTGAGCGATATTTCCGAAGCTTTTACCGATGTTTGGGCAGATGGAGGAATGCAATGGCGGAATTGATCACCTATCGCGAGGCAGTTGCCGAGGGGATCGCTCGCGAGTTGCGCCGCGACCCATCGGTTGTCTGCATCGGGGAGGACATCGGAGCAGGAGAGGGGGTATTCAAAACTACCGCCGGATTATTTGCTGAATTTGGGCCGACTCGAATCTGGGATACGCCCATCAGCGAGCAAGCCATTGTCGGTGCGGCAATGGGTGCAGCCATGACGGGGGCTCGTCCAATCGCGGAAATCATGTTCTCTGATTTTCTCGCCTGCTGTTGGGATTTCATCGCCAATGAGATGCCGAAGGTTCGGTACATGACCGGAGGTCAGGTCAGCGTCCCCATGGTCGTGAGAACGGCGAACGGTGGTGGCCTCGGGTTTGGCGCACAGCATTCTCAGGCCGTCGAGAACTGGGCATTAACTGTGCCCGGTTTGATGGTAGTTGTTCCTTCAACGCCTTCGGATGTGATCGGCCTGATGGCGAGTTCTGTCCGGAGTGATGACCCGGTGATCTTCTTTGAGCATAAGGCACTTTTTGCCACCAAAGGCGAGCCTGCACCGACGGGTCATGTGGTGCCCTTGGGCAAGGCTAATGTGTGCCGCGAAGGTACAGATATTACTTTGGTGGGCTTGGCTTGGTCCATGCCGATTATCCTGGAGGTGGCGGAACTTCTAGCTGCCGAAGGAATCTCTGCTGAGGTAATCGACCTTCGGTGTCTGGTGCCCCTTGATGCAGCCTGTGTGCTGGAGAGCGTCGCCAAGACTAGTCGAATAATCATCGTCGAGGAGAATCCGTTCCAAGGTGGCTGGGGCGGAACCCTTGCTTCCATCGTCGCTGATGAAGGTTTCCATGACCTCGATGCGCCCGTTAAGCGATTGGCTGGTGCATCGGTACCCTTGCCTTTCGCCAAGCACTTAGAGGATCAGGTGCTGCCCTCCGTTGGTGCAACGGTTGAATTGGCACGTCGTCTGGCTAATGGATGATTCGGGGATGGCGAAGGAAATGCTCGCGAATGCTTGACACCTCGTTGCGGGCGACATAGGTTCTATTCAATACAAAGGATTGCAGAATGGACGGTAGCGAACATGGTTGATCGCCGAGAGTTTGCCCAAACCAGTGTCCCTGCCCCGGGAATTCAGGCCGTTGATTGGGAGGAGCGCGTCGACTTCAATCGGTTGCGCGACTACCGACTGGCCCGAACTCGAGAGGCTCTGGCCAACAGCGACCTTGGCGCAATTCTCGTTTTTGAGAGCAACAACATCCGATACATGACGAGCACGCATATCGGAACTTGGGCGTATAACAAACTAGAGCGATGGGCCTTGCTCACTCGTAATGGTCATCCATGGATCTGGGATTTCGGTTCTGCGGCTAAGAATCACCGTTTGCATTCCCCATGGCTGCGCAGCGAACAGTCGCGTGGGGGCAATGTTGGGCTGTTCGGGGCGATTGCACCGAACTCCGGTCTTCCCAAGGAGGCTGCTGCCGAGATTGCAAGTATTCTTCGCGAGGAGGGTGTCGCCGACATGCCACTCGGAGTGGACATGATCGAACTTTCCGTCCTCGGCGAATTGCAGGACATAGGCATCAAAGTCGTTGACGGTCAGCAGACGATGCTGGAAGCCAGGGAGATCAAAAGCCGCGATGAGATCATCCTTCTAAATCAGTCTGCAGCAATGGTTGACGGGGTTTATCAACTCATCTATGAAAACCTCAAGCCCGGAGTGCGGGAGAGCGATATTGTCGCGCTAGCAACAAGCAAGCTCTATTCCATGGGTTCAGAGCAGGTCGAGGCCATCAACTCAATTGCGGGTGAGCGATGCAGTCCTCATCCCCACGTATTTTCGGATCGATATATTCGCCCAGGAGATCAGGCCTACTTCGATATCATTCATGCATTCAATGGGTATCGAACCTGTTACTACAGGACTTTTGCAGTAGGACGCGCAACCCAGGCGCATCGAGATGCGTACAAGAAGGCGCGGGAACTTATTGATGTGGCAATTGACATGGTGCGGCCGGGGATAAACACGGCAGACATTGCCAAACTGTGGCCCAAGGCTGAGGATTTCGGGTTCTCCTCCGAAATGGAGGCTTTTGGTCTGCAGTTCGGTCATGGAATCGGCCTTGGCCTCCACGAACGTCCGGTCATCAGCAGGCTGAACTCGCTGACGACTCCAGTTGAGATCAAAGAGGGCATGGTCTTCGCCCTCGAAACGTACTGGCCGGCCTCGGACGGTCATTCGGCGGCGCGAATTGAAGAGGAGCTCGTTGTTACCGCAAGCGGATGCGAAATCATGACACTCTTCCCGGCAGAGGAATTGGTGGTAACGAATCCTTACTGAGGATTCTCCGGATAATTTGTTTTGCTTGGATTTAGTAAGGCCGGCCGATATTCTGCAACGTAAGGCTACCCACCTGTGGCCCTATCGCTAGGAGGTACGCACGTGCGAGCCGCGGTCTACCATGGTAGGGGCGATGTCCGCATCGAGGATGTACCGATTCCAGTGCCCCGGGAGGATGAGCTACTGCTGAGGGTCTCGGCCGTTGGAATTTGTGGGACTGATGCCCATGAGTACAGCACGGGGCCTCACATGTTCCCTATCGCCGCAAGCCATCCTGTTTCAGGGCATGTGGGACCTATGATTCCTGGCCACGAGATTGCTGGAGTCGTTGTCGCTACCGGACCAGACGTGACCAGTTTCACTGAGGGCATGCTCGTGGTCTCGGGGGCAGGTATCTCCTGTGGTGAGTGTCATTGGTGTAAACGCGGCAGAACTAACCTGTGTCGGTCGTACTCCACTTTGGGGTTGCACCAGCACGGTGGGTTGGCAGAGTTCGTAGCAGTGCCCGCGGATACGTGCGTCGATGCAGGGCCATTCGGAGTGACACCTGATACGGCTGCACTAGCGCAGCCCATGTCAATTGCAGTCCATGCCATGCGCAGGGGCCGACTCGACAGTGATGATTCGGCGGTCATTATCGGAGCGGGAGGTATAGGGGCATTTCTCACTTATGCAGTAGCTCAAGCTGGTGCAACAGTTGTGGTTTCAGATATGGATCAATCGCGTTTGGATATTGCTGGTGCGCTGGGAGCCAAATACCTTGTTCGACCTCATGGAGAGGAATCCATCAAGGCGATGCTGGTCAGGGAAGGTCTCATTCCAACAGTCGTATTCGAAGTTTCCGGATCCCCCGCCGGCTTGTCTGAGAGTTTGGCCATAGCACCTAGGGGTTGCCGAATTGTCTTGGTGGGTCTTCAGAGCAAGCCCGTCGACATGGAAACTCGGACTGTCTCTCTCACCGAATTAGAGCTTATTGGAACCAACGCGCATGTGAAGTCGACCGACCTTACGGAGGCACTTCGACTTCTTGCGTCTCGAGCAGATGGCTGGGAAGACGTTGCTCCTGAGGCGATCTCGCTAGATGACTTGGTTGGTGACGGGTTGGTGCCACTTGCAGAGCATCGGTCAACCCGCATCAAGACCCTTGTTGACCCGTGGATCGCGGCGACCCGAAAGACAAGGATGTCTTGACATGACCTTGAATGTAGGGTTCATCGGACTTGGCCGGATGGGCACACCAATGGCTGCGAATATAGCGGCGGCTGGATTCCCGGTATGTGTCTATGCTCGTAGGAGCGAAAAAGCGAAGGAGGTGGCCGAGCTAATAGGTGGCTCAGTCGCCTTGTACCCCCGCGAGGTGGGCTCATTAGCAGAGGTCATCATTCTGATGGTCTCTGACGAGCCTGCTGTCCGCGCAGTTCTGGATGGCAGCGATGGTCTTCTCGCAGGACTTCGCGAGGGAACGATAGTTGTCGACATGGGAACTACCGGAATCAGCGGAACGCGCTGGCTAGCCGAGGCAGTCAAGAGCAAAGGTGCCCATCTGTTGGATGCACCGGTATCGGGAAGCACAGCATCTGCGACGGCCGCGACATTGACAGTAATGGCAGGCGGCGCACCGGAGACGATGGAGCGTGTGCGGCCAATTCTTGAGGCCATGTGCGGCTCCTTATATTTCATGGGAGAGTCGGGCACGGGAGCCGCGATGAAACTGGCCGTAAATGCGGTGATCTTCGCGCTGGGGCAGGCTGTTTCTGAAGCTTTGGTGCTTGCGGAGAAAATGGGGGTATCCCGTGAAACTGCATACGACGTATTTGAAAATAGCGCGGTTGCCGCACCGATGGTAAAGTATCGAAAGGCAGCCTTCCTTACTCCTGAGACCACACCTGCCGCATTCGATCTAAATTTGGCGAACAAAGATCTGGGTTTGATACAGGAATTGGCGAGTTCGGTGGGGGCGAATATGCCGCAGGCGAATGTCAATCGGCAACTTATCGTTGAGGCCATCGCTGCTGGGTACGGGGATTCCGATATGGCTGGAATGGCGGTGTTTCTCCGATCCGGGGGGACATCGGTGTAGCGAATCGCTGCGATGACGACAGGGATTTCCTGCGGATCATCTGAGCTAATGGGCCCTTTGCCCGGGAGGAGAGTGCGACTGTGACATTCATACCGTTTTTTCATGTGGGTTTTCTCGTTGACGACCTGGAAAAAGGGATGGAGAGTTTTGGTAAGGCATTCGGGGTGACTTGGACAGTCCCAGATATTGGGACGGTGGATTTCTGGCAGCGGGCTGAAGGGGAAGCACCTTTGAATCTCGTCGTCGCATACAGCCGACAAGGTCCGCCATATATCGAATTACTGCAATCGCAGGAGAGTGGGTTATTCAACACCGCTCAGGGCGAGGGGTTCCATCACATTGGAATGTGGGAACCGGATTGCGAAGGGCGTGAAGCAGAGCTAATAAAAGAAGGAATCACGCCAATCGCGACCCAATATACAAGTGAGAGGGAGATCATCGTGTCCTATTTTGATCCTGATGCCCTTCATGGTGTAATGCTTGAGCTTGTGGATGAAGCCCGAAAGCCGATTATGGAGAAGTGGTTCACTAGTTTGTGAGTGCAGTGGGGGATTTCGATGAGAACGTGGGCGGTCTGGCCCTTTGAATCGTAGGTTATCGTTGGCAAAGGTGGATCACTTGAAACTTATAGAAAATATCGAAGACCTCCTGCCAACGGATGTCAGCGTTGCGATACTCGTTGGTCGGGTGTTTGATCCTGAAGTCGATGGACCATGCGTTGTTGTTGTTCGCGGAGATCTGCTGGTTGATATATCCCACGACTACCCAACCGTGTCCGACCTCCTGGAGTCAACTGACCCCGTCGGTGGCTGTCGGTCAAGTCAGGGCGGACGAACGTGGAACCTTCGAAGGGTTCTCATGAATTCTATATCTGAGGAAGCCGAAGATGTTCGCCTACTAGCTCCCATTGACCTATCTGTCATCAAGGCCGCGGGCGTCACCTTCACAAGTTCGCTTAGAGAGCGATTGGTAGAGGAGCAAGCCGGCGGGGATCCTGCCAGAGCTGAGGAGATTCGCTCTCAGCTAGATGCCCTAATCGGTGCTGATATTGGTTCGATCACTCCGGGGAGTCCAAGGGCGACACAGTTAAAGGCCGACCTTCAGGCTAGGGGCATGTGGTCCCAATATCTCGAAGTTGGCATTGGGCCCGACCCGGAAGTATTCACAAAGGCGGCCGTCCTTTCCGCTGTTGGCTGCGGTCAGCAGGTAGGCGTCTCAACGATTTCGGCTTGGAGTAATCCAGAACCAGAGATAGCCATCGCGGTCACGTCAACCGGAAAAATCGTGGCCGCCACCATTGGGAATGATGTCAATCTGCGAGACATTGAGGGTCGGTCAGCTCTGCTGCTGCCGCGAGCCAAGGATAACAACGCTTCAGCATCGGTGGGCCCATTTCTTAGATTGCTAGACGAGCACTTCACTCTTGACGATATTCGCGGAGCCGAAGTGGCCCTTGAAGTGCGCGGTGAAGATGACGGGTTCGTCATGGCAGGGGTGAGTCAAATGAAACTCATCTCTAGGGATCCTACGGATCTTGCAGCCCATGCTATGAGTCGGGATCATCAGTATCCGGACGGGTTCCTGCTCTATCTTGGGACACTTTTTGCACCGACTGATGACCGTGACGGTGGCGGCAAAGGTTTCACTCATCACGTGGGCGACATCGTGAAGATTTCCAGCCCCCGACTTGGGACCTTGGTCAATCGCGTCAACTATTCGCATCTAGCACTGCGATGGGAATTCGGAATTCGTGACCTAATGAGGAATCTGGCGAGACGAGGTCTCGTTAGCCAGGTAGGTAAGGGAAGTTGACGGAATAACGGCGAACGGTTGACTAGGATGCGGCGAAATCTGGTTCGTGGGCGCACACTGATGGCCTACCACGTGAAATTCAAGGAGATATAGATGGCACCTCTGCCACGAGTTAGAAATTATATTGACGGTCACTGGGCAGAGTGTGAATCTACTTTCGAGCCGTTAAATCCGGTCGATCAAACGCCGATCGCCATCGTCCAGAACTCGAATCTGGATGACGTTGATCAGGCGGTTTGTGCTGCGCGGCGCGCCCTATCTGGATGGAAGTCGCTGAACCCCACCATTCGAGCACAGTATCTCCACGATGTGGCTCGGGTAGTTGCGAAACATGAGTCGAGTTTAGCTCGATCAATCACCTTGGAAATGGGAAAGACTCTCGTTGAGGCGACGGGTGAAGTGCAAAAATTGAGCAAGGCCTTCGACTTTTACGCTGAAGAGGCGACGCGTATTCATGGCGAGACTATTCCCAATGACGTCGATGGATTCCTTAGCATCGTCGCTTATGAGCCGATTGGTGTCATTGCGGCCATTACCCCGTGGAATTACCCGCTGGAACTTATCGGATGGAAGATGTGCGCAGCCCTCGCGGCCGGGTGCACGATCGTGGTCAAGCCTTCGGAATTCTCCTCCCTCTCAGCGGGCGGTTTATTTGCCTGCCTCAATGAGGTAGGCCTTCCCGCGGGGGTCGTGAATCTGGTGCTGGGCCGGCGCGATGCTGGTCCACTTCTGGTTGCACATGGGGGTGTCGACAAAATTGCTTTTACCGGATCCACAGAAACTGGAACCAGGATTGCGCAGAGCATCCCCTCGGCCATGCCGCTTTCGATGGAGTTGGGTGGTAGTTGCCCAATGATCGTCTCAGGTCAAGCTGACGTTGAACGTGCGGTAAAGGGCGCGGCTCGAAGGGGCTTTCGGAATGCAGGCCAAATATGCATCGCCATCAACAGGATCTACGTTGAGCAGAATGTCTATGAGGAGTTCGTGGAGAAACTCACAACCAATGTGAGAAGTTTGAAGACAGGTAGTGGCCTGGACCCGACCTCCGATATTGGCCCCATGGCGACTCCTGAAGGCCTCGCAAAAGTGGAGATGCACATTGCGGACGCACGGGAACGCGGAGCGGTGATTACAACCGGTGGCAGCAGGATAGCGTCATTGAACCCAGGGAACTACTTTGAACCGACAGTGGTCACCGAATGCACGCCGGAAATGCTGATCATGCACGCTGAGACATTCGGCCCGGCGGTGGGGGTAATGCCCTATAGAAGCCTGGATGATGCAATTTCTTGGGCGAATGGCACCACGGCGGGACTTGCCGCCTACTTCTTCACCAAGGATCTGGCGGAGACTTTCGAGGTGGGGAGTCGTTTAGATTTCGGAAATGTTGCGGTAAACAATGTTGACGCGGGGATAATGAATGCGCCATATGGCGGGCGCAAGGGTAGCGGCTACGGGTATGAGCATGGGCGAGAGGGTCTTCGAGGTTACCTGCAGTTGAAACACTTGCGCATTTCGCACGGGGAGTAGCGATGCAAACCGCGTCGGCAGTTTTCTTGGGAATTGACGTCGGCACCAGTGCCTGCAAGGTTGTGGCAGTGGATGGAACAGGACGCACGCTGGGAGTCACTTCGAGGGCGTACCCGTTATTCAATCCCCAGCATGGATGGTCCGAACAGGATCCGCAGGACTGGTGGGTTGCTGTGGGCGAAGGGGTACGAGAAGTCTGCTCGATGCTCGCCGGGCGAAGTACTGATGTGAAAGGCATCGGCCTGAGCGGGCAGATGCACGGACTCGTGGCTCTGGACACAAGTGGTGCGGTTATTCGGCCGGCAATCCTTTGGAATGACCAACGATGCGAGCGTCAGTGTGAGGAATTGACTGCTGGGATAGGCGGGCTCGGCGTCGTCGTCAGCCAAACGCGCAATCGCATGCTGACAGGTTTCACTGTGGGGAAGATTCAATGGGTGAAGGAGAACGAACCCGAGAATTTCGATCGGTTCCACCAGGTGATGAATCCTAAGGACTACCTTCGGTGGCGGATGAATGGTGAGTTCATCACAGATGTGTCCGATGCCTCAGGCACCGGGTTGTTCAACGTGGCTTCCCGCGAGTGGTCAGAACCGATGGTGAAATTCGTGGGTTTGACCCTAGATATGCTCCCCCTAGTGGTGGAGTCCACGGCCAGTACCGGGCAACTCTTGCCCCAGGTGGCGCAGGACTGGGGTCTTGGTGCAGGGATTGATGTATTTGCAGGTGGCGGAGATGCAGTAATCCAAACTCTTTCAATGGGGATTCTGAGGCCGGGTGATATCGGTGTTACGATTGGGACAGCCGGAATCGTAGCTGCGGCCTCCACCTTCTGCCCCGAGAATGATGAAGCGAATGTGCAGGTGTCGTGTTACAACGAGCCGGATCGCTGGCACGTCATGGGTGTCTCTTTATCTGCTGCTGGAAGTCTCCAATGGTTGCGTGAGGCTCTGAGCGGTCTGGCCGGCGGGGGTGAGGTCACTTTTGAGGCACTCATGGAGGCAGCAGCAGCAGCGCCTCCTGGTTGTGAGGGCCTGATGTTTCTTCCCTACCTCGATGGTGAACGCTCCCCCCATTACGCGCCATCCTCAAGCGCCGCGTGGGTTGGTCTTACGCGCGTGCACGGGTTGGGGCATCTTGTTCGAAGCGTGGTCGAGGGCGTACTTCTCAACATGCGCCAGATCCTTGACACCTTCGCTGCGAGGGGCCTTCCTTGCGATCGGATCATTGCTTCAGGTGGAGCGACTCGGGACGACCTTTGGCTTCAGACCATGGCCGATATTTTCGGGCAGGATGTCATCACCTTGCAAAATAGCTCTGAAGGAGCGGCCTTCGGGGCGGCCGTGGTGGCAGGTGTCGGTTCAGGGCAGTGGGCATCCTTCGAGGAGTTCTTCGGTCATCTTCCGGCCAAGGATGAATACTATCCCGATCCTGAACGAGTGGCTGTATATTCACGAGTTTTCGAGGGGCACAGAAAACTCTTCGATCACCTCGTTCCTGTCTATGAAGATGTGAAAATTGCCAGGGCTGGTGACTGAGTGGTTGGTTCCCTGAATTTGAGGAGGCAAGGTGTACGAAAATCTTTCACCCCAGGACGCGGCAAAGTACGCAGCTGGCAAGCAGGCGGTCAGGATGTACGCGAAGGAGGGTGCGCACCTCGGCCTTGGCTCTGGCACGACTTCTGGTTGGTTCGTGAGGGCGCTTGGCGAAGAGGTGGCGAGGGGCTTGCGCGTCACCGGTGTTCCTACTTCAACATCGACAAAGGATTTAGCGCTGTCACTGGGCATTCCGCTGATGGATGTGAATGATTTGGAAGCGCCCTTGGATGTGACCGTTGATGGACCCGATGAGGTTGACCGAGATGGCGACATGATCAAGGGTGGAGGGGCGTGCTTACTGTGGGAGAGACTTGTAGCGGAGGCGTCAGGGAAGATGGTCTGCATTGCTGATGAATCCAAGCTCGTTGACTACCTGGGAAACTTCCCGCTACCCATTGAAGTGGTGATGTTCGGATGGGAGGCGACACGTCGTTCAGTCGTTGCCCTACTTTCCGATCTAGGTTATCGGGATGTGAAGACCATCAATGTGGTGCGGCGGGTTCGCGATGGTGTACCCGTGGTGACCGACAGTGGGAATTACATTCTCGACGTTCGATTAGGTCGGATAACCGACAAGGGCTTGCTCGATACGAACCTGAATTGGATAGCGGGCGTGGTGGAAAACGGGCTATTTACTGGAGTTGCCTCGGAGATGATCGTTGCTGCGCCAGACGGCAATGTGCGCGTGATTGAACCTGCCGCGAGGAATTCGCCCAGGATTCCATCTTGGCGCTCGAAAGTGATCGGAGCAACTGACGGTATGTGACGACCTCTGATGCGAGTTTTGAGGTAGGTGCATTCGGTAGGGAATCTCTGAGGGAATCAGCCTCTGAGGGTTCACCCATTGAAATCAAGGAATCATCGAGGAGACTCCCTCATAAGAATGGTAGGTCGGGTAATACAGTTGTAGGAGGGGCGGTACTCTCACAAAATGAAGAGCGCAACTCTACGGTCGGTGGCATTGGCCGCCGGGGTTCATCCGTCGACGGTTTCCCGAGCCCTTGATCCTTTTCACTGCAACATGGTCAAGAGTGAAACTAGGCAACGGATTCAACGGGTAGTCGCCGAACTCGGGTACAGCCCCGATGGTGTTGCGGTGAGTCTGCGACGGGGGCGAACCAACACCATCGGCGTAATCATCCCCGATTTGGCTAATCCCTTTGTCGCCACGGTGCTAGCGGGGATTGAGAAGGGGCTTCGCGGTCAGGACCTTATGGTTCTGATGGCAGAAACAGGTGATGACACTGAGAGATTGCTCAAGGTGCTCGATAATTTCATCACCAGGCGAGTTGACGCAATCATCTCCCTTGCTGCCCGAATCGGCGACGAGGATATTATGATCAAGGCGGTTACGAAGGTTCCTGTAATTCTCGCCGTAAGAAATCTTTTGGCTGGTACCTTCTCGGCCGTCATCAATGATGACGCACTGGGAGGTGAGATTGCAGCTCGGCACCTCTTAGAACTAGGGCACCGGCGCGTTGGCCAACTCCATGGTCCGTCCTTTATCTCGTGTTTCGTTGATCGGGGGCTCGCCTTCGACAGTATTACGGTCAACAATGGGGGCATGCTCGTCACTATTCCCGCGGGGCCGCAGGCGGCATCCTTAGGGGGAGGGTACCTCGCTGCGACCTCAATACTTGAGTCCGGTGAGGAGTTGCCTACCGCCATCTTCGCGCACAATGACATGATGGCCCTCGGGGCGCTGCGCGCCCTTGAAGAGGCTGGCCTGAGGTGCCCGGAGGACATCAGCATCATCGGTTATAACGATTCGGAGATCAGTTCGCATTGCCGACCTGCACTTACTACCGTGCATCTTCCTGCTTTTGAAGTAGGTTTAGATGCAGCGAGGGTTACTGTGACCCAACTGAGCACCATGAAGACCGAAGCCACCGTGATTGCGAAGATTCCTCGACTCGTGGCCAGAGGGAGTACCTCCCCACCGCAAGTGCAGACCCCCCGGTGATCGTGGGAGTGCCATCCCACCACTGTTCGTGACACAATCGTTATCTTCTAATTCCTTTAATCACTAAACAAACGTTTGTTTTGCTAGATAAATTTTGGATGACAGTGCAACAAAGAACTAAATCATTGGCAATCTAGTGATATGGAGTGTGGTATGCCCAAAAAAGCTAAATTATGGCTGGCACCATTGGCACTTGTCGCGGTGAGCCTCGTTGCAGCCTGCGGGGGATCAACCTCTACTTCGGCGGCCTCAAGTGCGGCCGCAGCTCCGGCGGCCCCGAGTGCGGCCGCAGAACCGGCAGCACCGGCAGCCCCAAGTGCTGAAGCGGCACCAACAACGATGGATGGCGGGGGAAAGACTATCGCTGTCTTCATGCCTTCGACATCGAACAACTACCTCGCTGAGTGGCGTCGTGGTCTGGAAGCAACAGCGAAAGATTTGAACTATCAGGTCACCGTGGTGGAGAACAACTTTGACCAGTCCGAGCAGGATCTCCAGATCCAGCAGGCTCTGGCCAGCGGCGCCGTGGCCGATATATACGTCGTGTGGCCAGCCGATTCGAAGGCAGGCGTCGCCTCCCTTCGCGCGCTTTCACAGACCGGTGTTCCGACTGTTGTGGCCAATCAACCACCACCGGTGGAAGCTCTTGAATTCATGACCATGTACGCCGGAGTCAACGACTTTCTCAATGGTTTTGTTGCCGGAGAGATGACACTGGGGTCCCGCGAGGCAGCTATGGCAGCGGGCATGAAGATGAACTCGCCTGAGGGCAACCTCGTGGAGATCATGTTCACCCCGGGATACCAGGCATCTGTTGCTCGCCATGATGGTTTCGTGGATGCAACGAAGTCGAAGCCCTTCAACATAATCGCTTCCGAGTATTCAGGCTTCGATGCTGAGGCCGGGTACAACACGATGTCGCAATTGATCGCGGCGAACAAGGCCAAGGGCATCGACTTCGTTTACGCACACAATGATGCACTGGCATTGGGCGTGAACAAGGCGCTGAACGAGGCCGGGCTGATCCCCGGGAAGGATGTCATGGTTGTTGGTGGTACCTGCCACGGTGATCTGACCGCCTTGGAGAATGGCCAGCAGTACGGTTCAGGCCTGCAGGCCGCCCGCCTTGAGGGCAATGTTGTTGCTCTTGCTGTCGGTCGGTACTTCAACAATGGCGGTACGGTCCTGGATGGTGAGGATAGCCCAGAGGCTTCACCCGAATTCCCGGCGACGTCGACCGCCCCTTACAAGTACAACTACATACCGAATCCTGGAATCATCTTTTCCAGCGACGAGGCAGCAAATGTGGCCCTCTTGGACAACACGGTCCTGTGGGGCGACACCATGCGAAATCTCTGCACCTACTAGTAGGTCTGAGGTGAGGGTTCACGACTGAACCTGAGGGGCGGGGCGCGTTTGCACTCCGCCCCTCAGGTTCGGACTTTCTAGCTAAGTCCTTCGATCCTTGCCTGTAAATTTAATTAGGTGAACAGATTTAAAATGTGATTCAAAGTATGTTTTGAGTGCGTTGGATGAGGCTTTTGAAGACAATGCAATTTCTTCTCTTTAGGAGGGATGGGTGGTGGCCGAAGCAGGTGTTTCCCTCTTGGACATGACGGATATCTCCAAAAGTTATGGCCACGTTCAGGCACTGCAAGATGTGTCGTTCAATCTCCGTTCCGGGGAGGTGATGGCTCTTCTGGGGGAGAACGGCGCTGGGAAGTCAACCTTGGTGAAGATGTTGTCGGGTCTGATCACACCTGATTCGGGTTCGATCACTCTGAACGGAGAGCCACGGACCCTCGGCACTCCTAGCGCCGCCCGAGCTGCAGGCATCGCTGTTGTGCAGCAGGAGTTCAGTCTCGTGCCGACCTTGACGATTGCCGAGAATCTTTTCCTTGGATCCGGTGACGTGCGCGGCCTCTGGACGGGCAAGAGGCTGGCGAATATGGCTAGGCCGCTGCTGGATACGGTCGGTCTTGAGGATCTTGATCCCCGAAGGTTTGTCTCATCATTGTCCGTCGGAGAGTTGCAACTCGTGGAGATTGCTCGACTCATGGGACGCAACGCCGAGATCTTCATTCTTGATGAGCCCACTGCCGCGCTCTCTGACGTCGAAATTGTTCGAGTCATGCAGGTAGTGAAGAGGCTGACGGCGATGGGACGATCGGTCATCTACGTAACCCACCGACTGGGTGAGGTATTCCAGATCGCCGATAGGGCGACAATATTACGTAACGGGCGAAGTTTGGATCCCGTTCCTGTTAGCGAACTCACGATCGATACCTTGGTTGAGCGCCTTCTCGGTCGCCACTTGGGCGAGATGTATCCGACCCGTGCGGCCTCCCTCGGAGCCCCGCGACTGGAAATTAAGGATTTGGCGACTCCTGGGTTGAGCGCGCCGATGTCACTGACCGCACACCAGGGTGAGATCGTGGGTCTTGCCGGCCAGTTAGGGTCTGGCGCATCCTCTGTCCTGCGAAGCGTGATGGGCATTTCCTTCGCATCTAGTGGCACTGTGCACCTTGATGGAACGGACATCACCAATGCCAGCCGTCAGAAGGCTATCTCGAAGGGAGTGGGCTATTGCTCTGGTGATCGCAAGTTCGACGGAATCTTCCAGTTGCAATCAGTGATGAAGAATCTATCGTCCGCAGCCATCAATCGCTTCAGCACCGCAGGTTGGCTATCAAATTCACGCGAGTATTCCCTTGCAGAGCAGGTGGCCTCGAAGTTTGCCTTTGATGCATCACGATTACCGAGCAACGCTGGGAACCTTTCCGGCGGAAATCAGCAGAAAGTCGCTGTTGGCAAGTGGTTAGCCATCAGCCCGAAAGTCTTACTCGTTGAGGAGCCGACCAGAGGGGTGGATGTCGGTGCGCGAGCAGAGATTTACCGTAATCTGCGCACCTTGGCCGATGAGGGGCTGACCATCATCTTCGCCTCGAGTGACATGGCCGAGGTGAAGGGGTTGTCTGACACGGTCATTACGTTCTACCGCGGCCGCTTGATTCGTGTTCTCCCAGCCGATGAGATTACAGACCAGCAGATGATGCTTGATGTCACGCATGCATCGGTGTCATAGACACCAACCACTGATGCGATAAATCTATCGAATGAGGTGTGATGAGTACAAACGTTGAGACTTCGGCTAAGTCAAGGCGCATTATGTCGCGCGCGAGGGCCTTCAACGTGGCACTGGCGGTCGGAGTCGTGGTAATTCTTCTAATTGGAGGGCTGACACAGCCCGAATTCCTCTCAGGAGACAATCTTGTGGCTACGGTAAGAGCCGCGGCACTTATTGGTATCGCAGCTGTAGGGATGACCTTCATCACCCTCACAGGAAATTTTGTCTCCCTGTCTACGGAGCAGACCGCTGTCATCACCGCCATTTTGTGCGCGATGGCTCTCGGGGCCGGCTGGCCCATGTGGGCAGCAGTAGTAGTGCCATTGGCTGTCGCGATGGTGATCGGCGCCCTGCAGGGTATTTTTGTCGCCCTGGGCCTGAACTCAATCATAACGACTCTCGGTGCTGGCGCTGCAATTTTCGGTATTGCGAACGTGATCACGGATAGCAAGACCATTCAGGCCAGGGTGCCGGACCCGATGTGGTTGGGCACGGCGCGACCGTTTGGCATTCCCGTACAGGTGTGGATTTTCCTGGTTCTGGTTCTGATAACAATGGTCGTGCTACGTAAAACCAGTTTCGGCCGGACAGTGAAAATGATTGGGTCAAACATCAACACGGCTCGCTCCAGCGGCCTGCGAATTACAAGAGCCGTTGTCGCCTCATTTATCATCGCATCCGTCTTTGCCGGCATTTGTGGTGTGCTTTTGGTGGCTCAAGTGAATCAGGCCAAAACGTTGAACTTCTCGGGATTCAATATTGACGTAGTTGCGGCTGTGCTGGTCGGAGGTACCGCCATTCAAGGCGGTGAAGGCTCGACCCTTCGAACGGCCTTGGGTGCCATCGTCATTGCCATGCTCACCAACTACATGCTCCTGGCCCAGTACGAATACGGCACCCGACTCATAATCACGGGTTTTGTCGTTGGTGGGGCCGTAATCGCGTTCAACTGGGTTAGAGAGAAGAGTTCATCATGACATACAAATTCTTCACACCATCGTTACTGTCGAGAATTGGAATTCTGCTGCTCCTCTGGTTAGCCTTTACTGCGCTCAATCCGAACTTCTCGAGTTTCAGCAATGTCTACTCAGTTCTTGAAGGCTTCGCTATCGCCGGACTGGTTGCAGCTGGTGTGGGAACGACGATGCTGGTGGGCGAGCTCGATCTGTCGGTTGGGTCGATGGCGGCAGTTGCTGGAATCATTGCAATTCAATGTACAGGCTTTGGTCTCGTGCCGGCTGTGCTCATCGCTTCAGCAGTGGCCCTCGTCTACGGTTTGACTCAAGGATGGATCATCGCTAGAACGGGAATCAACTCACTCGTCTTCACTATCGCCACCCTTATTCTCGTTCGAGGGGTCGCATTCGCGATGACGCCAACGGCGGTACTCATGCCGATGGAGCGGATTGGAATGAGCGATTTCCTGATCTTCCGGCTGTTCATCTTCTCTCCATTTAGCCTATGCACGATCTGCGTGATCACCGCGCTGGGACTCTTCCTGGGGTACGCGCGTTGGGGTCGTGAGATGATGGCCTTTGGCGGTGCCAGAAATGAGGCGCGAGCTGCAGGTTTGAACATGAGACGACCAATTATCATCGCTTTCGCCATTTCTGCGACGCTCGCTGGCTTGGCCGGATCGTTAGCGTCGATTAAGTCGGCATCGGCTGCGCCCTTCTCCTATGAGGGAATGCTCCTAACCGGAGTGACTGCCGCGCTAGTTGGGGGCGTGAGCCTGTATGGCGGCAAGGGCACCATGTTTGGAGTTGTCATTGGCGTGCTCATTCTTCGGGTACTTACCGCAGGAATCGCGAGCCGAGGTGCCGCCGTTTACGTCGAATACCTCGCGACTGGTGTGATCCTGCTCCTGGTGCTCGTTGTCGAATTCACGACGGAGAGCCCGCAGAGGAGAGCCTGGTCCGAACGCAGGGCCTTCGAACGGCAACTAGCCGGGGTCTCCGTACCGACCTGACATACGCACTATTCAATACAAGGAGATGACATGACTGGTCGTGTTGAAGGAAAAGTATGCGTGGTAACAGGCGGCGCACAGGGTATCGGCGAAGGAATCGCTCGAGGCCTCGCTGCTGAAGGCGCAGCCGTGGTGATTGCTGACCTGAATGGGGATCGTGCGAAAAGCGTGGCTGATTCGATTGTTTCGGCCGGCCAGCGCGCAACATCCTTTCAGGTCGATGTTGGCGAACGTGCGCAGATTGCCGCCACATTTGATCATTCGCTGAGCACATTCGGTGGTCTGGATGTGGTGTTCAACAATGCGGGTTTCAACGTGCCCATGAAATTCCTCACGGTGACAGAGGAGAACTGGACCTCAATCATGCGGGTTAATGGTCTAGGGGTGCTCATGGGCATGCAAGAAGCGGCGAAGCGGATGATAGCTTCCGGGAAGGGTGGAAAAATCATCAACACTGCGTCCATTGCTGGTCGCCAGGGGTTCCCCGACATCGCTCCCTACTGCTCGAGCAAGGCCGCAGTGATCATGTTGACCCAGGCGGGAGCTAAGGAGCTGGCGCCGCACAACATCACGGTGAATGGTTTCGCGCCAGGTGTTGTCGCTACGCCACTTTGGGAAAAGCTTGATCAGGATCTCATAGACATAGGAGCAAGCAGCAAGCCAGGTGAAGCCATTGAAGCCTTCTCGGCCGGAATCCTTTTGGGGAGACCCGCGATGCCTGAGGATCTAGCACCGATGGGAGTCTTCATGGCTTCGAAGGATTCGGATTACATCACAGGACAGATAATCATGATCGATGGCGGGATGGTGCTGGTGTAAGAAAGTAGGAACTAAAGGAACGAGTGTGCGTCGCAACGCGAAGTGATCGATGTCATTTGTGTCTGGAGCATCCGGAATTCATAGGTTGGAAAAATCATGCAGCGCGAAGAGATTGAATTCAACAGCGAGGGGTCCATTGTCCGCGGATGGTTTTACCGACCGGATGGAGTTGGACCCTTTCCCACCGTCGCACTCGCGGGTGGTTGGTGCTATGTGCGTGAACTGGTTATGCCCTACTATGCCGAGGAATTTTCCGCAAAGGGCGTAGCAGCATTGGTTTTCGATTACCGTAACCTCGGCGTCTCCGATGGCGAGCCTCGCCAACACTTGGACCCGTGGGCTCAGATCCGCGATTATCAAAACGCACTGAGTTATTTAGAGACGCGTGATGATGTCAATGACGAGAGGATTGGTGCTTGGGGCATAAGTTACTCGGGGGGCCACGTCATCGCGCTTGCCGCAACTGATCCTCGCGTGAAGGTCATCGTCAGCCAGATTCCCGTAGTTGATGGTTATCGCAACATGCGCCGGGTTCAGGGCACGATGGGTTATCGCAAACTCTGGGACATCATCCAAGAGGACCGTGCGTTGAGATTCAAAGATCCCGGGTCACGTTTGTACATACCTCATGCGACAGCGGAACCAGAGAAGAATCTATCTACCTGGCCATTTCCTGAGACGTACACAACTTTCAAAGCTCTGAAAGAGACGGAGGCGCCGCTCTATCAGAACAGCAGCACCGTGGAGTCAGTTGATCTCCTACTTAATTATGACATTATCCCCTTCTGCAGAAGGGTGTATAACACGCCGACTTTGATGATTGTCGCAGAAGGTGATGACCTCACCCTCTGGGATCTGGAGATCGGCGCATACAACGAATTACCGACCGCAAAGAAGAGGCTTCATGTGCTTCCGCACACTACGCACATGACCCTTTACAGCGACCGGTCTAAATTGGCAACGGCGGCTGAGTTGGCATCAGCCTGGTTTACGGAAAATCTCTGATGCTTGATATTTTTCAGTCCTTTGGTCACTGGATTGATGGCGCCAGCCAACCTCCCTGTAATGCCCGGTTCATTGCCACCTTTGATCCCAGTACGGGGGAGCCATGGGCAGAGATTGCAGATGGAGACTCATCAGATGTTCGAATGGCTGTTGATGCGGCCTCGGAGGCGTTTCCTTCATGGCGGGCCACTGGGCCGAGTAGGCGCGCAGAGATCCTCTGGAGAATGGGCGACCTGATATCTGAGAACGCCGAGGAGTTGGCTGGCCTTGAGTCGAGGGATTCCGGCAAGGTGATTAGAGAGGTGCGAGGGCAGATGCTGGCCCTCAAGTTGTGGTACCACTACTACGCATCCTTGGCCTACCATCTTGAAGGTCGAAGCATCCCGCATGATTCACGGTCCTTGACGGTGCTCACCCGGCAGGAACCTTACGGGGTGCTGGGAATCATTCCACCCTTCAATTCCCCCCTGCTTCTCGCATCGATGGCGATTGGCCCAGGCCTGGCTGCTGGTAACACCATCGTTGTGAAACCACCGGAGATAAACTCCCTTTCCCTCTTCACCTTGGGTCGCATTTCCAAGGAGGCTGGTCTTCCCGATGGCTGCCTAAATGTTGTCCATGGTCGGGGTAGCACAGCAGGTGACGAGTTGACGGGTAATCCTGCGGTTCGGAAGGTTTTCTTTACCGGAGGTCCTGAATCGGCGAAGAAGGTGCTTCATCGGGTTGCAGATAGGCTTAAGCCGACGGTCCTTGAATTGGGAGGGAAGTCAGCAAACATCTTTTTTGAGGATGTGGATGTCCCTAACGTGGTCAATGGTGTTATCGCAGGGATCTTTGCGGCGGCGGGTCAGACCTGTGTCGCAGGTTCTCGTCTGTTTGTACATGAGTCCATCGCGTCGGAATTGATTTCCCTTGTGGCTGACCGAGCAAAGCGGATCATTATGGGGGATCCTCGCAAGGATGAGACAGAGATGGGCCCGATGTCCCAGTTGACTCTGGTCGAGGGAGCTAACCGCAGGGTTGCAAGATCTATTGAACAGGGTGCCACAGTTCTCGCTGGGGGTGCAGATGCCCCTCGGCCTGAGCGTGGTTGGTTCATGCCACCGACGGTCATCGACGGGGTAACCCCCGATATGGAGGTGGTTCGTGAGGAGATCTTCGGGCCTGTTCTCTCAATACTTCGATTCGCCAATGAGGATGAGGTGATTTCGATGGCGAATGACACCGAATACGGCCTAGCCGCGGGGATTTGGACCAATAATCTTGGCAGAGCGCATCGGGTTGCGGATGCGCTTGAAGCTGGAACCGTATGGATTAACACCTACCGGGCGTTGAATTTCGCTGTTCCCTTCGGGGGAATCAAGGGCAGCGGCTTCGGTCGCGAGAACGGAATGGATGGGTTGAGGGAATTCACTCAGCCTAAAGCGATCTGGATTGAATCAAGCAGCGAGCCGGTGGGTGACCCTTTCACCTTGCGGACGTAGTTGTCAGACAAGTTAAATCCCTGCCAATCACCACTTTTGAGGGAGCGTAGGTATATCGAGTCAGGAGTTGGTAGGTCAGAGATCGGAAATACAGGAAAGCCCCAATAATCGAAAAAGGAGCGGAGATGGGAAGATTTGACGGAAAAGTGGCGATCGTGGTCGGCGGGGCTCAGGGAATCGGGCGGGTGACGGCGGAGAAATATGCGGCCGAGGGAGCGATTTTGGTCGTGACTGATGTGAAGCCGGATGTAGAGAAGACCTTTGCTGAGATCCAGGCGGCTAACCCAGGCCTCAATGGCTTTGCGATGGTTCACGATGTCACAGAAGGAGCTCAGTCTCAGGCGGTAACGGATCGGGTCATGAAGGAGTTCGGCAAGATTGACATCCTGGCTCACATAGCTGGTGTTGTGCAGAAGGCGGATAAGGTTGAAGATATTGATCATGAAGAGTTCCTGCGTGTATACGGAGTGAATATCGGTGGCCCCTTCTTGATGACCAAGGCAGTAGTTCCTGCCATGCGAAAGAATAATTACGGTCGTATCGTGATTATCGGTTCGTATTACGGCAGGCATGGCGTTGCCTACTTCGCGGCGTACAACTCTTCGAAGGCGGCTGTCATCAATTTTGCGGCCTCATTGGCCCTGGAAGTCGCAGACAGCAACATTACGGTGAACACAGTTTCCCCTGGCATGGTGAACACCCTGATGCATCAGGACGCACTGCGAGGCGAGGCAGGCAACCGGGGCATCACCTTCGAGGAGATGCGAGATATCGAGTGGGGTAAGACCCCCTTCGGTCGGGCGGGCGATCCTGCAGATATTGCCAATGCCGTCCTCTTCCTTACTTCGGACGATGCTAGTTACATCACCGGAGCATCCCTTGATGTCAACGGCGGCGTGCTGACGCGCTAGAAGAACGTGGTGGGCGCGCCGGCTGTCATTCGATGGCCGATGCGCCCACGACGGCTGCTCGAGAAGTTTTAACTTGCAAGCGGACCTTGTTCAGTGTGGAGAGGACCCCACGTGGTTAGTTTGACGCCGTTGAGCTTTCTCCGGCGATCAAGCGATATTTACCCAGATAAAGTTGCCGTGGTAGGTCATGGTCAGAAGGACATCAACTACGTTGAGATGAGAGGCCGAGCTGATTGCCTATCGGATGTGCTGAGGCAATCCGGTCTTGAGCCGGGCGATCGTGTGGCGGTCCTAGTACACAACGGTCTCGCGATGATCGATGCGCATTTTGGGGTACCCGGGGCCGAGTGCATACTCGTGGCCCTGAATACCCGCCTGTCGGCTGAGGAGTACCGCTACATTCTGAACCATTGCGGCGCGAAGGTTCTCATCGTTGACAAGAGTCTCGCGGGGCAGTTGATAGCTGTGCTGCCGGATATTGCCGCGAGAGTACAAGTAATCGAGGTGGGCGCGGGCCCGGAAGTAATTACGGGTTCCCTGCCGTATGAGTTGTGGTTGAGGTCTGCGGTCATTTCCCAAGGAATGGTTGATCCGGCGGACGAAAACACTGTTCTGGCGATCAACTACACCAGTGGAACAACCGGGCGTCCGAAGGGTGTGATGTACACCCATCGGGGGGCTTACCTGAACGCCCTGGGTACCGCTTTGAGTTTCGGCTTGAAATACGACTCCGTTTACTTATGGACACTTCCTATGTTCCATTGCAATGGATGGTGCTTTGTCTGGTCGGTCACAGCCATGGGTGCACGACACGTGTGCATTCCTCGGCCGGATCCCGATGCGATAAATCAGATGCTCACCTCTCATGACGTCACTCATTTTGCAGCGGCTCCTGTTATTCTAGAATCCCTCATCAATCATGAATCAACGCGTCGTTTGAATCTTCGGCAGGTCGTCAGCGTAGCGACAGGTGGGGCGCCGCCAACACCAAGAACAATCTCGATGATCATGAGTTTGGGGATGAGTCTCACGCACCTGTACGGCTTGACAGAAACCTATGGACCCTGCTTGGTTTGTGAACCACAGCCTTCATGGGAGGAACTTCCGTTGGCAGAGAAGATGGAGCAAATGTCCAGGCAAGGGGTTCGTACGATAACCGTGGGAAACATTCGGGTTGTCGATAGTGACCTCAAGGATGTCAAACGGGACGGAACTGAGATGGGCGAGATTGTATGCAGGTCGAACTCCGTCATGGCCGGCTACTTTAATGACGATGCGGCGACAGCGGCGGCGTTCCAAGAGGGGTGGTTCAGGACCGGAGATCTAGCGGTCATTCATGAGGATGGTTACATTGAGATCAGGGATCGGGCGAAGGACATCATCATTAGCGGTGGTGAGAACATTTCGTCCGTAGAGGTGGAGAATGCTTTGATGTCACACCCAGAGGTGCTGGAGGTCGCTGTTATCGCAAGGGCTGATGAGAGATGGGGGGAGGTTCCGGTGGCGGTAGTGGTGCTTAGGAGCGCGGGGAGCGTGAGCGGGATCGAATTGATTGAGTATGTTCAAGGCAAGATCGCGCGCTTCAAAGCGCCGAAGAGCATCTTTTTCGCAGAGATTCCGAAGACCTCAACGGGAAAGATCCAAAAAGCCATCCTCAGGGAGAGACATTCGGCGGGAGAGTTCGATGATGTCGAGTAATGGGGATCGCATGGTGGGTGCTTGGCCGCTGACTGTGGACTATCGCCTTGCGCAGATTTCGAATGAAATGAACTCGCGATGAAAACTATTGTGCGGCGGGTTTATCTTCTCGATGGCGGTGCTATGGAGGTGGAGTCAAGTGCCATCGTACCGGGCAGGGATTATGGGACGCGAATTCAGATTCCTGTCCAGATGTTTCTTGTTGACACCTCGCGCGGCTTCATTCTGATTGACACGGGGAATGACCCGGATGTCATGGAGGATGCTGAGGGCATCTGGGGCCGGGCACTTGCAACGGCAGCTCGCCCGGTGATGGAACCTCGCAACCACCCCATCGAGCAACTGGGGCTCCTAGGCCTCACTGGGTCTGATATCAGGATGGTTATTTACACCCACCTGCATCATGATCACTGCGGGGGAGGGCGTTTCTTCCCTGATGCCATCCACATAGTACAGAAGGCCGAGTATCGTTGGGCATCGCGCCCCGATCAATTCGCGTCACTTACTTACGTTCCTTCGGATTTCCAACATGCGCAACTTTCCTGGAAACTGATTGAAGGTGATCTGTGTATTCTCCCCGGTATCCACTTGATCTCGACGCCGGGGCATACCCCTGGTCACCAGTCGATTGCCTTATGGGACGTACCAGAATGCGGTCCTTTGATTATTGCAGGTGATGCAATCAACTGCGAAGCGAGTATCACAGATGACCTTCCGCCGGGATTCACGAGCGATGCGTCAGCAGCAGCCTCATCAATGCATCGGCTGACGGCCTTGGCTGGGGTCGCACAAGCCAGTTTAATTGTAAGTCATGACATGGGGTTTTTCGATTCGCTGCCGAAGGCACCGGAGCCACTCCGAAATATGGCGGCTAGGACCCGCGAGCTATGCGAGGCTGGTTTTAGTTCAATATACGGCGATTCCCTTGACCCAGCTCATTTGATGTGAGTGACGGAAGGGCGAAGTCATGTCTCCCCGGGTTCTAGTGATTGGGGCAGGGGCAATTGGCGGCGTGCTCGCCTCTGGCCTCATTCGCGCTGGAGTGAACGTAACGGCGCTGGAGGCAAATAGGAAACACGCAGTTGCTATCAGCGGTGAGGGTCTACATGTTGATGAATTGGGAGTTGCGCATCGGACAAGAATTCCCTCGGCATGCGCGGTGTGTGAACTGTCGGGGCAATTCGATTTCGGGCTAATCACGCTCAAGTCGATATTCATTGAGGATGCCGTCGGCCCTCTCGTGGCGGGGAAGAGGGTCCAGACGTATGTCTCGCTGGGTAATGGACTGGTGCAGGGGAGAATAGCGGCGCTCACCGGTGCGGAATCATTGGTCGTTGGCACCGTTGAGTGGGGTGCGACAAACATTGGGCCAGGTGTGGTCGCTCAGACGACTCGCGCGCCTATCGTGGTGGGCGAATCGTCAGGAGTGGACTCTGATCGCCTCCAACGCTTAGCGGGGATCCTTCAGGGGAGCAGTGAGGTGCGGGTCTCGTCAAACATTTATGGCCAGGTGTGGTCAAAGCTCCTTCTCAATAGCGCTCTTTCCGGGCTGGGTGCCATCAGCGGGCTAATCTATGCCGAGATCGTCGGTGACAAGACGGGCCAGGCCCTTGCCCTCGAGCTGTGGAGTGAGGGGGTTTGCGTAGCCGAAGCCTGCGGGATAAGCCTTGAAGAGGTGGCCGGCATGGATCCTTACCGTCCGGTTGTCTCGGCGGCGAATTCCAAACAGGAGGCAGGTGCAGCCTTGGAGGAGTTGATGGTGCGACTCGGTCCAACACGAGCGTCCATGCTTCAGGACCTTGATCGAGGAGTCCTTACTGAGGTTGACGTCATAAATGGTGGCGTGGTGGCGTGTGGTGCCTCCGTCGGTATCCAGGCCCCATTGAATGAGGGCATTGTTAAGATGGTCCATGAGTGCGAATTAGGAATTCGGAAGCCGGAGATCAGCAACCTCCATGAACTACGAGAGAGACTGTTGCGCAATGAGTGACATCGTCGTAATTACCTGTGCTGTAACAGGGGGAATGACTGTTCCCGCTCAGAGCCCGGCCATACCGGTGACTGTAGACGAGATCGTTTCACAGGGGGTCGAGGCCGCGGAAGCTGGCGCATCCATCTTGCACATTCATGTCCGTGAGGAGGCAACCGGCCGCCCCGTTGCAGATCTGGATCTATTCGAACGTGTTCTTCGCCAACTCAAGGAACGGACCGATGCCGTACTGCAGCCCACCACGGGGGGCGGTCAGGGCATGAACATCGTGGAGCGCGGAGCGATCATCCCTCGGTTTCGACCGGAGATGGCCACCCTGAACGCCGGAAGCATCAACTTCGGGCTGTACCCGATTGCGGAAAGGGATCTGGACTTCCAGGAGTGGGAGCGTGCCTACTTAGAAGGAACCCGGGATTATGTATTCAGGAACACGTTTGCTGATGTGACATACCTCGCCGGGCTCATGGAAAAAGCGAATACCAGGCCCGAGATTGAAATCTACGACGTAGGTCATCTGTTCAATCTGCGGCAGTCAATTAAGGACGGGGTACTCAAGCCTCCGTTTAATCTGCAATTCGTGCTCGGTGTTCTCGGGGCTAACTCATTTGAGCCCGATCAACTCGTGCATATGCTTCGGACGGCTGAACGACTATTCGGCGTCGGGTCATTCACTTGGTCAGCGGCCGGAGTGGGTTATCCCGCGGAGTTCGCCGCGGCGGCCCTGTCGATGATGATGGGGGGGAACATTCGTGTTGGCCTCGAGGACAACCTTCGGATTACCAAAAGGGAACTGGCGCACTCAAATGCAGATCTAGTTTCCAAAGTGGTCACCTTGGCCGAGAATTTCGATAAGCGGCCGGCGACACCGCAGGAGGCAAGGTCCCTACTCGGCTTGAAAGGCGCACAGGACGTGAAATTCTGATAACTTGCCACATATGGGTAACCCCTTGTCATTCCAGGAAATCAAACTGACGACGTGAGGTGAGGAAGCATAGGGAATAGATTCCTCTATGGGTTGGTGAGGGTACTCCTCTCCGATGATCTTGCCGCCCCAGCGCCCCGATACCCTGTGTCTCACATAGCGCCACGAACTCTTGAACATCGAACTCGCCATCACCGCAGGAAACCTTAGAATCATGGTGTCCTCAAACAGGTCTCCGACAAGATCTAGGTCGGCGTCGTTCAACTCGACACCAAATATTCCGCATAGTGGGATACCCCTGAGGGAAGAGAGGAAAGTACCCGAGTGCATAACGTGCCAGATATCCACAATCAGGCCACCGAAGGCGTGATCGGTTGTGTTGATGAGTTCTGAGCCCACCTCGAGATTGGGAACATTGGTGAAGGGCATGAATTCAAGGGCAACGCGAGTGCCCGATGCTTGCGCCATCGCGCAGAGATCCCCAAATTCGTCGGCCGTGTGGTCAATGCCAGTGGTGCTAGACAGGTATTCACCGCCCTCCTTCATACGGTGAGCCTCTAATTCCTCGGCGGCTCTTAGGAGAAAGACTCGGGTAGCGTCCGAGCGATCCCGATCGGCTCCTGTTGCCCACCAGCCGACGAGAAGTTTGACCTCCACTCTGTTGATCCTGTTGTCATCCAAAATTGTTCTTATGGCAAGCAAGCCCATATCGTCGCGTGTTCGGAGAAGATGAGCTTCTACGAAACCACATCCGCGAACCCCTCCCTCGGCCACAATTCGATCCGATCGACAATGTCATGGGGGCTACGCTCGTCGCCCACTGAGGGGCCCGAATCATCGGCGGTTGTCCAGCATCCGGCCAGAAGTTAAATTTCCTTGTCGTCGTCCGATCTCACACCGAGGTGCTCCTTGGAAGCCTATGCGGTGGTTTTCCCAGGCTCTAATGGTGTAGGGGAACTGAATTCGCCTTGTTTGGCATCAGGGAATTCTACGAAAAGGCTTACTTGCCTGCACCCGAGAAGTTATCATCTCCCTCTAGCCGGGGACCGCGGATGTCGTACTACCACTGAGATGATTGGAAAGCCCATGGCAAGTCGATTGAGGTAGGCAGGTTTGAGGTTGCTCATTATTCCACGAGCTGAGAGGAATAAGTCTGTGGACCTAGGTCTGAGTGGTAAACGAGCTTATGTCACGGGCACCGCGACCGGAATTGGCCGGGAGATCGTCCGTCGACTGACGGGTGAGGGCGTATCGGTCTTCGCGGTGGATCTCGACTTGGATTCCCTGGAGGGGTATATCAGGGATGAGAGGCTGCAAACAGTAACTGCTCATCGAGCAGATCTTTCGAGTCTCCTCGAATGCAACAACGCAGCGGAGGCGGGATTGCGCTTCTTCGGGGGACCCCCGGATATCCTCGTAAACAATGTTGGTGCGGGAACCCTTTCGTCCTTCGAAGACACCGATGACGAGGCGTGGCACCGCACTTTCGAACTCAACTTATTCTCCATGGTTCGGACATCGCGCCACCTGGTTCCGCTGATGGCAAAGGGTTCGGGGGGAGCCGTAGTCAATGTCGCTTCAGACCTTGCACGCCAGCCGGAGCCCGTCATTGTGGACTATGGGGCGAGTAAGGCCGCCATCCTCAGCGTGTCAAAATCCCTCGCCCTTGCATACGGCCCCGGAGTACGCGTAAATGCGGTTTGCCCGGGCCCGGTCTGGACACCTTTTTGGTGGAAGCCGGGTGGTTTCCTTGAGACCATAGAAGTTGTATACGGCTTGAAAGGTGACGAGGCGGTGGCTGCTTTAGTTCAGGACCGCGCCATCCCCCTTGGACGCATGGGGCAGCCCGATGAGGTCGCCCTTGCCGTGCTTTTCTTGGCGTCTCCGGCGGCATCGTTCATAACCGGGGTAACGCTGGGCGTCGATGGCGGAACCGTTAGATCACCTATCTGATGGCACGCATCATTGATGTCGAAGTGCGGGATATCCGATTCCCCACCTCACTGGACCTCGACGGTTCGGATGCAATGAACCCCGATCCGGATTATTCGGTGGCGTACGTGACACTGAGAACGGATGGACCCAAAGCCCTCACGGGGAGCGGATTCACCTTCACCATCGGCAGAGGTAACGAGCTGTGCGTATTGGCCTGCAAGTCGATGGCGCCCATGCTTATCGGACTCGAGTTGGATGATCTGCGGGCTGACCTCAGTCTGGTTTGGAACACACTGGTGGGCGACAGCCAGTTCCGATGGGTGGGGCCGGAGAAGGGGGTCATCCATCTCGCCACGGCCGCCTTGGTAAATGCGGTGTGGGATCTGCTAGCCAAAGCTGAGGGCAAGCCCATCTGGCGGTTCCTCTCGGATTTGACGGCGGCGGAGATAGTCTCCATCGTTGATTTCCGCTACATCTCTGATGCCCTTACTCCGAGTGAGGCAATGGATCTCATAAGTGAAGCCAGGAGTAAGAATGTATTGCGTGAGCGTGACCTTTTAAAGGATGGACTCTTGGCATACACGACCTCAGCAGGTTGGCTTGGTTATGAGGACGACAAGGTACGACGTCTATGCCGCGAGGCCGTGGACGACGGATGGGGTCATTTCAAGGTCAAGGTGGGAGGTGACATCGTTGAAGACCTTCGCCGTTGCCGGATGGTTAGGGAGGAGATCGGTTGGGATCGTGCCTTGATGCTTGACGCGAACCAGAAATGGGGAATATCGGAGTCCATTGAGAATATGCGCCAGTTGGCTGAAGTTTCCCCGCTGTGGATTGAAGAGCCAACGAGCCCCGATGACATCCTCGGACACGCAAGAATTCTCAAGGCGATAGCGCCTGTCGGAGTTGCAACTGGAGAGATGGTTCACAACCGGATCATGTTCAAGCAGATGCTACAGGCGAATGCATTAACGTACCTGCAGATCGACAGTTGTCGATTAGGTGGTTTGAATGAAGTGGTCGCTGTGCTACTACTGGCCGCAAAGTTTGAGGTACCCGTGGTACCGCATGCGGGCGGAGTTGGTCTCTGCGAGTACGTTCAGCACATTGCGGCATTCGATTACCTCACTATTGCAAGGGATCCCTCGAAAATTCTTGTAGAATACGTGAATCACCTGCATGAGCATTTTGTTGATCCCGTTCGGATAGAAAATGCCCACTACATGCTTCCGACAGCTCCTGGTTATAGCGCTTCGATTCGAGATGAGTCCTTGGAGGATTTCACATTCCCGACCGGGCGCATCTGGATGGGTAGATCATGACCGTGCTGGATAGTTTTAGCCTGGCCGATAGGGTCGCAGTTGTCACGGGTACCACAAGGGGCTTGGGTCGGGTTCTCGCCCTTGCACTTGCGGAGGCTGGTGCGGATATCGTGCATCTGAATAGAAGTGCGAACGACGAGGTCGAAAATGCATGTCGTGATTTCGGCCGTGCTTCAACCAGTGTATTCTGCGAACTAAACGGTGATGCAGATCAATTTGGGAAGGCCATCGGCCTCGCTCATGGCTGGCAAGGAAGAATTGACATTCTGGTCAACAGTGCGGGCATAGTCAGCCGGGGCCCGATTCTGGAGCGTTCAGCCACTGAGATTGGCGAGGTATTGCAGGTCGATCTTGTCGCGCCAATGCACCTATCTCTGGCGGCAGCACGACTGATGATCGGCCAGGGCGGCGGAAAGATCATCAACATCGCATCCCTGATGAGCTTCCAAGGAGGGCTGAATGTCGCAGCTTATGCAACGGCAAAGAGCGGGCTTGCGGGCCTGACACGTGCTTTGGCCAATGAGTGGGGGTCGCAGGGCATCTGCGTCAACGCACTCGTGCCCGGGTACATCGCGACGGAAATCAATGCCGATCTCCGCGCCGACGAGACTAGGGCATCGGAATTTCGCACGAGAATCCCAGCCGGACGATGGGGTACCCCGTCCGATCTTGTCGGTGGCCTTGTCTTTCTGGCGAGCCAGGCGAGCAACTATGTCAATGGACACCTTCTGGTCATCGATGGTGGTTGGATGAGTAGGTGAGGTCTATCACCGTTTTTTATCGCTGGACGATGATGGGAAGGCAGATGCGAATCCGATGAGAGCATTGCAGAAGTCTGGATTCTCGTTATCGACCACGGTAGTCTGTGATGTTCCGGTACCTGAACCAGGCGCAGGTGAGGTACTACTGCGAGTCGAAGCGTGTGGACTCTGCGGAAGTGATATTCACGCTTGGCGCTCTGATCCGGGGTACGAGTGGGTGCTCCCACCCGTTGTCCTTGGCCATGAATTCTCTGGTGTTGTGGTTGCAGTAGCTCAAGACAGTGTGGGGTGGAATGTAGGAGACAGAGCGGTTGTCGTCTCCATTCAAGGGTGCCTGACGTGTGAACGATGCCTTAGGGGAGCAACTCAACGGTGTCTGGACCGCCGGGTGATTGGACTCTCCTACAACGGCGGGTTGTCGGAGTTCGTTCGCGTCTCCTCCGATTACCTCATTCGGATTCCTTTGGATGTGGAGGCGGTTGTCGCCGCGGCGGTTGAGCCCCTCTCGGTGGCAGCACATGCAACCCTGACCGTGGGCGGGGTTCGTAGCGGTGAGAAGGTGGCAGTCAGCGGAGCCGGGTTTGTCGGTATTGCCTGCGCTTTGATTGCCATGGATGCTGGAGCCGATGTCACGCTGATAGGGGCCGAACGTGATGCCGTATCCCGGTTGCCAGCCGCGGCGGCCTTGGGCATAAAGACATGCACGACGGGTGAAGGGCAGTGGGGAACGCCGGACCTTTGGATTGAGGCATCGGGCGCGACGCCGGCCCTCACCTCAGCCTTTGGGGATACGGCCCCCGGTGGGCGCATCTGCGTCGTTGGCATGTACGCGCAAATGGCGACCGTCGACATGACATTGCTTGTCCGCGGGGAGTTGGAGGTCCGAGGCAGTTACGCCTCAATAGCAGGCGACTACGAACTTGTCATCTCCATGTTGGAACAGGGCAGGCTTCCCGTACGCTCCCTTCTGGAAGTGTTCAATCTGGAGGACGCCGTCGATGCATTGTCGAAGGCAGCGGAGTCCCAGACATTGAAGCCAATCGTTGTTCCATGAAAATGCTGCCATGAGTGCGAAGACTTTCAGAAGTCAGCCCTTAGCTGGCAAATGAGGGGAGCTCATGCGCACGGGTGGTCGGTGACCCTCGAATGTGATTGGCAGCCCGGGCATTAGTGCGGTGAATCCGTCGCAGGGGTACTCAAGAAGCATGTTTGTGGCTCTCACCTGTTCGTCCTGAAGAAGATCCTCGGGCAACTTTACTTCGTCGACCGGGACGCGGGCGGCGCGAAGTCGGCCGAGCCATTCCCAAGAGTCACGAGCGGCAAGAGTCTCCTCAATAATCATTCGCAGTTCATCGCGATGAGTGGAACGGGAAGAATTATCGACAAACTTGGGGTCGGTCGAAAGTTTCGGGCGATCGATTGCCGAGCAGAAGGCAGTGAAGAGTGGGTCGGAGCCGATACCAATACAGATACCGCGGTCCCGCGTCTGAAAGATTCCGTAAGGGGCGAAGGCCGGATGCCCACTTCCGTGTCGAACCGAAGTCGTACCCGTCAGCTGGTGCGCCAGAATGTGGTAGCACACCCAATTGACTCCGGTTTCAAAGAGTGAAGTTTCAACCAGCCCGCCTTGGCCCGTTCTTGTCCGTCGAAAAAGTGCGGAGAGAACACCAGAGGCTAACCACATACCTGATCCGAGATCGAGCACGGAGACACCGGTGCGAACGGGATTTCCATTAGGCTCGCCTGTTACTGCAGCTATCCCTGTCCTGGCCTGGAGAACGGCATCGAAACCGGTAAGGGAACTGTCAGCCCCCGAGGACCCATAGGCCGTCAGGATTCCGTAGATGAGATGGGGGTGGTCTCTGGCAATTCGTTCTGGGGTGAGGTTCAATGCCGCAGCGCGTTCTGGCAGGTGGTTACTGAGCAGTACGTCGGTGGTGGCCATCATCTTGTCAAGGGTGGCGCGGTCCAATGTGTCCTTAAGATTGAGCGAGACCGCTGACTTGTTTCGATTGACTACATGGAAATAGGCGGATCGATCGCCATCAAGGGGTACCATCCGCCTGGCAGGGTCACCCCCCGGCTGTTCGATTTTGATGACGTCCGCACCCAAATCTGCGAGGATGACGCCGGCAAAAGGGCCGGCAATATTCGACGTGATATCGAGCACAGAAATGCCGCTCAAGGGCAGCGAAGTGTCTTCAGATGTCGCCATCCATCCCCCTTCCAGAGGGTAGGCCGCTCACTTGAGTCTTGGAAGAGAATTATCAGGGGAGATCACGTGAAGTTGAGCCCACCGTTGATGTTGATGGATTGACCGGTTACATACGACCCGGATTTCGATGCGAGCCACATGATGGCACCAGCGTAATCGGATCCGTATCCATACCTACCGAGCGGTATCTGCTCAAGTTCGATCGCCTTCATCTCATCCACCGAGATGCCACGGGCCTGGGCATCTGCTTCAACGAAAGCCCAGTGCATATCAGTTGCGGCGAGACCCGGACATAGGGAATTGACGGTGACCCCGTAGGGAGCAAGCTCAAGGGCCAGAGACATGGTCAGTGTATGAACGGCGGCTTTCGTTGCGCCGTACGCTGCTGAGCCAGGATGTCCGACCTTGCCGAAGAAGGATCCCGTGTTTACTATGGTGCCACTTCCCTGGGCAATCATCTGCTTGGCAGCAAACTTGCAGCCGTGGAAGATCCCCTTGTAGTTAACTGCCATCAGGTTATCCACGTCTGCCATGTCGGTTTCCCAGACGTTCGCGGGAGCCACGTGGATACCGGCATTGTTGGCCATGATGTCGAGGCTACCCAATGTCGAGACGGTGAAATCGATGAGCTCACGGACCTGCTCCTCGGATGAAACATCCACGATGCGCCAATGAACTGCTGCATCGGGAAAGTCATCGGCGATGGACTCAGCGGCTGCCTGCACCTCGGGACGCATGTCTGCAAGAACAACGTTGAGACCCTCCGATGCGAGCGTTCTAGCTATCCCCTCGCCAATGCCCCGAGCTGCGCCGGTGACCGCCGCCTTCTTTCCTGCTACTTCACGGAAATCGGACATCTCTTACCCTTTCGCGAGGAGCGCGGGGGAATAATCATTGATTACTGCAATCGATTGCGAGTCAAGCATGCCCTCCCAGCTCCCACGTGTCAAGAAGATGGGCAACAGTTTGTTGAAAGACGGGGGTGGGTGTGTCAGAGGTTAAGCAACAGTTCCGCATTCGCGGGGTCCGGGCGCAGTTCCCTCCTTTCAATCAGGTGGGCTATCTGAAGGACGCGCCTATTCGCGGGGGCATCACCGCTTAAGGCAGCTTGCTGCTGCAGCACGTAGCCATTGAGTTGATCAGCCTCTGCCCGTCGACCCTTCTGCCAGTCCTGAAGAACTGTCGTCTTCGTCTGCGGAAGTGACCACTGGGTGTACACGGCATCGAGGAGGCGGTCGACCAGACCCTCGGGATCCGCTGGGTCGACATCGCTGAGGCCGAATATAGGGACGATGCTCTGGCCGGCATCCACCGCCGTTCGGATCGCCTCTTTGCCAGCTATCCTCATAAAGGGATCCATGCCAGGAATCTGGGCAGCATCCAACAGGGGTAAGTTGCAGATGGCCGAGGGCACTAGTTCGGCGGCATTGACTACAAGCTTCATCCACTTGGCCGATCTGATGTCGCTTACGACCTCCGTTTTCCCGGCGCAGGAGAGCAACTCGGCTACAATATGAAGCCGGTCAAAGGTGTCATCTGAAAGGGAGCCGAGGGCAAACCACGTTCCCTCGGGCGGGGTATGTCTTTCGACAATCCCTGGTGACCACATCGCTGCCGCAATTTCGATGACGGCTCCCACCGTTCGTTCGCGGCCAACGATGGGCGCTACATCGTCGATAGTCATTCCATTCTGGAGGCCGATGACCAGACCGTCAGGTTTAACATATGGCTCAATAAGCTGAGTAACCCAGCAGGTGTCATAGGCCTTGACGGCCACAAAAACAATATCAAACTGATGACGCAGGGTTGCGATTTCGCACAGATGCATCGCTTTGACCGGCGTTACATGGCTTTCATTGGGCATCTCGACCCTAACGCCGCTGCGATTCATAACTTCAACGTTCTCCGGCCACTGATCGATCAGAGTGACGTCATTGCCAGCTCGGGTGAGGTCAACTGCAATCCCCGCACCGTTCGCACCCGTTCCTAGGACGGCTATTCTCACGTGATCGCTCCACGATCTAACCCGCCGGAATCCTGCACCTCGAAATCCACCACTGCCCGGTCTTCCACTAGCGAGTTGATCAACGTGACCGCCTCCCGGTGGGCTGGATGCGCCTGGTAAGCCTCGAGGCTAGTGTTTGATGGATGCTCCGAGATGAGTACAGCGTCCCAATGGCCGGGCACCATATTTAGATCCGAGTGAACTTCAATTTGGGTGACGCCCGGAATCACACCTCTGAGCGCCACCAGGGTAGCCCTCATGCGGGCGATGTCGAGGGACTTTTGGGTCGAATCGGTGGAACGCATCCGAAATGAGACGATGTGCCTGATCATCTGACCGCCTGTGCTCGTAGGGTGTATCCACATGGATTACCATTAAAGAAGGATAGCTGATGGGAAGAAAGATCGCGGTACTGGGAACGGGCGCAAACGGGGCCTCAATCGGAGCCGATCTGACGATGGCGGGCGAAGACGTCGTTTTCATTGAGCAGTGGCCGGCCCATGTCGAAGCTATGAGAGCGCATGGGGTGACGATACGGACTCCATCGGAGACCAAAACTGTCGACGTTCGAACCATGCACCTGTGCGAGGTTGCGACCCTTCGGCACAAATTTGACGTTGTCTTGATGCTGATGAAGGCATACGACTCTCGCTGGGCAGCGCAGTTCATCGAGCCCTACGTCAATTCAGATGCTCTCGTTACCGGTGTCCAGAACGGTATGAGCATTGATGACATCGCTACCGTCATGGGCATCCATCGGACAATGGGGTGCGTCATCGAGATCACCTCCGCAATGTTCGAACCAGGAATCATCGAACGACACTCGGATCCGTCGCGCTCCTGGTTTGCTGTCGGATCGATCGATAGTGCTACCAAGGGTCGCGAGGAGGAGGTTGCGGGGTTACTTCGGAACAGCGGTTCGGTCTCCATCGTCGATGACATTCGTGCAGTAAAATGGATGAAAATTGTGAGCAACTCCACCACACTGGCAACTACCGCGATCGTCGGACTTCCCATGATCGAGGCGGCGGGCATTCCTGAGATGCGAAGATTAATGCTGCAGTCAGGCCAGGAGGCATTGGATGCCACCTTGATGCTCGGAAACCCGATCCTGCCGATTTTCGGCCTGACCCCGCATGTGGTGAGCGAACCGGCCACGGTGGTTGAAGCTCTCTTAGACACTCTTCTTGATGGATTCGTGCTTCCAAAATCGATCACCACGATCCTGCAGGATTGGATGAAGGGTCGCAGGAGTGAGGTCGAGAACATCAATGGTCTTGTTGCCTCGACCCATCGCGACTATGGTGCCCGGGCGCCGGTGAATGAGGCCGTTGTTGAGGTCGCACACAGAATCGAGACAGGGGAATTGAAACCCGGTATGGCAAATCTAGGGGTCATGCTCGATCTGGCGACCAGATAGGTCCGCCACTTGCCTACCCGACGATGACGACCAGCTAGGCCCAACCCACTAGGGGTTATAACTTCTGGATGCCTAGAATTCAGCCTCGATCACCTTGACTTCATAAGGTGAGTAAAAAGCTTTTTATTGCGGCTGCGTGTATGGTTAGCCGGCAATGACTGAGCTAACACTCGAGACAGAGTTATCACGGTGCGTGTCGTGCCACTGAACCAAATTAGCCACGTTACGCGTGCTAAGAGCATTGAGAATCTCATCATGCTCGAGCAGAATGCGCTTCCTGTTGGTCGCATTCGCGAAGTAAACCGAGCGATAAACATCGGTGGCATCCCAGAGCTGGCGCAGCAGGCGAACCAATCTCGGCATTTCGCTGAGTTCGAAAATAGCGAAGTGGAATGCCCGATTCGCGGCGGTGATCGCTAGGACCTCGCCGGTACTCGTTGCGGTGCGTACTTCTTTCGCAAGGTCAGCTATTTTCGAAAGATCGCGGTCGGTGATGTTCGCGACGGCGGCGGTCACTGCCTCGCGCTCCAGCAGGGCGCGAAGACGATACACCTCGTGCAGGTCACTAATGCTCAACTCTGCTACGAAGTAGCCGCGGTTTGGGTGGTGGGTAACCTGCCCTTCACCCTCGAGGATCTTCAAAGCCTCACGCAGCGGGACGCGACTAACGCCGAATTTATCTGCGAGTGCATCCTGCACGATTTGTTGACCTGGCTTAAGTGCTCCGGTGAGTATCTCGACTCGCAACAAGGCGAGGACGTCCTCCTGCACGGTTAAAGGCTTCGCGTTCATGCCAGATCGAACTCCGCGATCACCGCTGCATTGTCTTGGCCAACATGTGGGGGGGATAGGTGATAGGTCGCTGGGGTGACCGAATACTTGACCGGATTCGCAACCTGCCTTGCGCCAGTTGCCGCGGCGCCGACTAACGCGATCGGGTCCAGTCCGAGTTCGGCCGCGAGGGTGAAGGCCTGCGAGATGTTGTTGATCGGCCCGCACGGCACATTGACCGCGGTCAGCTCCCGGCGCCAGTGATCCGCGCCTTCGGTGGCCAGGGCAACGGTCAGCTCGGTGGCCAGCGCCGAGCGGTTCGCAACCCGCGCGGGATTAGTGGCAAACCGGTTGTCGGTGGCCAGCTGGGGGCAGTCAATCGCCGTGGCTAGCGCGGCGAATTGGCTGTCATTGCCAACCGCAATGACAAGTGGACGGTCCGCGGTTTGATAAACCTCATATGGGGCGATTGACGGATGGGCGTTGCCCAGGAAGGTTGGTACCACCCCGGCCCCGACGTAACTCGATGCCTGATTAACCAGGGCTGAGAGCAAACTGGAAAGAAGTGAGACTTCAACGAGTTGCCCGGCACCGGTTAGCTCGCGGTGACGAAGCGCGGCAAGAACGGCAACTGTTGCGTGCAAGCCGGTCAGTACGTCAACGACCGCAACTCCAGCTTTTGTCGGCTCCTCGGTCCCGGTGATGCTCAGCAAACCGCCCATGGCCTGAACGAGCAGGTCGTATCCGGGTAGGTCAGCGCCAGCACCGGTTCCAAAACCGCTGATCGAGCAGTAGATGACTCTGGGGTTTCCGGTAGCAACAGATTTGTAATCGAGCCCGTAGCGGGCCAACGCCCCCGGCTTGAAATTCTCCAGGACGATATCGGCGCGTTCGGCCAGGCGTTGGGCGATGCGCTGATCGGCGGCGTGGCCGATATCCAATGCCAGGGATCTCTTATTTCGATTGACCGAATGGAAGTAGGTGGACTGGCCGTCTTCGGCATACGGCGGTCCCCAGGCCCGGGTGTCATCGCCGGCGCCGGGGCGTTCAACCTTGATCACGGTGGCACCAAGATCGCCTAGCAGCATGGAGGCATAGGGCCCGGCAAGCACCCGGGAGAAATCCGCAACCAGCACTTGGTCAAGTGCGCCGGGCATTAGCGGTAGGCCGGGATTCCGGTCAAGGCCTCACCAACGACAAGGGTATGCATCTCATTGGTGCCTTCGTAGGTGTAAACCGACTCCAGATTGTTCATATGGCGAATGATTGGGTACTCGAGGGTGATGCCGTTACCGCCAAGGATGCTCCGGCACTCCCTCGCGATATTTAATGCTTCGCGCGCGTTATTCAATTTGCCCATGCTGATCTGCTCCGGTCGAATCAGGTGCTCATCTTTGAGTCGGCCAAGGTGCAGAGCCAGCAGGGTACCTTTGCCGAGTTCGAGGGCCGTGTCGGCGAGTTTTCTCTGCGTCAATTGGAAACTGGCCAGTGGCTTATCGAACTGCTCACGGTCGATCGAATACGTGATAGCGGTTTCCAGGCAGTCACGTGCGGCGCCCATAGTGCCAAAGATGATGCCGAACCGGGCCTCGTTGAGGCAGGACAGCGGCCCCTTTAGCCCTTTGACTCCGGGCAGCATCGCATTGCCTGGCAATCTGATATCGGTGAAGACGAGTTCACTCGTTACCGATGCCCGCAGGGACATCTTCTTGTGAATTGCGTTGGCCGTGAAGCCGGGGGAGTCAGTCGGAACGACAAACCCGCGGATACCGTCATCGGTCTGGGCCCACACCACGGCTACGTCGGCGACATTGCCGTTGGTGATCCACATTTTCGAGCCATTGAGAATCCAGTCATCGCCATCGCGCTTGGCGTTGGTCCGCATGCCCGAGGGATTGGAGCCAAAGTCAGCCTCGGTTAACCCAAAACAACCGATTGCCGAGCCAACAGCCATTCTCGGCAGCCAGTTCGCCTTCTGCTCATCGGAGCCAAATGCGTGGATCGCGTACATTGCCAGCGAACCCTGCACGCTCACCAGCGAGCGGATACCGGAGTCCCCGGCTTCCAACTCCATGCACGCAAGCCCGTAGGCGACGGCTGAAGTTCCAGCGCAGTCGTAGCCTGTCAGGTGCATGCCCAAGACTCCGAGTTCACCGAGTTCCAAGGCCAATTCCCGGGCCGGGATCTCACCGGATTCAAACCAATCCGCGACGCGCGGCTTGATCCGGTCATCGACATAGGCCCGGACCACATCGCGCATTGCCCGTTCCTCCTCCGAAAGCAGGTGGTCAATCGCGAACAGGTCAAGTGGGCGTTGGGGTGCGGATGGCATCAATACTCCTGGGCTAGTAGGCCGGGAACCGAATCTGGTGAAGTGTATCCAATTTCGATGATTGGATCCAATTATCGGGCTAGTGGCCCATTTTTCGCCCGAAGTACGCGGCGCGTCGGGAGGATCTTCCGGTGCGGGCCTCCGAGGCGTCGGCACTTGTCATCACCCGAAGCCCAATATTGGTGCCCAGCCAGCGCAATGGCTCCGGTTCCCAATTAGGTGACCGGTGATTTACCCATGGCAAGGTGGTTAGGTCGCCTGCTGACTGCACTTGGCCGGTGATCAATTCGGTCAAGGTGCGCCCGGCCAGATTGGTTGTTCCGACCCCATCGCCAACGTAGCCCCCGGCCCACGCCAACCCGGTGCCGCGGTCAAGCCCGCAGGAGGCCCACCAGTCACGCGGCACCCCAAGTGGGCCACCCCAGGTATGGGTGACGTGCGCAGCGCTGACGGCTGGAAAGAGATCGGTCAGTACCTGCCAGAGCCCGGCATGTACTTGCGGATTGCGGTCCTGCGCGGCAGTGATCTTGGAGCCGTAGTAGTAAGGCGCACCGCGCCCGCCAAAGGCGAGCCGGCCATCAGCCGTGCGCTGGCCATAAATTATTAGGTGGCGGCCATCACTAAAAGTCTGGCGTTCGCGCAACCCGATGGAATCCCAGGTCGACTCACTAAGGGGTTCGGTCGCAAGCATCAACGAGTACACCGGTGCCAAGGTGCGCTTTTCGCCGGCCAGGGATGGGGTGTAACCCTCGGTCGCGCGCACGATCACCTCGGCGCGCACCGATCCGCGCGCTGTACGCACGATGCCAGGCTCGATGGCGGTTGCCGCGGTGTCTTCATAGAGCTTGGCACCAAGGGCAACGACGGTACGCGCGAGGTTGCGCACCAGTAGAGCAGGGTTGATCGCTGCGCAGTGCGGTGTGAAGGTGCCGCCGAGGACGTCAGTTGCATTCGCCATGTCCTTGGCTTCGGTTGCATCAAGTAGGGCGTAATCCTCCGCACCGAATCCCCAGGACCGAAGATTGGCCGTCTCGGCGCGGGCATCATTTAGTTGCAGGGGAGTTCGGGCCAGCACGACGGTGCCGCCCTGCTGCCAGTTGATATCCCAGCCTTCAGCGGCGGCTACCCGGCCGATCTCGGCCACGGTAGTGAACATCGCGCGTCTCATCGACTTCGCAGCCTCGCGGGAACTCACCCGCGCGAGGGCTTCGAGACTGACGGGGAAAAGGGCGGACGCCCAACCGCCATTGCGACCACTCGCACCGAAGCCGGCGTAGTTCGCCTCGATGATTGCCACCCGCAGTTTCGGGTCGGCCTTGAGTAGGTAGTAGGCGGTCCATAGCCCGGTGTAACCGGCGCCGACGATGGCAATGTCAGCAGTGGCATCACCGGGCAACGGATTGCCAATTGGCAAGGTCAATGCGGTCGGCAGTGTGTTCCACCACAGGGAAAGATCAGACGAACTTCTACTCACGAGGTGCGCCACCTGGTGATGTACTCGGGCACCTCGACATGTGACGGCGTGTGCTCATCGGCCACCGGGGTTTGGAAGTCCTTGCCGATGGGCACCACGCCGGCCCAGATCTGGCTATAGATCGGATCCACCAGATCGGCGGGATCATCATCAGGGCCACCGGTTCGGATCTTGACCGAGCACTCGGTCAAATCCAGGGCCAAGGTCATGGTCGCGGCGCGTTCCTTAGCCGAGGGATGCCGGCACTGCGCCCACCGGCCGGGCAGTAGGTGTTCGGTGATGCACGCAAGTGCGTCAAGTTCATCGTCACCAGCTAGTTGGGTCGCTATGCCAAGAACCATTACGGCTCGGTAGTTCATGCTCGACTCAAATGCACTTCGGGCCAGGACCAAGCCATCGAGCAAGGTCACCGTCAGGCAGGTGGGTTGCCCAGCTGCCAGGCCACGAAAAAGTCGGGACCCGGTTGAGCCATGGAAAAGCACTTGCCCACCGCGCCGGGCGTAGGCCACTGGAAGCACATAGGGCTGGGCGGACTCATCGACGACGGCAACATGGGCAACTAATCCGGCGTCGAGTACCCCATGCAGTGCTGCAGTCTCGGTTACGGAGTTCTCCGGGATTCGCCGGCCCTTGGTTCGATCAGTTGACCCGGGTGCTGGTGCGGCGTTCACAGTACCGACCACGCTTCGGTGAGAACCGTCCGCAAGATGGCCTCCATCTCATCGAATTCCTTCTGCCCGCAGGTTAGCGGGGGAGCAAGTTGCACGACCGGATCACCACGATCATCGGCCCGGCAGTAAAGCCCATTGTCAAAGAGCGCCTTGGACAGGAAGCCGCGAAGTAGCCTTTCGGCCTCATCGTCGTCGAAAGTCTCGCGGGTGACCTTGTCCTTGACTAACTCGATGCCATAGAAGTAGCCGGCACCTCGCACATCACCGACGATAGGCAGATCGCTGAGTTTGTCGAGGGTGCGCTTGAAGTTGGCCTCATTCGCCAGCACATTTTGAATAATGCCCTCGGACTCGAACAGGTCAAGGTTGGCCAGCGCGACGGCGGCCGCGACCGGGTGACCACCCCAGGTATAGCCGTGCAGGAAGGCCGTGGATCCGTGCTTGAAGGGCTCGAAGAGCCGTTCACTTGCGATCATGGCGCCGATCGCTGCATAGCCAGATGACATGCCCTTCGCGCAAGTGATGATGTCGGGTGTCACGCCAAAACGATTCATCGCGAAGATGTCACCGATGCGCCCGAACCCGGTGATGGTTTCGTCCGCGACCATCAGTACGTCGTAGCGATCACAAATCTCGCGTACGCGCTCCAAGTACCCGGGAGGAGGCGGGAAGCAACCGCCGGAGTTCTGCACCGGTTCGACGAAAACAGCGGCGACGCTGTCCGGTCCTTCGAACTCGATAGCCTCGGCGATTCGATCTGCCGCCCACAGGCCGAATGCCTTCTCATCGTGCCGGTACTCCTCGCCGGCTCGATAGAAGTTGGTGTTTGGGACTTTGATGCCGCCGGGCACCAATGGCTCGAACGGGATCTTCGCGTCCGGGATGCCGGTGATTGACAGCGCCCCTTGCGGGGTGCCGTGGTAGGCGATCGCGCGGCTAATCACCTTGTGCTTGGTGGGTTTGCCGGTGAGCTTGAAGTATTGCTTTGCCAGCTTCCACGCGGTCTCGACTGCCTCACCACCACCGGTCGTGAAGAACACGCGGTTTAGGTCACCGGGGGCCAGGTGCGCCAGACGTTCGGCGAGCTCGATGGCGCGCGGGTGGGCGTAGGACCAGATCGGGAAGAAGGCAAGTTCTTCGCCCTGTTTGGCACCGGCCAGCGCCAGTTCCCGTCGCCCGTGACCGACCTGAACAACGAAGAGTCCGGATAGCCCATCGAAGTAGCGTTTGCCGTGGTCATCCCAGATGTAGGGGCCATCACCCTTGACGATAACCGGGACATGACCGCCCTCGTAATAGGAGGAGTGGCGGGTGAAATGCATCCAGAGGTGGTCGCGGGCTGAATTAGCCATCGCATCGCTGCCGGGTTCGGTCACGTACTGCGGTGTGGTTGTCATCTTTTTCCCCAGGTGTAGATCTGCTTGCGCAGTTTTAGGTAGACAAATGTCTCGGTTGAACGAACACCAGGTATGGCCCGGATATGTCGGTTTACCACATCGAGCAAGTGGTCGTCATCTTCGGCGATGACTTCAGCCAAGATGTCAAATGATCCAGCGCAAACCACGAGGTAATCAACCTCGGGCATCAACTCCATCTTCTCGGCAACGGCTTCAATGTCACCATCAACGCGAACCCCGATCATTGCCGCGCTGGTGAACCCCAGTTGCACTGGATCGGTGATGGCCACAATCGCCATGACGCCGCCATCTTGCAGGCGTTGCACCCGTTGCCGCACGGCAGC
>SXGT01058213.1_pt1 | contig 49908 bp, 35 predicted proteins | sample 3176221 | NCBI WGS metagenome assembly SXGT01 (sample SAMN11356862, study PRJNA531348) | freshwater metagenome | isolation source: freshwater sample F1-120 | place: China: Fuxian Lake, Yuxi | collected 2017-12-25
CCGAGAGATCGGCCGCCGGAATGATCCGCTCCGCGAGCGACACGCGATAGTTCGGCAGGAACACGACCTTCAACTTGCCGTTGATGCGGGTGTCGGCGTTGATCCGCGCCCCGATGAGATTGATGGCCCGGATGATGTTCTTGGCCAGTTCATAACCGGGCGCCGCCTTGGCCGCAAAAATGAAAACGCGCGGCACCACATCGAGCTCCGGGTGCTGCAAGAGCCGCCGGTAGAGCGCGAGGATGTGCAGCAGATTAAGATGCTGACGATTGTACTCGTGCAGCCGTTTGATCTTCACATAGTAGAGCTCCGCCGGGGAGACCACGACCCCGCACGCCGCCTTGATCGTCGCGGCCAGGTCGATCTTGTTCGCATGCTTGATCGCCATGAACTCCCGCTGAAATCCGGAATCGTCCGCGTATTTTTCGATCCGCCGCAACTGGTCGAGATCGCGCGGCCAGTCGTCGCCAATCCGGGCGGTGATCAGCGCGGCGAGGCGCGGATTGCACTTCAGCAGCCAGCGGCGCGGGGTGATGCCGTTGGTCTTGTTTTGGAATTTTCCCGGATAGAGCGCGTCGAATTCGGGGAAAAGGTTCTTCCGCAACAACGCGGTATGGAGGGCTGCGACGCCATTGACCGTGTGCGAGCCCATGACCGCCAGATTGGCCATGCGCACGGACTTGCCGCCGTTTTCCTCGATGATCGAGCAGACCCGCTTCTTCTCGTTGTCGCCCGGCCAGCGGGCCTCCACGGTGCGCATGAGCTGGTCGTTGCAGTCGAAGATGAGCTGCAGGTGCCGCGGCAGTACGCGTTCAAACAGCGGCACGCCCCATTTTTCGAGAGCTTCGGGCAAGAGGGTGTGGTTGGTGTACGCAAAAGTCCTGCCGACGATCCCCCAGGCCGCCGACCATTCCATCTTCTCCTCGTCGATCAAGATCCGCATCAACTCCACCAGCGCGATCGCGGGATGCGTGTCGTTGAGCTGCACCGCCACCTTGTCGGAAAAATTGCCCCAGGAATTCCCCGGCGTGCGCAGGTGGCGGCGAATGATGTCGCGCAGCGAGCAGGCCACGAAAAAATACTGCTGCACGAGCCGCAGTTCCTTGCCGTTTTCCGTCTTGTCATTCGGGTAGAGCACCTTCGAGACCGTCTCGCCCACGGCCTTCTCCCGCACCGCCTCGACATAACCGCCGCTGTTAAACGCCGCGAGGTCGAAGTCCTCGGTGGCCTTCGAAGACCAGAGCCGGAGCAAATTGACCGTCTTGGTGCCAAATCCGGCGATCGGGATGTCGCGGGGCACGCCTAAAATCGTCCGGGTCTCGATCCAGCGCGGACGGGAGTTACCCCGATCGTCGAACACATTCTCCACCCGGCCATACAGCTGCACCCGCTGGCTGTACTCGGGGCGGATCACCTCCCACGGATCGCCGAAAATGGTCCAGTTGTCGGGATGCTCGACTTGATGCCCGTTCACAAACTCCTGCTTGAAGAGGCCAAACTCGTAGTAGATGCCATAGCCGAGCGCCGGGTAATCGAGCGTCGCGAGCGAATCGAGAAAACACGCCGCCAGGCGGCCCAAGCCGCCGTTGCCGAGACCCATGTCGACCTCGGACACCCGGATGGCATCAAAGTCCTGGCCGAGCCCGGCCAGTGCCGTTCGCGCGGTCTCGAACATCCCGGCCGCGAGCAGGTTGTTGCCAAAAAGGCGGCCCATCAGGTACTCGAGGGAAAAATAGTAAACCCGCCGGACGTTTTTCGCGTTATGCACGCCTTGCGTTGCAATCATCCGCTCGTGGATGGTGTCGCGCAAGGCGAGCACGGTCGCCACCCACCAGTCATGCGGGGACGCCGAGCCGGTGTGCCGGGCCAGAGTCGAAACCAAGTGTCGCTGAATCAGCGACCGCATCACTGCTTCCGGCGAGTCGGAGGTCCCATGGGGATTGTGAATGGAACTAAAACCGGGCGAAGGGACGAACGGCACTGTGCTGGCGCCGGCCTCCGGGGGCGGAACCGCCGGAGATCCGGACGTCGCCGCGGATGGGTGGGAGTGGGCTGACTTGGATTTGGCAGGAGATGACATGGAAAATCGCAGGTTAATAGCACGAATCGTGCAAGGGCGAGCGCGACGTTGCGGCTATTTCTGAAAGCGCCGCGCCAGTTCGCCGTGATTCAATTCGATATAGGTGGGGCGCCCGCCGGGGCTCGCCAATGGGGTCGCCGTGGCAAATAGCTGGGCCACCAGAGCGCGCAATTCGATTTCGCCGCCCGCCGCCGGCAGGCGCACGGCCTTCGCCACGGCGAGCCGGGCCAGTTCCTCCCGGGCGATCTCCATGTTCCGGTCCGGGATGATGCCTTCGCGCAGCGCGCCGATCAAATCACGCAGAAACGGCTCCGTGTCGGCTGGCTCCATCCAGGCCGGCACCGCCTCCACGCGAAAGAAATTCCGACCAAATTCCATGATCTCAAAGCCATGAGCTTCCAGAAATTTCAGCCGATCAATCAGCAGCGCCGCAGCGATCGCATCCAGTTCAATCGGCACCGGCAGCAGCAGTCGCTGGCTGGGCACGGTCCCGGCGCGAAACTGCTCCCGCAGCCGCTCGAACCATACCCGCTCATGCGCCGCCCGCCGGTCCAACAACACCACCCCCGCGGCCGTCTCGAACAGCGCGTAGTTGCCATGGGCCAGCCCCACGAACCGCCACGCCGGCCCGGGCGAGGCCATTTTCGACTTCTGATTTTCGATCGCCGGCTGAACCGGAGGCGACCCCGGCGCGGGAGATTTCCCCGTTCGCGCCGCGGCCACACTCGGGCGCAGCGGCTCGGTCGGCGCCCGCTGCATTCCCGCGACCGCGAGGGCCGTCGGGGCTCGGAATGTTTCGCCCGCTCGCAAGCGTTCAACGTCCGCTCCCAGCCCCGTCGGCCCCGGGGGCAACGCGATCGGCCCCGCCGGCGCGCTCAACTCCCGGAGGCGCTGCAATACCGCCCGGATGACGAAGCCCCGCACCTGGACTTCGCTGCGAAAGCGCACTTCGCGCTTTGCCGGGTGCACATTCACGTCGACCGCCGCCGGATCGCAGTCGAAAAAGACAAACGCGAGCGGATAGCGGCCCTTCGGCAGCGACTCGTGATAACTCTCGATCAGCGCATAGTTGAGGGTCCGACTGTCCACCGGCCGCGCGTTTACAAACACGATCATCTCGTGGCGAGTCGTCCGCCCCACCCCGGGTTTACCGATCAGTCCTCCCAGGCGCATCCCGGGCTCCGCCACTTCGATCGGCACCAGCGACTCCGCGATCTGGCGCCCGAAAATCTCCGCGATCCGCTCCCCGAGCGTCCGACATTCCGGTGAGCGGAAGATCACCCGCCCATCTTCAATCAGCGTGAACGCCGTGCCCGGGCAGGCCAGCGCATAGAGCCGCACGCAGTGCACAATGTGCGCCGCCTCGGTCGGATCGCTCTTCAGGAACTTGCGGCGCGCCGGCACGGAATTGAACAGATGCGTGACTTCAATCCGCGAGCCCACCGGCCGCCCGCAGTCGCGCACGTGCACAAACTTTCCGCCGTTCACCAGAATTTCCGTGCCGGCGTCGCTCCCCGCCTCCCGCGTTTGCAGCTCGCAGCGCGACACACTTGCAATCGACGGCAGCGCCTCGCCGCGAAACCCGTAGCTCGCGAGCCGATCCAGATCCGTGGCCTCGGCAATCTTGCTGGTGGCGTGCCGCTCCAACGCGAGCAGCGCGTCGTCGCGCGACATGCCATGCCCGTTGTCCTCGATGCGCATGAGCGACCGGCCGCCGTGCCGGAACTCGACCTCCACGCGCGTCGCGCCGGCGTCGAGCGCATTCTCCACCAGTTCCTTCACGACCGCCGCCGGACGCTCAATCACCTCGCCGGCGGCGATCTGGTTGGCGACCCGGTCGGGGAGAATGCGGACTTTGGCCATGCGTGCGTTCCCTACTTCGTCGGGTTTTGCGCGCGTTGCGTCAACACCGCGCCTCGGCTTTCGGGCGATTTGGACTCGGGCTTGATCCGCGGTCCCAGCTCGACGAGCTTCACAAAACAGGTCATCGCCCGGAATGACTGCAAGGCTGCGGGGCTGAACCGCCGAAGCCCGGCGCGACCAGGAAAACACCGAAGCCGGGTCTCAGTCCTTCGGCTCTTCGCTCTCTCAGTCTCTGCTCACTTGAGCACCTTCCGCCAGCGGGCGAATTGCCGCGCGATTTGTTTCGGTCCCGGCATGCCGGTGCCTTCGCGCTTCGCCAGCGCACGCTGCAAATCGAAAACGTCGAGCCAGTCCGGCCCAAATGCCGGATGAACCGCCTGCACGTCGTCGGGCGCAAGCTGGTTCAACCGCACATTGTTCTTTTCGGCCAGGCGGACGACCGCCCCCACCGCATGGTGCGCCTCGCGGAAGGCCACGCCCTTGCGCACCAGATAATCCGCGAGATCAGTCGCGAGGAGCGCCGGGTCGCGCACCGCGGCGGCGCACCGGTCGCGGTGCAGCGTGATGCCACCGACCGTGCCGGCCAGCACCTCCGCGCAGAGCGCGGATTGATCAAAGCTGTCGAACACCGGTGGTTTGTCCTCCTGCAGATCGCGATTGTAGGTGAGCGGCAAGCCCTTCGTGAGCGTGAGCAAAGTGTGCAGGTTGCCCTGCAACCGCGCGGACTTGCCGCGCAGCAACTCGCAGGAGTCGGGATTCTTTTTCTGCGGCATCAATGACGACCCGGTGCAGAACGCGTCGGGCAACTCGACGTACTTGAACTCCGCGCTGCTCCAGAGGATCAGGTCCTCGGCAATGCGCGAGACATGCACCCCAAAGAGCGCGCACGCCCCGGCGAATTCGATGAAGAGGTCGCGGTCGGCCACGGTGTCCATCGAGTTCTGCGTCACCTGCGGCCGGCCCCGCGCATCGACGAACCCCAGCGCCTTGGCCGTGAATTCGCGATCGATCGGCAGCGTCGTGCCGGCGATGGCCCCCGCGCCCAGCGGACACCAGTTGGCATGGGCCGCCACCTCGGCCAGCCGCGCCCGGTCCCGCTCGAGCATTTCGAGCCAGGCAAAAAGGTGATGGGCCAGAAAAACCGGCTGCGCCCGCTGCAGATGCGTGTAGCCGGGGATCAGGACATCGCGGTTCGCTCCCGCCAGCGTCAGCAGCGCCCTCTGCGCCGCCGCGATTTTTTTCGCCAGCTCCGCGCAGGCGTGCTTGAAAAACAACCTCATGTCGGTCGCGACCTGATCGTTCCGGCTGCGCGCGGTGTGGAGCTTGGCCGCCGCCGGCACTCGTTGCGTGAGCGCCTGCTCGATGTTCATGTGCACATCCTCGAGCTTGGTCTCCCAGGTGAACTTGCCCGCCACAATCTCCGCCTGAATCGCATCCAGTCCCGCGTGAATCGCACCGCGCTCCTTCGCCGTGATCAGACCGACGTGGGCCAGCATCGCGGAGTGGGCTTTGCTCCCCGCGATATCGAACAGGGCCAGCCGTTGGTCAAACGTGACCGACTCGCTGAATTGCAGCATCAAATCGGCGGGACCGGCGGAGAACCGCCCGCCCCACGTAACTTGGGAAGACTTGGCCATGGAGGCAAGAGATGCTGGCCGGTCCGGAACCGCGCAACGCGAAAGATGCGTCGGGCGGCCGACCGCTCCGCGCTTGCGGGTCGCGACCGTGCCATCCCATCGTGTCGATATGCGCCTCGCGCTTCGGCTCATCGTTCTCGCCCTGGGCCTCCCCACCCTGCTTGTGCGCGGTGGCGAGGCGGCCGTGGCCCGGTTTTCCCGGGTCGACGTCGCGCCGACGTGGACGTCGATCTATGTTGGTACGGTTTCGCTGACGATGCCGGCCTTCAGTCGCACTCCGGCCGGCGACTTCGAGTCCACCTATGTCGCCCGCGTGTTCCCGTATTTTTTCTACAATGAGCAGGGCCGGATCAGCATCCGGCTTTCGGACGAGACCCTGCGCAAACTCGAGCGGGGCGAAGCCATTGAGTTCTCCGGTCGGGCCGTGAGCCAGGAAGGGGCTGAACGGCAGGTCGAGGGCAGGGCCACGCCCTCGGCCGCGACCGGGGGAAAAATCAAAGTCCGCGTACGCCTTTCCTCCAAGGTCGAACTTATCTTCAACACCACCTACCGTTTCCCCGGAAACTAGCCCATTTCCCAACGCGGCAACCGCCACCGAAGGAATCAATCCGCTGGTCACGGCGGGCACTGAGGCCCGGCAGGAGGTCCTGGAGAATACCACTGAAAATGTTCGCTCGCGATTCTGCTCGGTGACCTCTTTTTTCTCTCCGTGATCTCCGTGATAAAAAATCTTGGTAGGAGAATTTTCCCACCTTGTTCCGGTAACTCGTTGGAGAGAAATCGCGTCGCGGATTCACGGAGGTGTACGAACTTTCGCAACGATTGGTTGGAAGGAGATTGAATCCGGCGGGGGTTGGGCTGGGAGGGAGGAGGGGCGCCCGACGTGCCGGGCGTGGCGAAAGCGGCGGCGGCGAGGAAGGAGCCGGGAAAATGGCGACGTGCGAGCGTGGTTTGATCCTGGCGGGTGATACGCTTCATTTTTCGCGGTGTGGTCTGCTGCCGTACGTTGCGTTGGCCCGCCCATTCTGCTGACGTGGCAAACTGCGTCCTCGAATTCGAGCCGGAACTTGCGGGCCGTGGCCGCGCCAGCCGCCACGCCCTTTCACCGTCGCCAACCGCAAACCACAAGGCCTGACGCTTTCGGATCGGCCTACGCCAGAATCTCCTTCACCACGTGTCCGTGCACGTCGGTCAGGCGGAAATTGCGGCCCTGGAACTTGTAGGTGAGCCGCTCGTGGTTGAGACCGAGCTGGTGCAGAATCGTCGCCTGCAGATCGTGGACGTGGACTTTGTTCTCCACCGCGTTGAACCCAAACTCGTCCGAGGCGCCGTAGCTGAAACCCGGCTTCACTCCGCCGCCCGCCATCCACAAGGCGAACGAATAGGGATGATGATCCCGGCCCCATTGCTTGGTGTCCTCGATCTTGCCCTGCAGAAACGGCGTCCGGCCAAACTCGCCGCCCCAGATCACGAGCGTGTCGTCGAGCAGCCCGCGCTGCTTCAGATCGCGAATCAAGGCGGCCGACGGCGCGTCGGTGTCCTCGCACTGGATCTTGAGCTGTGTATTCAGATTCCGGTGCTGATCCCAGCCCGCGTGCATCACCTGGATGAAACGCACGCCGCGCTCGGCCAGCCGTCGCGCCATGAGGCAATTGTAGGCATAGCTGCCCTGGCGCTTCACCTCGGGGCCGTACATCGCCAGCGTGGCCTCCGACTCCCGCGAAAAATCGGTGAGCTCCGGCACGCTGGTCTGCATCCGATACGCCATTTCGTACTGCGCGATGCGCGTCGTAATCTCGGGGTCGCCGTAATCCTGGCGCTTGAGCTCGTTCAGCTGCGCGAGGTCATCGAGCACGCCGCGCCGTACCTCGCTGCTCATGCCTTTGGGATTCGAAAGATACAGCACAGGATCCCCGCTGCCGCGAAAGGCCACCCCCTGGTATTTCGTCGGCAGGAAGCCGCTGCCCCAGTAAAAGTCGTAGAAAATCTGACCGCAGCTCGCCTCCTTGTCGCGCGAGGTCATCACCACAAACGCCGGGAGATCCTCGGTCTCGTTGCCCAGCCCGTAGCTCAACCACGCGCCCAGCGAGGGCCGGCCGGCCATTTCCGAGCCCGTCAGAAAATATGTGATCGCCGGCGCGTGATTCACCGCCTCCGTGTGCATCGACTTCACGAAACACAGGTCATCGACGATCTCCGCGGTGCGCGGAAGAAAACTCGACACCCACGCGCCCGACTGGCCGTGCTGCGCAAATTTCGTGATCTCTCCGAGCACCGGCCGCGCTGTCTGCCCACCGGTCATCGTGGAGAACCGCTTGCCGCCGACCACCTCGTCCGGAATCTGGCGACCGTGCCACTCGCGGAGCTTGGGTTTGTAGTCGAACAGATCGACGTGCGACGGCGCTCCGTTTTGAAAAAGATAAATCACCCGCTTCGCCTTCGGCGCGAAGTGCGGGAGATCGGGCAGCCCCGGCACGCCGCGGCGAGACGCAACCGGGAGGCCCGCCCCGAAGGCGTCCCGGCCCAGCAGCGTGGCCAGCGCCGCGGTGCCAATCCCGAGCGCCGAGCGGCCGAAAAACTGGCGACGCGTGTGGAGGGCGTTGGCTTCGCGGAAGGGGTTCATGGGGGATACAAACTGAGATTGAGATCATGGCGGTGCGCGTTGCCCGACCCAAGGAGCGGCGGTTGCCGAACCGCCGGGCGGCGACGGCTGGTCATGGGCGCTTGGACCAGCGCCCCTCCTGCCGCCCGCTCGTAGATTCGCATGGACACCCCGGCGATGCGCCCGACCCACCCCTCACTCTTTGGAAAGCGTTTCATCGAGATTGAGGATGAGGGAGCATACCGCCGTCCAGGCGGCGTGCTCCACGGGATCGAGCGCTTCATTTCGCGGAGCCTCGCCTGCTGCCGTCAGCTCCCGCGCCGCAGCGGGATCCGCCGCATATTGCGCGCGCAACCGCACGAGTCGGGTCGTCAAGATCGCCTGCTCGGCGGATGTGGCCTCGCGAGCGGTGGCGAGCCTGAAAGCAGTGTTCACGCGCTCGGCGTCCTTTGCGGAGGTCGCGAGCACGCGCTGCGCCATCACGCGCGCCGCCTCGACGAACGCAGGGTCGTTGAGCGTCACCAGCGCGTGCAGCGGCGTGTTCGTGCGGGCGACCTTCACGGTGCAGGTTTGCCGCGCCCCGGCATCAAAGAAGGTCGTGGGTCCGACGATCCGCCGCCAAAAAACATAGAGACTGCGCCGGTAGAGCGCGTCACCGTGATCCTGTTGATAGGTTTTTTTGCCAAACGTCGCCTCCTCCCAGATTCCCGCCGGCTGGTAGGGTTTGATCGCTGGACCACCCCGCGTCTCGTTGATCAGGCCGGCCGTCGCCAATGCTTGATCGCGAATCATCCACGAGGCCAGCCGCTGGCGGGGACCGCGCGCCAGCAGACGGTTTTCCGGGTCTCGTTCCTGCAAGGCAGGGGTCACGCGCGACGACTGGCGATAAGTCGCGCTCGTGACGATGCGCCGGTGCAGCGCCTTCATGTCCCAGCCGCTGGCGACAAACTCCGTCGCGAGCCAGTCGAGCAACTCGGGATGCGTGGGCGGTTCGCCCTGCACGCCGAAATCCTCCGCGGTTTTGACAAACCCCGTGCCGAAAAATGCCTGCCACGCGCGGTTGACCGTGACGCGTGCCGCGAGCGGATTTTCCGGTGACACGAGCCACCGCGCGAGATCAAGGCGGTTGAGGCGGCTTTGCACTGCAGGAGGGGCTTCAGGTCCCGATTCGTCGGCCGATCTTTCGGTCTTGCGGGGTGAAGGCACCCCGCCTTCAGCGGAGGACGCGCGTCGAAATATCGCCGGCACCGCGCCGAGCACCTTCACGTCGGTCTTCGCTTCGTAGTTTCCCCGGGTCAAAATAAACGTCTCACGGAGCTTCGGCAGCTCATCCATGATCATCACCTTCGTGATGTCGCTGTTCGCCGCGTCGCGCGCCCGCACGGCATCGAGCAGTTTCTGCAGCAATGCCGCGTAAACCGGATCCGGTTCGATTTCCTTGAAATGCGGGATGGCCTCCAGCAACCCGTCCACGCCCCGCCTCTTTGGCTCCGTCTTGGCCAGGGTCGCGCGGAGGTTGCCCGGTAATTTCAGCGCATCCGGCGCCTCTTCGAGCGGCGTGCCCTCCGGACGCGGAAACTTCGTCAACTCGAAAGCCGCGACCTCCTTCGCCACCGCGTCAATCTTCGCCCCGGCCGTCTTCACCCGCGCGCGCTCCTCGTCGGTCGACAGATCCAGCACTGGGAGCAGCTGCCCCCCGCGTTGGCTTCCGCTCGCGCCACCCGTCTCCGACATCTGGTTGAAGATGTCGTACATCGCGTAGTAGTCCTTTTGCGTAATCGGGTCGTATTTGTGATCGTGGCAACGCGTGCACGTGAACGTGCTGCCCAGCCAGACCGTCGCGGTGGTCTCGACACGATCGAAAACGTTTTCCACCCGCGTCTCCTCGGCGATGCGACCGCCCTCGCCGTTGAACATATTGTTACGATGAAATCCGCTCGCGATCTTCTGCTCCTGCGTCGCCCCCGGCAACAGGTCGCCGGCAAGCTGTTCGATCGTGAACTGATCGTAGGGCAGGTTCGCGTTGAGCGCGTTCACGACCCAGTCGCGCCACGGCCACATCGTGCGTTCGGGATCGCCCTGAAAACCGTTGGTGTCGGCATAGCGGGCCACATCGAGCCAGTCCCACGCCCAGCGCTCGCCATATCGCGGCGAAGTGATCAACCGGTCCACCACCCGCTCGAAAGCATCTGGGCTTCGGTCGGCGAGAAACGCCTCCACCTCTTCCGGCGTGGGCGGCAGCCCGGTCAAGTCCAGCGAGACGCGGCGGACCAGCGTCGCCCGCGACGCCGCTGGGGACGGCGCGAGCTGCTCCCGTTGGAGCCGTGCCCGTACAAAGGCATCGATGGGATTCGCGACCAAACGCGGAGATGAATTCGGCTCTCGCTGTCTCTCCTTCTCCCCCTCGCTCTGTCTTGCCGTCTCTCCATTTTCAGTTCCGGTTCCTGGAACGACCGGCCGCTGCGGCGGCACATACGACCAATGCGTCCCCCACGGCGCACCGGAGGCGATCCATTTTTTCAGCAATTCGATCTCGGCCGCCTTGAGCCGGCGGTTCGCCTTGGGCGGAGGCATCATTTCGTCCTCCTCCTTGCTCGTGATGCGCAAAAACAACTCGCTCCCCTCGGGCTTGCCCGGCGTGACGACGGTCACTTCCTCCCGCTGGCGAAACAATCCCTCGCGTTGATCGAGCCGCAGCTTCGCCTCCCGCGTCGCCGCATCAGGACCGTGACAGTGAAAACACGCGTCCGAAAGAATCGGGAGAATCTGCCGGTTGAAATCGATCGCTTCCGCGGCACGCGCGGCTGGCCAACCGCCCAGCAGGGCAAGCGCCAGTCGGGCGTGGGAACAAAGCGGGGTCATGAGTGGAAAGAAAGATACGTCCCGCGACGTTGAGTCAAACCCGCAGAGTGGTGATCAGTGAGGTGTTTCAACCGACGACTCAAAGACACTGGAATTGCACCGCAGCGCCCCGAGTGCCTCCCACAGATTCAGGTGGGAACTCCGGCCATCTGCGGCCTTTCTGAATCTGCGGGAGGCCCAAACCCCAGAAGGTCAGAAACCACGGATCACACGGATGAACACGGATGAACACGGATCAAGGCAGCAACCGTTGGTTATCGATCCGTGTTGATGCGTGTTGATCCGGGTAATCCGTGGTGGAGTTTTTCTTCGGTCGCTTGGTTGCGGTTGCCGCGTTGGGATCAAACCAGATTGCCGTCCGCTGCGAAGCGCGGTGCGTGCGGCTCGTCGAGCGCCGTGAGCGCCGGGCGCGATCGGACCTCGGCCCAGAGCGGCTCGGAGATTTCCAGCTCAGCCAGTGAGAGCGTATCCGCGATCCGCACGATGCGGGCGGCGGCCGGGTCGGCGAGCGGGAGCGACGCCAGCGCGCGCTCGATCGCCTCGCGATCGGTGTCGAAGTGAATCGGGGTCTTCGCGCACTGCGGCGTGAGCGAAGTGAGGGCATTGATGCCGGTGACCCGCGCGTCGATCGCGCGAATCAGGCGCGTGGTTGTCAGATCCGCCAGGCCAATGCCGATCCCGTTGCCGTGCGTCTCCGGGGTGAGATCCCGCACAAAAATCCGCCGGATAAAGGGCGCGGGCCGATTGTCGCGCCGCAACGAGCTGGAGTAGCCGTCCACGGAGCGACCAATCACGTTCGGATCCATGCCGGAGCCGCTGATGTTCTTGCCGATGCGGTCCACGATGAGGAGATCGATTTCATCGAACGGCAGCAGTGGCATGAGCGCGCGCGCCGCGGGGACCAGCACGTCTTCGGCGGTCGCCATTTCCTCGCGTGGCACGACGACGAGACGGGCGGTGTCGTGAAATTGATTCTCCAAGATCGCCACGCCTCCGAGGATCGGCACCGTGCGCAGGAGAACATCGGCGATGCCGCGAATGGCGCGTTCATGGCCGACGCGGCTGGCGGTCAGGTGCATCGCCGCCGCGCCGGTGCGTTTGCCCAGGCCGACGACGCACATCTTGAGCAGACCGCTGCCGAGCGTCGGGCTGTGGAAATCCGTGTGCGGCTTGATGCGGTTGATGAGCAGAATGCCCTTAGCCGCGAGCGCCTCGGTGCTGCAGTTCACCGGCGCGCCCTCGGCGGATACGCCGACCTCGCGCACGTCGAGCGAAGCGCGGACGGGCACGCCCATGGTTTTCTCCGTAATTCCATAGCTCGCCAGCACGTCACGCTGGCCCTCGGGCGTCGCGCCACCGTGGCTGCCCATCGCCGGAATAATGAATGGCTGCGTGCCCGCCGCGCGCAACTCGGCGAGGACCGCCAGGACGATTTCCGCGAGGTGCGTGATGCCGCGACTGCCGACGCCAACGGCGATGCGCGCCCCGGGCACGAGGCGCGGTCGCAGTTTCGCAAACTCAGCGGCCAGCGTCGCGCCGACATCGAGCGGCGGCTGCGCCGGGAAATTTTGCCGTACGTGAACGATGCGCGGGAGAACGATCATGGCGGACGAGGGTTCGGGTCAACTGGCGGGCAATGGGTAAAAGTTGATGGGCACCGCGGCACCTCATCCAGCAATTCCTACACCAGTATGCCTCTCACGACCTGCCCGTGGACGTCCGTGAGCCGGTACTGCCGGCCCTGGAATTTGTAGGTGAGCCGCTCGTGATCGATGCCCAGTTGGTGCAGGACCGTCGCCTGCAGATCGTGGATGTGCACGGGATGCTCGGTGACGTTGAATCCAAAATCGTCGCTCGCGCCGTAGGTGATGCCCGGTTTCACGCCCCCGCCGGCCAGCCAGAGCGAGAAGGCCTTGCCGTGGTGATCGCGGCCGAATTTTTCCCGACTGGCCTCTCCTTGGGCATACGGCGTGCGACCGAATTCGCCGCCCCAGATCACGAGCGTATCCTCCAGCAGGCCGCGTTGCTTGAGGTCGCGCACCAGGGCCGCGCTGGGCTGGTCGGTATCGCGGGCCAGGTTGGGCAGGTGCTCGTCCAGCCCGCCGTGGTGGTCCCAGTCGCGATGATACAGCTGAATGAAACGCACGCCGCGCTCGGCGAGCCGCCGGGCGAGCAGGCAGTTGCGCGCAAACGACCCGGGCTGCGTCACGTCGGGCCCGTAGCTTTCGAGCACCGCCGCCGGTTCGCCGGTCAGCTCCATCAGTTCCGGCACGCTCCGTTGCATGCGATAGGCCAGCTCAAATTGCTTGATGCGCGTCTCGATCTCGGGGTCGCCGCTCTGCGCGTGCTGCAGGCGGTTGAGTTCCGCGATGCTGTCCAACATCACCCGGCGGCGCTCCCGCGTGATTCCGGCGGGGTCGTTCAGATAAAGCACGGGTTCCCCGGCGCTGCGAAACTGCACGCCTTGGTGGGCGCTCGGCAGGAAGCCACTGCCCCAGAGGCGCGCGAGCAGGCCCTGCCCGGTGCGCTTCGCATTTACGGAAACGAGCACGACAAACGACGGCAGGTTTTCGTTCAGCCGTCCGAGACCGTAGTCGACCCAGGCGCCCATGCTCGGGCGTCCCGGCAGCTGGCTGCCGCTTTGAAAGAAGGTAATTGCCGGGTCGTGGTTGATCGCCTCGGTCTGCATCGAGCGGATCACGCAGAGTTCATCCGCGATCGCCCGCGTGTGCGGCAGCAGGTCGCTGATCGCGGTGCCGCAGTTGCCGCCCGGCTGAAAGTCCCACTTGCTCGGTTGCACGGCGAGGCGCGCTTGCGATGCGACCATGCCGGTGATGCGCTGACCGCGGCGGACCGAGTCGGGCAGGTCCTCGTTGAACCGCGCGCGCAGCACCGGCTTGTCGTCGAACAAGTCGAGGTGCGACGGTCCACCCGACTGGAAGAGGCAAATCACCCGCTTGGCCTTCGATGCAAAATGCGGAAGCCCCGGCTGACCATTGAATGAAGCTGGCGAAACGGAGAGAGGGGGCCTGCCTGCCAACGGCTCGGCGCCGGCCGGAGACGAGAGAGCCGGGAGTGCCTCCGCGCCGAAGAGCTGCGCGAGGGCGGCGGTGCCGAGGCCGAGTCCGGTCTGCGCGAGAAAGTCGCGGCGGGTGTGGAGGGCTTCGTAGCGGTGGCAGGACATGGGGTGGGCGGAAGACGGAGGGAGGGTGAGAATGAGAGATGGGGAGACGGGGAGAGAGGGAGACTTCGAAGACCAGGCCGTCATGCATTCATGAGGTGCTTGGCGCTCCTAAGCCAGGAGTCCTTGAACGCCTGTATGTGTTGTAAGCTGGTCATGTTTCAGAAAAGTCCCGTGGTCTTGTGGTCCGTAGTCCCGTGGTCTGAGGCGCAGCCTCGCTAGTTCTTCGTGATCGTTTCATCGAGGCTCAGGAGCATGCTGGCGAGGCTCATCGCGGCGGCGAGGTCGGCCGGCACCAGGGACGCATCGATCGGCGAGCCGCCAATTCCGAGGAGTTTGGCGGCATCGTCGGGGTGCGCGGCGAAGTCAGCGCGCAAACGGGCAAACGTCTCCGCCAAGACCCTGGCCTCGCCGCCGCCGGCCTTCCGGCCCGTCGCGAGCCGAAAAGCGTGATCCACCCTCGTGCGATCATCGGCGCCGCCTTCGCGCAAAACCCGTGCCCCGAGTTGCCGGGCCGCTTCGAGGTAACCCGGTTCGTTCCAGAGCGTGAGGGCCTGCAGCGGCGTGTTGGTCCGCGCACGACGCACTGTGCAGAATTCGCGATCCGGCGCATCGAAGCCGGTCATCGCGGGATGCGGCATCGTGCGCTTCCAAAAGGTGTAGAGGCTGCGGCGATAGAGTCCCTCACCGGCGCTCAGCGTCCACTTGGTGCCGGGGTACTCGGCGCCGACCACGATGCCTTCGTAGAGTTTTTCCGGCTGATAGGGATGTACGCTCGGTCCGCCGATTCGCGGCACCAGCAGCCCGGAGATCGCGAGCGCCTGATCCCGGATCAACTCCGCCGGCAACCGCACGCGCGGGCCGCGGGCGAGCAGCCGGTTCTCCGGATCGCGGGCCACGAGCTCCGGCGTGGTGGCGCTGCTCTGGCGATAGGTCGCGGAGAGAAGAATCGTCCGGAACAACGCCTGCACGTTCCAGCCCCCGTCGACGAACTCCCGCGCCAACCAGTCGAGTAATTCCAAATGGCTCGGCCATTCGCTCTGGGATCCGAAGTCTTCGAGCGTTTTCGCCAGGCCCGTGCCGAAGAGCTGCGCCCAAAAGCGATTCACCACCACCCGGCCGGTGAGCGGATGCCCCGGCAGCGTGAGCCACTGCGCGAGGCCGAGACGGTTGCGCGGCGCACCCGCCGGCCACGGGGCGAGCAGGGCCTCCGGCGCACCCGGCTCAACCGGATCGGACGGCGCATCGTAGCGCCCGCGCGCGAGCACGAAGGCCGGACGCGGCTGCGGCATTTCCTCCATGACCATCGCGGTCGGCAGGCTGCGGCGCAGCGCGAGATGCTGCGCCCAAAGCTCATCCCGTTGCGCCACGAGCTCCCGCGTGGCGGCCGATCCGGCCAGGAGCGCGTCGCGGAGCCAGCGCTCGGGAGGCGCGAGGACGGCCGGCGGGCTCGCCTTCACCGCCTCGGCGCTCACGCGCTCCGTCACGTGTCGCAGCGCGTAGGGCAGCGCGGCGGCCACGAAACCCGTGTGAATCTCAGTGGCGCTGAGCGCGCGGGGAAAACTGCGCAGCTCATCGAGGGCCCCGCGCCAGCGCGCGCCATCTTTGGCGTTGTCCGCTCCGAGTAGAAAATCCCGCTTCGGCGGTTCACCCGGCAGACCGTCGTGAAACACGCGCGTCGCCAGCTCCGCGCCATCGACATAAACCCGCACCGCCGCGGCGATTTTCCCTCCGGCGTAACTGACCGCGACGTGACGCCACTCGCTGTGGCGGATCGCCGCTCCCTCGGTGCGCACCACGACGGCATAGGCTGGGAAACGCTCGCTGAGCCGCACTTCGAATTCACCGTCGATCAGGCGGAGTTCGCGGCCCCGGCCGTAGGATGCGTCGGCCGGCGAACCGAGGTGGTTGAGCGAAGAGATCAGGGCGACGTCCCGCGGATTGTCGGCGTCCGGCCGGAGCCACAACGCAAGCGTGACTCCCTCCTTGCCTCGAAAATCCAGTCTTTCCGGTGGAATCATCACGGGCGGCTGCGCCGGATCGCTTCGCCACGAGAGCCCTGCGACACCGTCGGCCGCGGTTTCCGTTTCCACCAACGCGGCGCCTACCGGCTCAGCGGGGCTCGCCGGGGCGGCGGCAAGCAGAGCCTCGACGGCCGTCGGCGCGTCCGCCGGCCAACGCCACGCGTCCAGATGCGGCTGCAATTTTTTCGCGACCTCGGCGAGAGCGCGCTCCTGCGTCTCGAGCGCCGCCCGCTGCTCGCGCGTCGGCGCGGGGATCATCGGAATTGCATTGGCCACGCGACCGTCCTCTCCGAGTTCCGGCACGTTGTTGAAGAGGGCGAAAAGCCGGTAGTAGTCGCGCTGCGTGACCGGGTCGAATTTGTGATCATGACAGCGCGCGCATTCCATCGAGAGCCCGAGCCACGCGGTGCTGAAGGTGCGCACCCGGTCCGCCACGTACTCGACGCGATACTCCTCGTCGATGATTCCGCCCTCGCTGTTGATGACGTGATTGCGTCCGAAGCCGGTGGCGATGCGCTGCTCGAGCGTGGGCTGCGGCAGGAGATCGCCCGCCAGCTGCTCGGTGACGAAGCGATCGTAGGGGAGATTGGCATTGAGCGCTTCGATGACCCAATCGCGCCAGCGCCACATCGTGCGGGCGGAGTCGTTGTTGAATCCGTGGGTGTCGGCGTAGCGTGCCGCATCGAGCCACTCGATTGCCTGGCGTTCGCCGAAATGGGGCGAGGCGAGCAGACGATCGACGGCGCTCGCAAAGGCGGGCTCGCCGCGGCGGCCAACGTCCGCGCTAAAATCATCCAACTCCCGCAGTGTCGGGGGCAGTCCGATGAGGTCGAAGCTGGCGCGCCGCAACCAAACTTCGGGCGCCGCTGCGGTGGAGGGTGCGAGGCCCTCGCGTTCGAGTCGCGCGAGCACGAACCGGTCGATCGCCGTGCGCGGCCAGGCCGTGGCCCGCACCGGCGGCAGGGGGCGTCGCACCGGCACCTCGAAGGCCCAGTGCCTCTGGTACGGCGCGCCCTCGGCGATCCATTGCCGCAGCAGGGCGGCTTGCGGGGGCTTGAGGCTCTTGTGCGACTCGGGCGGCGGCATCATCTCACTCGGCTCGCGCGAGGTGATGCGCCGGATCATTTCGCTCTCCCCGGGTTGGCCTGGCACAATCGCGGCGATTCCATCCCGGGGCGTTGTGGCGACTCCGCGGTCGTCGAGCCGCAGTTTCGCTTCACGCTTCGCGGGGTCCTGACCGTGACACTGAAAGCAGTTTTCCGAGAGAATCGGCCGGATGTCGCGGTTGAATTCGAGCAGAGCCGCCCGCCCGTCAGAGCCAGCGGTGACTGCGCTGACCACCAGCAGGCAAACGGGAAATTCTCGGGAAAAAACTCGCACGTGGGGAAGGAGGAGAACGTATGACGGGCGGCGGCGGGGTGCGCGAGCTTTGTGCAAAGCGCATCACTACCGGACGAGACGCAGCCTCAGACGGTCCAGACCCTGCCGGGCATCTACAAGGGACAGGTCAATTGCGGGCATCTACAAGGGACAGGCTAACTATACCTAAATTCGGGTATACCCAACGCTGTTCACGCCGACGCAGGACGGCAGCCTCGTGGCTATGAGACAGGCGCGCATCAAAATTTTGCCGGCAGAGAGCGAGGCGGCGTACCACTGCGTCACTCGCACAGTGAACGGGGAGTGGCTGTTCGATGACGTGGCCAAAGAGATCCTCCGCCGACAGATCTGGCAGGTGGCGGACTTTTGTGGCGTGCAGATCGTGACCTACGCGATCATGTCGAATCACTTCCACGTGCTGCTCAATGTGCCGCGGCAGGCTCCAGTTTCCGACACTGAACTTCTGCGACGCTACAAGGTCCTTTACCCCAAGCCCACCAAGCACCAATCCGCGCGTCTCGCGGTCGTCGAAGCCGAGCTGGCCACCAACGGTCCCGAAGCCCTTGCCTGGCGGCAGCGCCAGCTCGCGCTGATGGACGACGTCTCGCAGTTCATGAAATTGCTAAAGCAACGGTTCTCGATCTGGTTCAACAAGTCGCACCAGCGTTTCGGCACGCTGTGGGCTGAGCGCTTCAAGAGCGAACTGCTGGAAAGCGAGGATCGGTTGAAGCAAACCATCGCCGCCTACATTGATCTCAATTGCGTGCGCGCCGGACTCGTCACTGATCCCAAGGACTATCGCTTCTGCGGGTACGCGGAGGCGGTGGCGGGTGGCGCGGCTGCCCAAGCGGGCATCCGCTCCGTAACGGGTGGCCACGCCTGGGATGAGTCACAGGCTCACTACCGCGAGGTGCTCTTTGGCACCGGGGCCGGAGCCCGCGAGCAGGCGGCGACCATTTCCGCGGCCGATTTGCAGCGCGTGATCGACGAAGGCGGCCGACTGCCACTTTCAACCGTCCTACGGTGTCGGCTCCGCTATTTCACGGATGGAGGCGTGCTGGGCAGCCGGGCCTTTGTCGAGTTGCAGCTGGCCAAGTACCGCCAAACGACCTGCCGCCGAGAGCGCACCGCAGCGCGCGCATTGCCGACATGGACCGATTGGGGCGACTGGGCGACGCTGCGCGGACTGCGGCAGCGCGCGTTCGGGTAGCGCCAGCAGAATCCACGAAAAAGCAAAAGGGAGAGTTGAGGGTTGGCGCCTCGCGCCACTCGCATTATTGTCTCGCAGCGGTGCTGAAGAGCGGACGGCCCCGCCTGCGCGAGTTCGGCGCAGCGCCCGGCGACCGTGCGCCGTGACCGCCGTGGGTCACATCCGTTTCTGTCCATGCACCCAGAATCGAAATCGTGCGAGCCGGCACGAAGCTCAAAAGCACCCAATGAGTAAGGGACAGGTCGAATCACGACTTCCCAAAAGGGACAGGCTATTCACACACGAGCACAGAAGGGACAGGCTATTCCGTGACGCGCCCCCGACGACGCGCCCCCGGGGAATGCATTCTAATCCTTTGACCGCTGCGTTCATGCTGTCTGCGGCCGCCGCAGAAGAATTTTCTGGGCAGCGGGCCGCGCGCGGCTGATTCTTGACCCGTTCGGCACGGTTGGCGTCAAACGCGCACGGACTCGGCGCGGCACGACCGCAGCTCAATCTTCTCAACTCTCTCCCTCGATGCACACTCCCCTCACCCGTCGCACCGTCCTGAAACGCGGCCTCGCCGGCATCCTCGCCTACGGCGTTGCCCCGAACTTTTTTCCGGCCTCGCTCTTCGGCAAAAGCGCACCCAGCAACCGGCTCAGCCTCGGCCTGGTTGGCAACGGCCTGATCTGCTCGGCGCACATTGGCACGCTCCTCGACCTGACGGACGACTGCCGGATTGTCGCGACCTGCGACGTGATGCGCAGCAAAGCCGAGAAAGCCCGTGACCGGATCGAGACTTCGTACGGCAAGTCCAAGGACAGCGGGAGCCGCGCGAGCGGGGTGGACATCCTCACGACGCATGAGGAACTGGTCGCGCGCGACGACATCGACGCGATCTTCGTCTGCACTCCGGACCACTGGCACGCAGCCGTCGCGGCCGCCGGCATGCGCGCCGGCAAGGACGTCTATTGCGAGAAACCCCTCACCCTCACCGTCCGCGAGGGCCGCACGCTGGTCGAAACCGCCCGCCGCCACGGGCGGATCCTCCAGACCGGCACGCAGCAGCGTTCGAACAAGTCATTCCGCAAGGCCGCCGAGATCGTGCGCAACGGCTGGATCGGTGACATCAAACTCATCCGCACAAGACTCGGGACCTTTCCCCCTGCCCTCCCCCTCCCCGAGGAACCTACGCCGGCCGACTTCAATTACGATCGCTGGCTCGGCCCGACCCCGTGGCGGCCGTACAACGAAAAACGGGTGAAGGGCGACTACGGCGGCGGCTGGCGCTGCTTCTTCGAGTACGGCGGCCGCAAGAACGGCGATTGGGGCGCCCATCATTTCGACATCATCCAAAACGCCCTCGGCATGAATCACTCCGGCCCGGTCGGGTTTATTCCCAAAGGGTTTGAAGGCTGCCAATTCCAGACCCACGTCTACGCCAACGGAGTCAAGGTCGAGCGCGATGACGACCTGGCGAAATCCATGATCGAATTTCAGGGCACGAAGGGCATCGTCTGGGTCTCGCGCGAAGACTTTCTCGAGACCGATCCTCCCGAACTCGCGGCCCGCCCGCTGCGCGCCGAGGACACCCACCTCGACGCGAGCGACAACCACCATCTGGATTTCTTCGATTGCATCCGCACGCGCCGGCATCCCATCGCCGACGTGGAAATTGGCCACCGCAGCGCCACCGTCTGCCACCTCAACGTCATCGCGGCGCAAGTCGGCCGCGCCATCCGCTGGGATCCGAAGACCGAGGAAATCGTCGGCGATCCCATGGCCGCCAGCCTCCTCGATCGCCCGCGCCGCGCAGGGTACGTGCTGTGATTCCACCGTGCTGAATCTTTCTCGGAGACGGCGTGCCCCACCCGGCTTTCTCCGTATCGGGTAAGGGCACCCGGCCCCCAGGTAACCAAATCGCTTCCACCATGATTCGCCTGATATTGATCTCTTTCGTTCTCCTCTCGGTTGCACTGCGTGCGGCCGACACCCCGCCGGCCATCGCCAGCCTCACCTACTCCGGTGACCAAGCCGCGCTCGTGGCCCTCGACGCCGAGCTCGCCACCGCCGGCCAGGACACCGCGAACCTCGCCGCGCTCGAGACCCGCCTTCTCGCGATTCTGCGCCGCAGCGACGCGACGTTTGCCGCCCGCCAGGCCATCTGCCAGCGACTCGGCGCGATTCTCGCCCAGTCGGCACCGAAGGCCACCACCGACGGTTACAAGCCGCTCGGTACGATGCTGCTCGACGACCGCGATTCCGATCTCGCCCGCCTCGCACTCGACCCCGCTCCCGGCGCCGTCGTCGAATCGATGTTCACCGGCGCCCTCGCCAAGACAAGCGGGCGCACGCGTCTCGCCCTCATCGACACCCTGGCCCGTCGTCGCGTCGGGAACGCGGTGCCCGCCTTGACCGGGCTTCTTTCCGATAAAGATGGAGCCACCGCGACCGCCGCGGCACGCGCCCTCGGCGAAATCGGCACGCCCGCCGCCGAAGCGGCCCTCCGTGCCGCCAAGAACCCTGCCCCCGCGACGGTCGGCCAGGCCCGCTTGCAGGCGACCTCGCGGCTTCCGGCCGCCGACGCGCAGCGCGTGTCACGCGAATTGCAGGACGACAAGAAACTCCCGGCCGCGCTGCGCGCCGCGGCCTTTCGTCGCTCACTCGATCTCGACCAGGCCAGCTCCGCCGCGCGCATCGCCAGCGCACTCGCGACCAGTGACTGGCTGTTCAAGCAGGTCGCGCTCGAGGCGGCCAGCGAGGCCCTTACGCCCGATCGCGCCGGTGTGCTCATCGCGAAACTCGCCACGTGGGACTCGCCGACCCAGGCCGCCGTCATTGCCATTCTCGCTCGGGCCGGCGAGGTCCGTGCGGTGCCCGCAGTCGTTGTCGCCACCAAGCACGCCAGTGCCGGGGTCCGCACCGAAGCCTTCGCCGCCCTCGGTTTTCTGCCGGGCAACCGCGACATCGTCACCCTCCTCGCCACGGCCGCGGCCGGGGGCGAGAATGCCGACGTCAAGACTGCCCGCCAAAGCCTGACCCGGCTAAACGGTCCGGGTGTTGCCGCGGCGATTCTGGAGGGCGCGGAGCACGGCGCGGCCGGCCTCCGCCCGGTGTTTCTCGATCAACTCGCCCAACGCCACATGACCGAGAGTCTGCCCCTGCTCTTGAAATGCCGCACCGAAGCTCAAGCCACAATCCGCGCCGCTGCGGTGGGCGCGCTCGGCGACCTCGCACCGTTTTCAGAACAGCCCGCCGTCCTTGCCTGGGCCATCGCCGCAGCCGACGAGGGCGAGCAAACCCGGGCGCTGCGCGCCTTGGTGAACGTGACCCTGCGCAATCCGGCGGTGGCCGAACGCGGCCGGGCCATCTATGCAGCTCTCGCGGGCGCCGAGGTGGAAATTGCGCTGCGCCTGATGCCCGTGCTTACCCGCCTGGGCGGGGCCGCCAGCGCCGATTGCGCCGCGCTGCTCGCGGTCCGCAATGACGCCAAGGTGGCAACGGCCGCCGCCGAGTCCCTCGGTCGCTGGTCTGATGTCACGGCGGTACCCGCCCTCGTCACCGTGGCGGAGACGGCCGCCGTTCCCTCCTTGCGGAACTCCGCACGCGAAAGCGCCATTCGCTCCCTGGAACGTACGCGCGACCGTTGGACCCCATCGACCACCGCGCTCGTCGCCCGCCTCCTCGCGTCCACCACCAATGCCATTCCCCGCCGGCAACTCCTCGCGCTCCTGGCTCGCGCCAGCGACCAACCCGCGGTCGATCTCGCCGAAACGCTGCAAGCTGACCCCACACTCGGGGAGGACGCGCGCTATGCCGCCGCCGCAATCAAGGCGGCGCTGGCCGGCGCGCCCATACTGCGGGCGGCGCCCGCGGCGGGCATCTCCAACGCCACCGACGGCAAGACCAGCACCCGCTGGAGCGCGCCTTCACACGGTGAGGAGTGGGTCGAGATCGACTTCCGCGTGAGCCGCCCGCTACGACGCCTCACACTGGATCAGACCGGCCGTGCGGCGGAATTTCCCGAACATTTCGAAGTGCACGTGACCGATGACCCAGAGACTCCCGGACCGGTGATCGTCAAAGGCCAGGGTCAGCGCAACAAGACGGTGATCGACCTTCGCGCCGGCACGAAGGGTCGCTACGTGATCATCAAAAACACCGCCGAGCGCAAAGACACCCCATGGGCCATCTGCGAACTTTACGTGGATTAAGCGGCTTCAGGCGCACCACCCCGCTGCTCCGTCACCGCGCCACGCGCTGAGTGACCCCGGCCGCGACGGCAGTCTTCGAACATTGCACTTTTGAACTTTTGCCGGTTTCCGATTTCCGAAGCCGCTCCCTCAATCGTATGAACCACTCGGCCCCGTTTGTCTTCGTTGCCTGGATCAGCCTTTCCACCGCGGGTTTCGGCGCGACCTTTCCGTTCGCCGAAGCCACCATTGACGACCTGCAACGCCGGATGGCGGCCGGCGAACTCACCGCCAGCGCGCTGGCACAGGCTTATCTCGACCGCATCGCTGCGGTCGATCAGGCCGGACCGAAGCTCAACTCCGTCATCGAGGTGAATCCGGACGCTCTGGCGATCGCCGGACAAATGGATGCCGAACGCAAAGCCGGCAGGGTGCGCGGGCCGCTGCATGGCATTCCCGTGTTGATCAAGGACAACATCGCAACTGCGGACAAGCTGGAGACGACAGCCGGCTCGCTCGCCCTCGTCGGACAAAAACCGCCGCGGGATGCGCACGTCGTCGTCCGGCTGCGCGAGTCCGGCGCGGTGATTCTGGGCAAAACCAACCTGAGCGAGTGGGCTAATTTTCGGGGCGAAAAATCGGTGAGCGGCTGGAGCGGGCGGGGAGGTCAGACGGCCAATCCCTACGTGCTCGATCGCAGCCCTTCCGGATCGAGTTCGGGATCCGGCGCGGCGGTGGCGGCCAATCTTTGCGTGGCGGCCATTGGCACGGAAACCAGCGGCTCCATCATTTCGCCATCGTCGATCTGCGGAATTGTGGGCGTCAAGCCGACCGTCGGCCTGGTGAGCCGTACCGGGATTATTCCCATCGCGGCCTCATTCGACACCGCCGGGCCGATGACGCGAACGGTGCGCGATGCCGCTCTGGTGCTCGCGGCGCTGACCGCTGCGGATCCGCACGACCCGGCGACCCACGAAGCGCCGGCCGGCATGGCCGCGATTATGGCCGGCGCACTTCCCGGCCAGGCGTTGCGCGGCGCTCGCATCGGCGTGCTGCGGGGAAGTTTTCGCCCGACGCTCGACGACGTGATTTTAGACGCGCTCAAGGTGCTGCGCGCTGCGGGTGCCGAGGTGATTGAGGTGGGGAATCTGCCCACCAACTTGCGCTCCACCGAGGTCATGCTCTACGAGATGAAAGCGGGACTGAATGCGTATCTCGCGACGCTGGGACCCGACGCGCGGATGAAGACCCTTCCAGATCTCCTCAAGTTCAACGAGGACAACTGGGCGAAAGAGATGCCACTTTTTGGGCAGCAGCGTTTTTCCCAGGCCCAGGCGAAAGGGCCGCTGACAGATCCCGCCTATCTTGACGCGCTCGCAGCCTGCCGGCGCGTGACGCGAGCGGAGACCATCGACGGCCTCATGGAACAGCACCGGCTCGACGCGCTCGTGTCGATCGCCGCCGCCCCGGCCGGGCTGATTTCACCCGCCGGCACGCCCGATCCCATCTTCGGCGAAAGAGGGCCGTCCGGTGGTGGCGCGAGCACGGCAGCGATTGCCGGGTATCCGAGTGTCACGGTGCCAGCCGCACAGGTGCGAGGATTGCCGGTGGGAATCCTGTTTTTCGGACGGGCTTGGAGTGACGCCAAACTGCTCGCGCTGGCCGCAGATTTCGAAGCGAGGACGCGCGGACGTCGAGAACCGCACTTTCGGCGGACGATCGCCCAGGAAGCGGCGGGGAGCAGATGACGGGCGGCGTCACCACCGGTGCGGTGTCAGCCGCATGCCATCGGCGGCCGGGAAAGGGCCGTTCCTTCCAACCGTCGGCCCCAGCCCCCGGAGGGGCCTTCAGCCCAACTCTCCCGCACTTTCTCATCGCCACCCCGCGCCGCGATGTGACGTGATCCCCTCCCATGCCGCTCGCCTTCTGGGTTCACGATCTTGATCCGTTTTTCATCAAGTTCACCGAGAATTTCGGGATCCGTTACTACGGGCTGGCCTATCTCGCCGGCTTCCTGACCGCGTCTGGTCTGCTGCTTCTCTATCATCGGTGCGGTCGCTCGCCGTACGGACTCAACACCATAACCGACCTGATGACGGCCATCGTGTTTGGCGTGCTGCTCGGCGGACGCCTGGGCTACTTTCTGCTCTACCAGATCGATCTGCTGCGCTCGGATCCTTTGGGAATCTTGCGGGTGTGGGAAGGCGGCATGGCGAGCCACGGCGGCTTCATCGGCGTGCTGCTGGCGCTGTGGTGGTGGGCGCGCCGCCACCAGGTGTCCACGCTGCACGTGGCCGATTTGGTCGTGACGACGGCACCGGCCGGCCTGCTGTTCGGTCGGGTTGCGAACTTCATCAACGGAGAACTCGTCGGCAGAGTCTCAACGGCTCCGTGGGCGGTGATTTTTCCGCACAACGAAATTGATCGCGGCCTGCGCAGCGCCCTGCCGCGCCACCCCTCGCAGCTCTACAATGCCACCCTCGAAGGCGTGCTCCTGCTCGCCTACATGCAGTGGCGTTTCTGGCGCAGCACCGCGGTGCGGGATCAGCCAGGGCGCCTGAGCGGGGAATTTCTCATCGCCTACGCCATCGTTCGGATGATCGGGGAGCAGTTTCGCGAACCGGACGCGTCCCTGGTTTTTGGCCTCAGCCGCGGGAGTTTCTATTCGATCTTCCTCGTGATCGCCGGCGTGTATTTGGTCGCGCGGACCCGGCGACCGGCCGCCACGCGATAGCACGCCAAGTTGAGTTCTGCTTCGCGCCAAATCGCAGGCCGCGTTTTTCGCAGGCCGGTTGCCTCAACTTTGTCGCATGAATTCGCCGATGAACTGGTCGACGTTTTTCCCCGACACCTGACAGTCGATTTCCCGGCGCAGACCGTGGACGTGCTGGGTGAGTTGCAGGGTCACACCCAGGCGCTGGGCGAGTTGCGCGATCGGCCGCGCCCGTCGTTGCCACAGCCAGCACGTCAGTCCCACAGAGATGGGCTTGCCAGACCCACGCTCGCCCTTGGTCGTTGTCGGTTGCATTTGTTGGGAGCCATTGCAGCTGAAACCGAGCCAAGATCCGCGATAAACCAAGAAATTTGTCACCCGCCAAATTCGGGGATGCACGTCGGTTGCGACGACCCCGGTTTTCCCGCGGGGATTTGCGCGCGCCACCGCGAAGCAAATCCCGCAATGGCGGGCATCCCCGCGATCCCACCGGCCTGACATATTTTGTGAATTTATCCGTGTTCATCCGAGTATTCCGTGGTTGAATGAGCGCTCCCATGAACTGGTCACGCTTCAAGACTCATTTTCATCACTACGCCGATCTCGGCGTCTCGCTCGACATCTCGCGGATGCCGTTTCCCGACGATTTTCTCGCGTCGATGGAGCCGCAGATGCAGCATGCCTTTGAGGCGATGAAAAGATTGGAAGCCGGTGCCATCGCCAATCCCGACGAGAAGCGCATGGTCGGCCACTACTGGTTGCGCGCGCCGCAACTCGCGCCTGACCCGGCAATCAGCCACGAAATCACCACCACCCTGGCCGCCATCAGGGAGTTTGCCGCCAAGGTCCACGCCGGCGGGATCGCCGGCCCCAAGGGCAAATTCAAGCATCTCCTCGTCATCGGGATCGGCGGCTCCGCCCTCGGCCCGCAACTCGTCCATCACGCCCTCGGCCACCCGCGCAAGGACAAGCTGGCGGTGTCGTTCTTCGACAACACGGATCCCGACGGGATCGACTACGTGCTCGCGAGCCTGCGCGGCCAGCTCGCCCGGACGCTGGTTGTGGTGATTTCGAAATCGGGTGGCACGGCGGAAACACGCAACGGCATGCTCGAGACCATCGCGGCTTTCCGGGCCGCGGGCCTGGATCACACGAAGCAGTTCGTCGCGGTCACCGGGGCGGGGTCGAAGCTCGACGTCATCGCCCGGCAGGAAGGCTGGCTCGCCCGCTTCGCGATGTGGGACTGGGTGGGTGGCCGCACCAGCGAGTTGAGTGCCGTCGGCCTCCTGCCCGCCGCCCTCCAGGGTCTCGACATCCAGGCGATGCTCGATGGCGCTGCGGCCATGGATGAAGTCACGCGTTATCCGGTCACCGCCCAGAACCCGGCCGCGCTCCTCGCGCTGATGTGGTATTTCGCGACCAACGGCCGGGGAGCGAAGGACATGGTGGTGCTGCCGTACAAGGACCGGCTGCTGCTCTTTTCCCGCTACCTCCAGCAACTCGTGATGGAGTCGATCGGCAAGGAATTCGACCTCGAGGGTCGGGTCGTCAACCAGGGTCTCGCCGTCTACGGCAACAAGGGATCGACCGACCAGCACGCCTACGTGCAGCAATTGCGCGAGGGCGTGAACAATTTCTTCGTCACCTTCATCGAGGTGCTCAAGGACCGCGAGGCAAAGGCTTCGCTCGAGGTTGAGCCGGGCGTCACCTGCGGCGACTTTCTGCAAGGCTTCTATCTCGGCACCCGCGATGCCCTGAGCGAAAAGGACCGCCACTCGATTACCATCACGCTCACCGACGTGTCGCCGCGATCGCTCGGCATGCTCATCGCGCTCTACGAACGCGTCACCGGGCTCTATGCCTCGCTGGTCGGTATCAACGCCTATCATCAGCCCGGCGTGGAAGCGGGCAAAAAGGCCGCGGGCGCAGTGATCGCCCTGAAGCTCAAACTCGCCGCCGCGCTCCATGCAGCCCCGGGACAGTCCTTCAGCGCGGAGCAACTCGCGGCGCAGGTCGGCACGCCGGAGAAGGCGGAACTGGCCTTTAAGATTCTTGAACATCTGGCGGCCAACAAGGGCAGCGGCGTGAAGAAACGGGCGCGCTCCCCGGCGTTTGCGTCGACTTATCGCAGCTCATGATGCCGGCCGCCCGCAGGCCGGTGCTTTGCCCGGATGATTCACTGGCCAACTGAAATATTCGAAGAAGATGAAATTCCTGATATTTGGGGCCCGATGCGCGATGCCCGATTTCAAGATTTCCGAGAGCCTTCGGCCGCAGTTGCCGCGTTGGGCTGATATTAATCTATTTCGATCATGTTTGGCGACGATTTCGCCCGTTCCCGCAGGAGCGGCGGTTTCCCAACCGCCGAAGGACCGTCGGCCGACCGTATTTGGGCGGTTGGGAAACCGCCCCTCCTTCGGCCGCAATTGCGGCGTTGGAAAGTCGTCAGGTTAACGTCGGCCCCTGACGGCCTGCCACCCCACCATGCACCGCCTGCCGCTGATCCTCTGCCTCGTGGCGTTGCTGGGCTCGACGCTGTCTGCCGTGCTCTACTTTCGCATCGGCAACTCCAAGCAGATGCTTGAGCTCCGGCTCAACGACGTCACGGCACGCGCCGCCCGGCTCGATGTCGATCTGGCCACGGCGAACGGGCAGAACAGCGCGCTGGGAACCCGGGTCGCTTCCCTCGACGTCGAACTCACGCGGGCGAAGGGAAAACTCGAGACGGCCGAGGCGCGCGCCGCCCAACTCGACCGCCACCTGTCCGATACCAAGAGCGTCCTCGCGGTTTACGAAGGCACGACGCGCGCCCTCGGCGACGAGGTCGCCGCGCACCGCCGGGATCTCGACGCGAGCCGGGCCTCGAATGCCTCGCCGGAGGCCGTGCAGGCATACAAGAACACGGTGGCTGAGCTCGAACGCCAGCTGGCCACCGCCCGGAACGGCGCCGCGCTGCCCTCCGCCGCCGGGGCCTCCACCGCCGTCTTCTCCAGCCGGGCCGGTCGCGCCACCGTGCTGACGGTGGGCGCGCAAAATGCCTTTGTCGTGCTGAACTTCGGCTCCGCCCGCGGGGCTCAACTTGGGCAGAAACTCTCCGTCCACCAAGGAAACGCCACGGTGGCGACCGTGCAGATTAGTGACGTCCGGGCCAATTTTTCCGTCGCCCAGGTGCTGCCGGAAAGCTTGCGAGGGGTCTTGCAGAAAGGCGATTCTGCCGTATTGATTCGGTGAATCATGAGTTACCTTTCAAAACGAATCTTTGCTCTTGTCGTCCTCGCGCTTGGTGCCCTTGCCGCCGGTTGCAGCACCAACGCTCCGAAGCAGACCTCGATTCCGTGGAGCCGCCCCGCCGGTTGGGAAGGCCAGATCCCCGGCATGGGCCAGCCGAGCGGCCGCTAGGTTTTCGCTGCGCGAAAACCTAAGTGACTGGTTCGAGGTCACCCATCGCAGGTTCCGAGAATTCCCGCATGGGTGAAGTCTCCGACGCCGGTGATTTGCACGAAGTTCCGAGTTCAGGTTTTCGCACAGCGAAAACCTCGCTCACTCCGCTGCCCGGTCATCTTTATGTGGTGGCGACGCCCATCGGCAATCTGACCGATCTCACTGAGCGCGCACGGGCAATCCTTGGCGCCGTCGATCTGGTCGCGTGTGAGGATACGCGGACGACCGGCGCGATGCTGACACGAATCGGCCTGCGCAAGGAACTGTTCCCCTACCACGAACACAACGAACTCGACGCGGCGGACCACCTCGCAAACCAGGTCGCGGCGGGCAAGTCCGTCGCCGTGGTCAGCGATGCCGGCACACCTTCGATCAGCGATCCCGGTTTCCGGGTCGTACGCGCCTGCCGCCGGCGCGGCCTGCCCGTCATTCCCGTGCCGGGTCCCTGTGCGGTCACCGCCGTCCTCAGCGCGAGCGGCCTGCCCACCAACGGATTCTTGTACGTCGGTTTTCTGCCGCCCAAGAGCGCCGCGCGCATCGCGTTTTTCGAGAAATACCGCGCTTTCGACTACACCATCGCCCTCTACGAAAGCTGCCATCGCATCGACAAGGCCGTCGCGGAAATCGTGGCCACCCTCGGACAGACGCGGGTGGTCTGCGTCGCCAAGGAAGTCACCAAGCTGCATGAGGCGTTCTTCGTCGGCCCGGCCGCCGACGTGCAGGCGCGCCTCGCCAGGGCGAGCCTCAAGGGCGAATTTGTCCTGCTGATTGCGCCGATTGAGTTCGAGCTGTAGCGCCCCGCGGCGCGTCCGGGAGGAACGGCGGCTCGTCCACCTCTGGCGTGATTTCCCAGCCGCCGGCGGGGCCTGGCACGGGCGCTTGGGCAAGCGCCCCTCCCCGCGAACGTGAAAAACGAAATCTTTCCTTCCGTTCCGTCCATGTGTTCCGTGGGCCCATGTCTCCGGGCGCGATCGCCGTCATCGATATCGGCAGCAACTCCATCAAGGTGCTCGTGGCCACCCGGTCAGACGGGGGCGACCTGCGCCCCCTGCTCTCCCGCACCCTCGACGCCCGCATCAGCGCCGGCCTCAGCCACGCCGCGCCCCAGTTGAGCGAAGCCGGCATGGAGCGCGGCCTGCAGGCCGTGCAGGCGTTGCTGGCGGACGCCGCGAAATTTTCGCCAACGCAGACGAGGTTGGTAGCCACCAGCGCCGTGCGCGACGCGCAAAACGGCGACGAGTTCCGCCGTCGCGTACGCGCCGCCACCGGTCACGACATCCGGATTCTATCCGGCGACGAGGAGGCCAACCTCATCGGGCGTGGCCTGGCCGCGGATCCCGCGCTGCGCGGCCTGTGCGATTTCTACGTCTTCGATCTGGGTGGCGGCAGTCTCGAATGCCTCGCGTTTCGCGCGCGCCGCATCGAACAGGCGATCAGCCTCCAACTCGGCTGTGTGCGCTTGACCGAAAAATTCGTGCCCGATCCGTCGCAACCGCTGACCGCGGCCGCCCGGGACGCGGTGACGGCGCACACGCGGGAGACGATCGCGCGCTCGGGTTTTACCTATTCGCTGCCGACCGGCGCCGTCGCGATCGGTACCGGCGGGACCGTCGCCACCGTCCGCGCCATCCTCGGCGCCCGCGACGGGAAACCGTTTGAGGCCACGGACCCGGTGGTAATGCTGGCGCAATTCCAGGAACTGCTTGCCTGGATCGGGGCGCTGCCGCTGGCCCAACGAAAAAGCATCGCCGGTCTGCCGCCGGCGCGCGCGGACGTTTTTCCCGTCGCACTGGTCACTCTGATTGCACTCTGGGAGGCTGGTGGTTTCGCCGCCTGCCAAAATTCGCTTCATAATCTGCGCCATGGTCTGGCGGATGAGGCGTTGGCGGCGCCGGGATAGTATTACACGCTCAGGTCAGTTGGAGGCGGGGTTCCCCACCCCGCTGTTTTCAATTTCGCGGCGCGTGCCTCGCGGGGCGAGGGCGCCCCGCCTCCAAAAATCGATCCGGATCTCTCACGGCCGCAATCCGCGATTGGCCACTGTATCCTCATCTCGGACACGCCGGGCGGGCTTGGCCACTGGCTTGGGTTTGGCCACGGTCTTCAGGGTCTTGATCATCGCAATAAAATCCTTCGGTAACGGGGCGCGCAGATCCAGTTGCTTGCCGCTGATGGGATGCGTCAACACGAGTTGTTCGGCATGGAGCATCACACGCTCCGGTTGACTCGCCAGGCGTGCATCCGATTTCCAGCCGTAGAGGGGATCCCCGAGGATCGGATGGCCGAGCGACTTCAGATGAACGCGGATCTGGTGCGTTCGCCCGGTGAAGATCTGGCAGCGCAACAGCGCGGCCACGTCGCCAAACGCTTCCATCCGTTCCCACGAGGTGCGGGCCGGTCGGCCGCCTTCTCCGATGGTCATCCGATGACGGTGCGTCGGGTGCCGGGCGATGGCACTGTCAATTTCCCCGCTGAGCAGCTGCGGCACGCCGGCCACCAGCGCCACGTAGAATTTCTTCAAACTGCGCGTGGCAAACTGGTCGGCGAGGGCGCGGTGGGCGGCATCCGTCTTCGCCACCACGATCACACCGGTCGTTTCCTTGTCGAGCCGGTGGACAATGCCCGGGCGCTCGACGCCGCCGATGCCGCTCAACGAATCGGCGCAATGCCCGAGGAGCGCATGCACCAGCGTATCCTCGCCGGTGGCGGCGCCGGGGTGCACCACCATGCCCGCGGCCTTGTTGATCGCGAGCATGTGTTTGTCCTCGTAGATCACGTCGAGCGCGATGTCGGCTCCCTTGATTTCCATCGGCACGACATCGGGAAAGGAAAACTCCAGCACATCCCCGCCCGCCACCGTCGCATCACGTTTGATCGCGGCGCCGCGCAGCGTGACGTGCCCGGCATCGAACGCCCGCTGCAGCGCCGTGCGGCTGTGTTCGGGAAACGCGAGTGCCAGGGCCTTGTCGGCGCGAAGGCGCCGGACGCCTTCCGGCAGCGTGTAGGATTGCAGCATGGCGGGTACGCTCAACCGGCGGGACTGAGGCGATCGATCACGGCGAGCATTCCGGCCCGCGTGGTGGCGGAGACCTCGGCAACCTCCCAGCCATTACGGGCGACCTGTGCGAGCTCAGCGTGGGTGAAATTCAGCTCGCGGGCCAGCGCCTCGTACTCGTCGTTGATCGAATTGGCGAAGCAAAGCGGATCGTCGGTGCTGACTGTGCAGCGCACGCCCGCCTGCATGAATCGACGGATCGGGTGCGCGCTGAGCGACGGCACGACTTGGAGGCCGACATTGCTGAGCGGACACAGGTCGAAGGTCGCGCCGAGGTCGGCCGCGAGCTGCACGACGGCGGGGTCCTCGATGGCCCGCACGCCGTGCTGAATCCGGCGGACTCCGAGTTGCTCGAGCGTTTCGCGCACCCGCCCGGCGCCATCGAACTCGCCGGCATGGCACTTGGTGATCTTGCCCGCCGCGCGGATTCGCGCCCAGATTGCCGCGGTGTCCGGCGCCGTCGGCATCACCTCGTGGCCGTGGAGGTCGACTCCCGCGAGGCCGTCCCAAGTGTGCAGCTGGTCGATGGTCGGGCGGAGTTCGCCGTCGATATCGCTGCGGAGCATCCCGGCAAAGACCCGCACCTCCAGCCCCGCCGGCGCCGCGGATCGAATCGCCGCGATGATCGCGGGACCGGGCACGTTGATGAAGCGCGTGACCGGCAGATGGAAACTCGTTTCCACGTAGCGGACATTTTGCGCGACGTGCTTGGCGAAAATCGACTTCGCCGCCTCGTGGTATTGCTCCGCGCTGGTGAACCACGGCAACGCATGCTCGAGGAGGATGCGCTCGAACTCGGGAAACGTGGCATAGCGGTACGACCTCGCACGAAAATCCGGATCCGGCGGCCACCGCCGCGGGTCCCAGGCCGCCAGTAATTCGTACGGCAGGGCCCCTTCAACATGAAGATGGGTCTCTGTTTTCGGCAGCGCCTGGATAAAGTCCTTCATCCCGCGCTCGTCCCCAGGAGGTACTCAGGGTTCAGCTTGTGCAGGGCTTTGGGAACAAACGTGCCGTCTTTGCGGATGAGTTTGCCGTCAAACCAGATCTCGCCGCCGCCGTACTCGGGCCGCTGGATGCAGACCATGTCCCAATGCACCTGCGACTTGTTGCCGTTGCCCACGCCTTCATAAGCCTGGCCGGGAGTGAAATGGAACGAGCCTGCGATCTTCTCGTCGAAAAGGATGTCGCGCATCGGCTCGAGAATGTGCGGGTTAAACCCCAGTGCAAATTCCCCGATGTACCGCGCGCCGGCATCGCTGTCCAAAATCTCGTTCAACCGTTTCGTGTTGCTCGAAGTCGCCTCGACGATCCGACCCGACTTGAAGGCGAGACGGATGTGGTCGAACGAGGCCCCGAGGTACACCGTGGGGGCATTGTATTGAATGTGACCCTCAACGCTGTCGCGGACTGGACAGGAAAACACTTCACCATCCGGGATGTTGCGCAGACCGCCACAGGGCTGGGCGCCGATGCCCTTGATGGAAAAGCGCAGATCGGTGCCGGGCCCCTTGATGTGCACCCGGTCGGTCTTCCGCATCAGGTCAGCGAGCGCCTTCATGCCGGGCGCCATGCGCGCGTAGTCGAGCGTGCACACCTTGAAATAAAAATCTTCAAACGCCTCGGTGCTCATGCCCGCTTGCTGGGCCATCGCTGAACTCGGCCAGCGCAGCACCACCCACTTCGTCTTGCCGACCCGGTGATCGAGTACGGGCTTCATCAGGCGCGAAACCAGCTGCACCTTGGACGAGGGAACATCCGCCGCCTCGAAGATGTTTTCCGAGCCGCGCATCGCGATGTACGCGTCCATTTTCTGCATCCGGGCGAGTTCCACCTCGGCGTGGGTCGAGTACTGCTCGACCTCGGCGCCGAGCGAGAGTTCGCGGGTAACGCGGGCGCGGTGAATCTGCACATACGGATGGGCACCCCGGGCGCGGGCCGCCCGGATGAGGGCGATGACCATCGCGTCGGGCACATCGAAGGCGTCGATGAGCACCCGCTCACCTGGCTTGAGTTCGGTCGAAAAGCCCGCGAGCCCATCGGCAAGCTGCTGGAAACGAGGATCAATGATCATGGTGGAAATGCAACTAACGCCGCGCGAGCGTCCGCCTGCAAGCGAAAGGTAAGGCGGGCAATCTTGAAAACGCCCAACGCTCAACTCTTGAATCTCAGGCGCCAGTGTGGTTTCCGGGCCGCTTCGTTCGTGTTGGCTGGAGGGACGACACGCCACTGGCAGGCAAGCCATGGTACGCCTCCGGATCGCGTCTTGCGTTCTGTCTTACGTCCGCCACTTTGCCGACATGAACGCGACCCTTACCATCCGCCTCGACACCAGGCATCGCAAAGCGCTGCGGGCTCGCGCCGCCGCTGCCGGCAAGACGGAATCGGAAGTTGTCCGCGATCTCATCGAGGGACAAATGCAGCGCAAAGGAACGGTGGGCGAGCGGGCAGGGCGGCACTTCGGCCGGCTCGATTTCGCGCCGGCGGCGGGAGATGGCGACCCGTGGCGGGCGCACCTCCGCCGAATGAATGCCCGGCCGTGACCACCTGGCTGCTCGACACCGGTCCGCTCGTTGCGGCGCTCAATCGGCGCGATCCGCACCATGCGCGCTGCGCGGCGGCGCTGGCAGGCTTTGCCGGAACGCTTCTCACCACCGGAGCGGTCGTGACCGAGTCCATGCATTTTCTCGGCAGCCAGCCCGAGGGGGCCGCAGCCCTTGCGGGATTTCTCGACGACGCCCAAGTGGACATCCGCGACTGTTTTGGCCCGACGCAACTCCACGAGGCCGCCCGGCTGATGAAAAAATATGCCGACGCCCCGATGGACTTCGCCGACGCCACGTTGGTCCTGCTCGCGGAGGAAGCCAGCCAGAGCGATATCCTGACGCTGGATAAGCGCGGCTTCCGCATCTACCGTTACCGAGGCAAAGACCGGTTCAACCTCGTGCTGGAATGAAATTCCGATCGCGCGCAACACCCTCAACTCGCAGCCGCGCCGGTCGCCGAACGACTGCCGTTCTAACGTTGAGCGTTGAGCGTTTTCCCCGTGCTCCCCCGCCCCGCCGCTCACAGCGGCTTGGCCAGTTTCAGAATCTCCTCGAACCGCGGGTCGTCCTTCAGCCGCGACCAGAGGGGATCGAGGCGGATTTGTTCGGGGCCAATTGGGCACGGTCCCGTCATCATTTCCCGCCGCACCGCAATCGCCTCCTCGCGGCGATCGAGCACCAGATAAACCTGCGCAAGGTCGGGCCGCTGCCCCTTCCGCTCATAAACATCGCGAGCGGTTTGAAGCGCGACGCCCTTACGCGCCGGGAACATGTAACGTATTACGTTACATGTTTCCTGGAGTGGGCGGTGACGGTCTGATTCGATCGCGGGCGCAACGCACGCGGGCTGGGGGAGGCGTTCCGAGTCCGCGCCAGGCCGGAGGCCGGGGCCCGATTAGCCGACCGTCGTCAGCCGACCGACACGCCGTTCGCCGGACGACTGCCGCTCTGCGGAAAACAGAGCCGGCCCACGGCTTCGTCGAAATCCGCCGCGCCCCGCAGAATGTCGATCTCCAGCCTCAGGTAATACAACGGCAGCGGGCAGTACAGCTGCTCACTGATGCGGACGGCGTCCTTTTCGGTCGTGACCAGGCACTCCGCCCCTTCGCGCTGCCCCTGCCCAAACAATTCCGCCAGGTCCTCGTCGCCGAACCGGTAGTGGTCCAAAAACCGTTCCCGACCCACGAGCAGAGCTCCGAGATCGCGCAGAAATTTTTCAAAGCTCTCCGGGGTCGCAATCCCGCTGAAAGCGAGCACCCGCCGGCCTTTCAGGAACGACAATGCCACCCGGGCGCCGGGCGCCCCGTCGGCGACGCCGAAGTGGCGCAGGTACTGTGGACGATGGGCACATTCGATGATGTCGACGCCAGGGTTGTGCTCCTCGATGACGCGTTCGAGATCCTGGTCGCGCTCCCCATTGGACTTGGTGAGGAAAACGTAACTGGCGCGTTTGAGGTGTTTGATCGGCTCGCGCAGGATTCCCCGCGGCAGCAGGTGCCCGTTGCCAAAAGGGTTGGTCTTGTCCACCAGCAGCAGGTTGAGACTGCCCTTGAGCGGCAGGTACTGAAAGCCGTCGTCGAGCACGAGGGTGTCGCAGCCAAATTTCTTGATCGCGAATTCACCGGCCTTCACGCGGTTCTTGTCGACCAGCACGATGACGCCGGGGAGATTCCGGGCCAGCATGAACGGCTCGTCGCCGGCCTGTTCGCTGTCGAGCAGCACGGTCCGGCCATCACTCACGATGCGCGGCGGCGGTTCCTCGGTGTGCGTCAGGGCCCACCACCATTTCTTCCAGAACGGCTGGGCCTTGCTCTTGTAACCGCGGCTGAGGATCGCGACCTTGCGACCGCGGTCATGAAGGGCCCGGGCGAACTTCTCCACCACGGGGGTCTTGCCGGTGCCGCCCACCGTGAGGTTGCCCACCACCACGACGAGACAGCCGAGCGGCTGGTCATGGAAAAGCCGGTGGCGGTAAAGCCAGAGCCGCGCCTGCGTGATGCCATTGAACAGCCACGAGAGCGACTGGAGAAACCCGCCGTAGACCATCGGGCCGGCGCCGGCGCGACGTCCGTAAATGACGTCGACCGTGTAGAGTTCGAGGTCGTTGAGGTGTTTCTTCAGCCAGCGTTGCGACATGAGGAGGTTTTTGCTGCGCAAAAACGTAAGGTTGACGCGCTCGGGAACGTAAACAGTTTTCGCAGCGCCTGTCGATCTGCCACGCGCCCAGTTTCACCTTCCTTCTGCTGCCAAAGCCAAATTAAGGTTTTTGCGCAGCAAAAACCTATGAGCTACAAACTTTTCATTCCCGGCCCGATCGCCGTTTCGGAGAAAACTCTCCGCGCCATGGCGCAGCCCATGATGGGGCACCGCAGCACGGATTTCGTGGCGCTGTACAATTCCATCCAGCCCGAACTGCAGGCCGTCGCCTGCACCTCGGATCCGGTTTACCTCTCCACCAGCAGCGCGTGGGGCGTGATGGAGGGATCGCTCCGCAACGTCGTCAAAAAGAAGGTGCTCAACTGCATGAACGGCGCTTTCTCCGACAAGTGGTACGACGTCGCGCTCCGCTGCGGAAAAGCGGCCACGGCACTCAAGTTCGAGTGGGGCCAGCCCGTCGATCCCGAGGCCGTGCGCCGCGAACTCGCCACCGGCGCTTACGACGCGCTCACCCTCATCCATAACGAAACCTCCTGTGGCTGCATGAGCGATCTCACCGCGATCATGAAAGTCGTGCGCGAATTCCCGGAGGTCATCGCCATCGTCGACACCGTCAGCTCGCTCAGCGCGCTGCCGATCAAGAAAGACGAACTCGGCATCGATGTCCTTGTCGCCGGCTCGCAAAAGGCCTTCGCCCTCCCACCCGGCCTTTCGTTCCTCTCGGTTTCGAAAAAAGCCCTCGCTCGCGCCGCCACGATGAGCGACCGCGGCTATTACTTCGACTACGTCGAGTTTCAAAAAAACCACGAGGCCGGCATGACCCCCAGCACCCCGGTGATTTCCCTGTTCTACGCGCTCCGTTCGAAGCTCGACGATATCAAGGCCGAGGGGCTGGAGAACCGCTACGCGCGCCACGCCCGGCTCAATCAGGCCGTGCGGGATTTCGTTTTTGCCAAGGGATTCAAGCTGTTCCCGCAGGAGGGCTACGGCTCGGTCACGCTGAACTGTTTTGCGAACAACCTCGGCTATGACCTCGCCGCGCTCAACAAGACGCTCAAGTCGAAGCACCACCTCGTGATCGACGGCGGCTATGGGAAACTGAAGGGAAAGACCTTCCGCATCTCCAACATGGGCGACGAGACCGACGAGACCATCGCCGCGATGCTCAATTCGTTCGGCGCGGCACTGGCGGAGACGCCGAAGGTCGCCTCAGGCTGAACCTGGCGCGGCGAAACCACAACCAAACCCATTCTTCGGAGGGAATGGCCACAAAAAGCACAAAAAAGTGCAAAAAAAGAAGCGTCCGCTGCATTCTCGGCGGTGAACTTCTCCGGTAGAAATCAACCGCGGAGACACCAAGGCAACGAGAGCGTGAACTCTTGCCCTTCGCTTCACTGCCGTCTCCATGCTCACTTTCCCGCGGGCATGACAAATCCGAGCTTCTTGAGCGCGCGTCCGAATGCGGCGAGACGCTCCTTCGGCACGACCAGCCGGTTGTCGCCCGCGTGATAACAAAACTCGCTGGTCGCCGCGTCGCCCGCGAGGTGACGCGCGAGGTTCTCGTCCTCCCATTCCAGCAGCACCGCGTCGCGCGCACGCCGGAAAGCCTTGATGCGTTGATCGAGCGATTCCAGGAAAGCACGCACGCCGTCCGGCAAACCATCGGCGGCGTTGCCCTCCAGAAACTGCCGCAACTCGGCCAGGGCACCGCCAGCTTCAACGTGCGCGAGAATGCGCCCGGCATCGAGCACCCAAACCCTCTCGTCCTGCGGCACGGCCAGCAATTCGAGACAGGCGCGATCGGCCGGATTGAGCACGTCGGTCGCCAGATGGATTTCCAGATTTGGCCTGAGTTCGAATAATTTCGGCCCGGGATCGACGCCGCTCTCGAAGCGGTCGGTGTACCCGAGCGCATAGGCGCCGAGCGGATTGATCCGCACGTAAAGCAGCCCGTCATAACGGCTGCAGAAGCTCAGGTCCTCGATGCCCCACGCATCACCCAAGTCGGGCCAGAGGGAGTGTGGATACACAAAGCCGACATCCACGAGGCCGAGCGTGGCGAACGATTCGAGGAACAAGGCCCGCAGGTACTGGCTGTTGAGGCCGGCGCCATCGTAGATCACGCCATATCTCAGTTCGCAGAAGTAAAGGACGCCGGCGGCTTCGGTCAGCACATCCCAACTCTCGCCAGTCGCCTCGATCATCCGCCGCGCCTCTTCGTAGGTCAGCCAGTCACCCACCGGCAGCGCGCTCATGGCCTCCTGCAACGCGTCCTTGCGGACGCCGGGATCGCTGATCCATCGCCGCGCCTTGCCCGATTGACCGCGAATGTTGTTGATGCGGTGCAACTCGTCGAACTCGGCGTCGCCGAGAAACGCCCTCACGCCCGTACGAAATCCCTCCGGCGAAAAGCCGCGCAGCATCGCCTGACCGGCCGGGGTGAGTTTCAGCGCGCCGCCGTGCATCCTGGCCCAGCCGCATTGCTGCACCAGCACGCCCCAGGCATGAGCGCGAACCGGCCCACCCAGTTCGGTCCACCGATCGATTTCCTTCTTCGGCGGCTCCAGCGCGAAGTCCGGCACCAACAGCGCCTCGCCGATCAACCGCGTCGTCGCGTCCGTCGGCCGTCGGCTGGCGCTGGCGATCGCGAGCTTGCCCCCTTGAATCAACCGCAGCACCCGGCTCAATTCGGCGGGCGCGATGCGCGCGCCCTCGTGGACGTGAACCGGGCGGATAATTTCACCGCCCTGATACTGTTGCTCGGACGGCCAGAACTTCGGCAGCGTCGCCAGCGTGCTTGGTTGCGGCGCCGCCGGTTTGGGCAGCAACCGGCGCAACGGCTCAAACAGTTCCTCCGCCAACTCCGGATCGCCTTCGGCGGCGTAACGCGGAAACCAGATCACCGCGACCAGCAGCGAAACTTCCTCGCGGTAGCCGCAGGAGCCCTTCGGCATCGGGCACGGGCCGCCGAATTTCGCCGCGAATTCGCGAGGGCGGATCAAGCGTCCCTGATGCGCGGATTCGGCGAGCAGCAGCTTTTCCGCCTCCGACAGACGGGCGACGAACCCCGCCAGCTGCTCGCGCAGTTGTGACTCGATGGCCGCCACGAACTGCGCCTTTCTGGTCAACGTCTTGTCCCACGCTCCCACCTGCCGCAGCCACGACTTCTGGATCTCGGCGTTGAGGTTCGAAAGATGCTGGTGCAGGGAAAATGACATGCGGCAGTCTTGGTGTCCCGCATCGTCGATTCCATGATCTGTTTCTTCCAGCCCTTTTTTCGCGAAGGATTCGCCACCGCGATGCGTATATCTCTCCGAAAACACCTCCCATGAAAAAATCCGTCGTTTCATTCGCCGTCGTCGTCGTCGCGCTCCTCGCCACGCTCTCTGCCGCGCAAACCGCTTCCTCTCCAGTTGTCAAAAACGCAGGCGCACAGGCCAGGGACATAGCGCGCGGCGACGTGACCTGGGCCCGCAGCGAAACGGGCGAACTCGCCCAAGTCCGCGCTCAACTTGAGGTCTTGCCGTCACGCCAAGGTGTCAACCTCCCGAACGCAGCCGAATTGCGCAAGCAGATCGAGGTGCTGGAAAAGCAGGCGCCCTGGGTGCTCAGCTTCGATTTTCCGGGTGGGTCCATCACGAAGTTTTTGGCGATCATTTCCAAGGCCAGTGTCGTTTCGTTCAATATCGTCAATGCCGGCGATCCAGGCGACCTCGCGACCGAACTCCCGCCATTCTCACTGCGAAATGCGAACTTGGGCACCGTCATCGGGGTGGTGGGAAAACTGCTTTACCCCCGTGGCTTTGACCTGAAACACGTCGGTAGGGAAAGTCCCAACCCCGGTGAAGCCAACTCGGTCGTTTGCGTGTTGACCAAGCATCCGGGCGCACAAGTCGTGGCTCCAACCCCGCCGGCGCTGTTCGATTCTTTTTACCTCAAGCCCCATCTCGCCACGCAGTCCATCGACGATGTCGTGGATGCAATTCGCACCGGCTGGGAAATGAACCCTTCACACCAGCGCGACGCGCTTCGCTTGAAATACCACCCGGCTACGTTCATCCTGCTCGTCTCCGGTCCGCCGGAGGCCATGATGGTGGTCAGCAAGATCATCTCGCAGGTCATGAAAGCGCCTGACGTGGATCCCAAACCCGCCCAACGCAAAATCCCGCCCGAAGCCGTCAAACGGTGATTTCCCCCGCCAATCCCACACTGCAAACCGCCTGGCTCTTCGCCGGCATGGAGCAAGCCGCCTCGCCTTCGCGACTGCGGGAACTCACGGACGCACTCGCGCGCGGTGACGATGCAGCCTGGTCCGGGTTTCACCGCGCTTACGGTCCGGGACTTTTTCGGTACCTGCTCGGAGGGACACGCGGTGACTACGATCTGGCGGCGGAAGCGTTGCAGCAGACGTATCTCCGCGTCGCGCGTTATGCGCGACCGTGCGATTCCGCACCGATGTTCGACAGCTGGCTGCGGACCCTGGCGAGCTCCGCGCTCAACGATTGCCGCCGCCGGCGGAAAAGCTTCTGGACGCTCTTGCGCCGACCCGAGACACGTGACTTCGCGAATGCCTCCGAAACTAAAGGCCACGACGATCGCCTTTTTGCCTCCCTCGATTTCGCGCTGGCAAGCCTCGAACCGTCCGAACGATCGCTCCTCGAGCAAAAATATTTTTCCGGCGCCGACGTCCGCAGCATGGCCGCCGCGCTTGGCCTCACGCCCAAGGCAGTCGAGTCGCGGTTGACCCGCGCCCGGGCCGAATTGCGCCGCCGGCTGGTCGCGGCGCTTTCCCGCCATGAATGACTCACCTGACCCCCGCGCCCGGCTGCTGGCCGAGACCTTGCACGGTGATTGGTGCGATGGTCCGATGGCGGCGATCGCGCGGCGGGCGGCAGCTCATGCCCGCTGGCGGCGCCGCGTGCGCCGTGGATCGCTCGCATTGACGACGGCCGCGGTGCTGGGCGCGGCCGTTTTCCTAATTCCTCGGCACAGTCCTCCCCTCTCGTCCACGCTGGTTCCGATCGTGCCGCGCGGCTATGAAATCATTTCTGATGACGAGTTGCTGGCCCGGTTGCGCGACCGACCGCTGCTCGTCTTGCCGCGGGAAAACGGCACGAAAACAGTCATGTTGCTCGGTCGCTAAGTTTTCCGCCCCGGGCGGGAAACTGAAAACAATTTCTTGCACTTCGTCGCGACGCCGGTAACGGCTCGCGTCAATGAAGTCACTCGTCATCGCCGAGAAGCCGTCCGTCGCCGCCGACCTCGCCCGCTCCCTCGGCAAGGTTCCCAAGCACGGGGATCACTACGAAAACGACGAGTATGTCGTCTCGTACGCCCTCGGTCACCTCGTGGAACTCGAGATGCCCGAGGACATCGACAAGAAAAAATACGGCTTCTGGCGCCTGGAGACCCTGCCGATCATTCCCGCAAAATTCGGCCTCAAGCCGATCGCGGAATCCAAGGAGCGTTTTAACGCGCTGAAAAAACTCCTGGCACGCAAGGACATTGGCCACGTCATCAACGCCTGCGACGCCGGGCGGGAGGGCGAGCTGATCTTCGCGTACCTGTATCAGCTCACCAAGAGCAAGCTGCCGGTGAAGCGCGCCTGGATGCAGACGATGACGACCGGCGGAATCCAGGAAGCCTTCAAGAATCTGCGGGACGGCGAAAAAATGAGCGGCCTGCAGGACGCCGCGCGCTGCCGGAGCGAGAGCGACTGGCTGATCGGCATCAACGGCACGCGGGCGCTGACCAAGCGCATGTTCGGTTCACGGGCGGGCAACGTCGCCTCGGTCGGCCGCGTGCAGACACCGACACTCGCGATCGTTTACGCCCGCGAGTTGGAGATTAGGAATTTCAAGCCCCGCGAATACTGGCGCGTGACCGCCACCTTTGAGGTGGCCAAGGGCCGCTATGAGGGCGTTTACCAGCGCCCCGATTTCAAGAAGAACGAAGGCGACGAGCACGACCGCGTCGACCGCCTGTGGGATCGCGCGCTGGCGGAGGCGGTCCACGCCGCGTGCGCGGGTGCTCCCCTCGCCGCCGTGACCGAGGAGAAAAAGGCCAGCACGCAGGCCTCCCCGCGGCTCTACGATCTCACGACCCTGCAGCGGGAGGCGAACAACCGCTACGGGTTGCCCGCGCGGCGCACGCTGCAAATCGCGCAGGCCCTCTACGAGCGCCACAAGATGATCACCTACCCGCGCACCGAGTCGCGCGCGCTCCCCGAGGATTACATTCCGACGGTGCGCGAGGCGCTGCGCAATCTCCACGGCGGCCTGGCCCCCCACGCGCATCAGGTGTTGGAGGCCGGCTGGGTGCGACCCAACAAGCGCATTTTCAACAACGAGCAGATCTCGGATCACTTCGCGATCATTCCCACCAGCCACGAGGCCAAACACCTCGATGAGATGGAGGCGAAGGTCTTCGACATGATTGCGCGGCGTTTTGTCGCGGCGTTTTTTCCCCCGGCCGAATTCGACATCACGACCCGCACCAGCACCGTCGCACCTGGACACGACTTCAAGACCGAGGGCAAGGTCCTGACCTTTCCGGGCTGGCTCGCGGTCTACGGCAAGACGACCGTCGACGAGGAGTCCCCCGATTCGAAGGCGCTGCCGGCCCTGAGCGCCGATGATGGCGCACCGGCCCGCGCGCGGACGGTCGAGTCCGCGCTGCATCACGAGTCGACCCGGCCACCACCGCGCTACACGGAAGCGACACTGCTTTCCGCCATGGAAGGCGCCGGAAAGCTTGTCGACGACGAAGACATGGCCGAGGCGATGAAGGAACGCGGGCTCGGCACACCGGCGACCCGGGCGGATACCATCGACGGGCTGATCAACCAGAAGTATATCGACCGTCCGCAGCGGGAACTCATCCCGACGGCCAAGGCGGAGCAGGTCGTCCAGTTTCTCAGCGCCGTGAAGGCCGAGGCGCTGACCAGTCCGGCGATGACCGGTGAGTGGGAATTCAAGCTCCGGCAGATGGAGCACAACAAATTTTCACGCGAAAAGTTCATGGATGAAATCGTCGAGCAGACGAAGGGCATCATCGAACGCGTGAAGGGCTTCGAGGAGGACGATTCGATCGCGCGGGAGACGACCATCCTCTCCCCGACCGACGGCAAGCCGCTGCGCGAGACGTTGCGGGGGTACAAGTCGCATGACGGTGAGTTCATGATCTACAAAGTCATCGGCGGCCGGAGAATGGAGGAGGAGGAAGTGCGACAGCTCGTCGACAAAGGTTCGCTTGGCCCGCTCGATGGTTTCATCTCGGCCAAGACCCGCGCGCGTTTTTCGGCGCTGCTCCGGCTGACCAAGGACGCCGAGACCGGGAAATACAAGGCCGAGTATGATTTCGGCGACAAAGTCGACCTCGGCACGGTCGAACCCTATTGGACGGATCCGAAAACCGGAGCGCAGCTCTGCGAGGTCGGTTCGAGCCATATCCTGCGGGAACGCGACGGCGAAGGCTGGAAGCAGACGTTTCGCATCGGCCGGCTGATGTGTCAAAAGGCCATCACCCGGGAGATGGCCCAGCAGTTGGTCGGCGAGGGAAAGACCGAACTGATCAAGAGCTTCATCTCGAAGAAAGGCCGGCCATTCGACGCGATCCTGAAGCGCGAGGGTCCGAAATTCTCCTGGGAGTTTCCGCCGCGCGCGCCCAAGCTGGACAAGGACGGCAAGCCGATTCCCCGCAAGGCCAAGGTGGCGCCCGACCTCACGCAGGCGACCGTCGTCGGAACAAGCAAGATGCACAAGGGCGGGGAAATTCTCGAGACTTCCGAGGCATTTTACGTCCGCCGTCCGGACCAGGACAACCGCATCGTGCTCACGCTCAAGCGGCAGCTTTGCGGCCTCAGTCTTCCCACGGATGAGATCGTCCGCCTGCTGGAGGAAGGTCGGACAAATCTCATCCAGGGCTTCATGTCCAAACGCGGAATGCCGTTTGGCGCCTACCTCGTGTTGTCGAAGACCGGCGCCAAGGCGGAGTTTGAATTCCCTCCGCGCTGACGGACGAAGGGCATTGTCCGGAAACTTCGCCCCCGGCTTCTCGTCTAGCCGAACAACGTGAAATCCCCCCAAACATACCTCCTCGCGCTTCTTTCCCTGACCACCGTCGGAGGCGCGCTGCTCGCCTGGCGCCAGTATTCCGAACTCGTCGAGTTGCGGGCCTCCGCGATGAACCGGAATGAACGCGCCGATCTGCAAAAACGCGCCTGGGACCTGGAGAAGCTCAACCAGGACCTGCAGGACCGCCTCGCCGCAGCCAGGCCGGCGGGAAGCCGGCCGGATCCCGCCGGACCCGGTGGTGAACGACCGGCGCGCGACGCCGGTGGACGCGGCAGCCCGGTGGACCCGCGGGGCCGTGGAGACGGGGGCGTGCAGCAGATGACGGCGGTGCGCGATCTGCTGGCCAAGCCCGATGTTCAGGCGATGATCAATGTGCTGCAGAAGACCGGCATCGACGCTCGCTACGCGGCGCTTTTCACGAACCTGAACTTGTCCACTGATCAGGCGGAAAAGGTAAAAGCGCTGCTCGTGGAAAGGGGTAACACCCGGCAGGACGTGATTAACGTCGCGCGGGAGCAGGGCATTGATCCACGGGAAAATCCCGAAGGCTACCGGCGGTTGCTCACCAACGCCCAAAACGAGATCAGCAGCAGCATCAAGTCGGTGATTGGTGAAACCGGCTTCGCGCAACTCCAGACCTACGAACAGACGCTGCCCCAGCGCACGGTGGCCAATGAACTCCAGCAGCGTCTCAGCTATTCCAACACGCCGCTTACCCCGGCGCAAACCGAGCAGTTGGTGCAAATCCTCGCCACCAACCAGCCGGCCCGGCCCATCGCGCCCCAACGCCCGGCCGGCGGGCCGGCGACCGACGGACCGCCACCCAATCGCGGCCCCGTCGCCGCGTTTGATTTTCCGGTCGGCCCTCCGGGCGGCGGCCGCGGTCCGGAGGTCGGTGGCATGATGATGGGCGCCCTCGGTGCCGTGGGGGGCAACATCATCGCCGGAATTCTCGATGGCTCCGGCCGCACGACCGGAGCTCCGGTGACCAATGCCGCCGTGGCGCAGGCCCAGACCATCCTCGCACCGCCCCAGGTGGCGACCTTGCAGCAAATCCAAAAGGAGCAGCAGGCCCAGCAACAACTGCAGCAACTCGTCCGCCAGACGCTCGCGACCAGCCAGCCACCGAATCCGGGCGCGGACCGCCCCACTCCGCCCGCTGGCACGACTCCCGCGACCGGCCCCGCGCCCTCGAATCCCCGCCGCCCCCCGGGCGGAGGGTAGTTCAGGAGGGTCTCCCTCCTTTTTTTCAGCGCGGCAACCGCACCCCTCGGAGTGCGCTGCTCTTCATCCGAATCGTGCCTCTTTGCGACGATTCGAAGGAAGCGCAGCGCGCCGGCGGAATCCAACCCAGGCTCCCGCCGCCAGCCCGAACAAGGCGCGCGCAGGGGTTCGCACATTTTGCATACCGAAAACCCTTGCTCGTGGCGGCGCCCGCCGGGAATCTCACGCTGAACTCTTCCAGCCTATGATCGTCACCACCGCGCAGTTGTTCAAACACGCCTACGGGAAATACGCCGTCGGCGCCTATAATATCAACAACGCCGAACAGGCGATGGGCCTCTTCAAGGGCTGTATCCAGTCGCAGGCGCCGTTCATAATCCAAATTTCCAAGGGGGCGCGCAAGTACACCGACAAGCGCATGCTCGAGGCGATCATCCGTTCCGCCGCGGAAATTTTTCCGGAGGCGGTTTTCGCCGTCCATCTCGATCATGGTGACGAGGAAACCTGTTATGACTGCATCAATTCGGGCTTCTTCAGCTCCGTGATGATCGATGCGTCGCATGATCCGTTCGATCAAAACATCGCCATCACGAAGCGCGTGGTGGACAAGGCGCACGCCAAGGGCATTTCGGTCGAGGCGGAACTCGGCATGCTCGGCGGCGTCGAGGAGGACATCAAGGTCGAGGACGGCAACGCGTGCCTGACCGACCCCGATGAGGCCCGGGAGTTCGTCGCCCGCACCGGCTGCGATTGTCTCGCGGCCGCCATTGGCACCTCGCACGGCGCCTTCAAGTTCAAGGGCCGTCAGTCGCTGCACTTCGACGTGCTGCAGAAGATCAAGGATCGTCTCCCGGGTTTCCCGCTGGTCATGCACGGCAGCTCCAGCGTCCCGAAGGAAGAAGTCGACCGCATCAACCTGGCCGGCGGGCAGATCAAAGACTCAATGGGCGTCGACCCGAACGAATACCTGCCGGCGGCCAAGCTCGGCGTGACCAAGGTCAACATCGACACCGACGGCCGCCTCGTCTGGACCCGCGTCCACCGTGAGTTCTTCCGCGACAAGCCGGGTGAATTCGATTTCCGTCCACCGGGGAAGATTTTCATCGAGGAATACGCGAAGTTCATCGCGAGCCGTAATCAGCTGCTCGGCAGCGCCGGTCAGCTCACCGACTTGCGCGCCAGTCTCGGCAAGTAGGTCGCGCACGACGACGAGCCTGACGAGGAGCGGCGGTTGCCCAACCGCCGACGTGTCGCGTGTGCCGGGGCGCTTGGGCCAGCGCCCTTCCTCCCGGTCGCCACCGGCAACCCGAACTCCCGATTCGACCGTTGCCCTCGGCGCGCCGTTTCGACTCGCCGCGCGCGGCAAATTGTCCTTCCTCGCGCGGATGCTGTTTCCGCGCCGAGTTCTGACGACGTTTGTTTTGTGCGGGCTGCTGCCGTTCGCGGCCGACGCTGCGGCGACCAAACGCGCCGCGCCCACCCGTCCAGGGGCGTCCGCCGATGATGCGGCCGCCTTCAAGGGCGCAATTGTGCTGGATGCGGCCACCGGAGCCGTCCTCTTCGAAGATCGCGCCGATTTCGTCGGCCCGCCCGCCAGCGTGGCCAAACTGATGACGTTTCTCGTCGTTCATGATCGCCTTGCCCGCGGCGACATCACGCTGCAAACCTCGGTGGGCGTGAGCGCCGAAGCCGCGCGCACCGGCGGTTCGCAGGTGTACCTCGCCGAGAAGGAAGCCTTCACCGTCGAGGACATGTTATACGCCCTGATGATCGCCTCGGCCAACGATGTCGCCACGGCACTGGCGATTCACGTCGGGGGTTCCAAGAGCGCGTTTGTGGCGTTGATGAATGCCCGCGCCCGCGAACTCGGAATGAGCGACACGACTTTCCGCTCGCCGCACGGGCTGCCCCCTTCCAGCCGCCGGCTCGACGAGAACGATCTGACGAGTCCCCGTGATCTCGCAAAGCTCAGTCTGCACCTGCTGCAGACGACAAATGTTTTGACCTACACGTCGGTCAAACGTCGCGTGTTTCGCCCCGGTCCGAGAAGGATCGACATGGACAACCACAATCACCTGCTCGGCAAGCTCGCGGGGGTGGATGGCCTGAAGACCGGCTTCACCCGGGGCGCGGGCTTCTGCCTCGCCGCCACCGCGCTGCGCAACGGCCGGCGGGTGGTGGCGGTGACCATGGGCTCGCCCGACAGCAAGACGCGCGATCTCAAGATTGCCGAACTGATCGAACGTGGATTCTCCGCTCTGCCCGCGGCCGCCCCGCTGCCGGCACCATCCGAATCACCGATCAAACCCGCGCCACGTACGGCGACCACCCCCGCGCCGGCTCCCGCGGCACCGGCTCCCGGAGAGCCGGTGATCAAGTTCTCAATTCCGAAAAGGTAGCACGTTTTCCCGGCTCAGTGCTCGTGCCCGTGCTCGATCAAGATGATCAGCACGCCGAGAATTCCGAACACCGCGGCCAGCAGCCCGGCCTCGTAACGTTCGAAACTCTTGAGCCGGAAGCGATCGAAACCGAGCAGTGCCAGCCAGGTGAACAGGGTCATGCCCGCCAGCGTGGCGACCGCCAGAATCACACTGAGCACGAAAAATCCGCGCCAGCCAAATTGCACGGCGGAGAGATAAATCCCGAGGAATCCCTCGCACGGTGACAACGTTAGCATCACGAAGAGGCCGCTGATCGCAGCCCATTCGCCCGCGCGGGCAGAGACGAGCGGGCTGTCCTTCAGCTCTTCCTGCCAGTGGCTGTGCTCTTTTTCCTCGCCACAATGCTCGTCGGCATGGTGCCGGCCACCCGGCGGGTGATGGTGGCAGATCCCGCGGCCGGAGAGTTGCCGCCAGACGAAATACAGCGAAAACACGAGCAACAGGCCCCCCGCGACCCACGGGAATGCCTCCATTTTCTCCTCGAGTTGAAAGCCAAACCACGCAATCGCCAGCCCCAGCAGGCTCGTCAGGCCCACGTGCCCCAGCCCGGCCAGCGCCGTGATCGCCAGCGTCTTGCCTCGACTCCAGTTGCGCGCGCGGGCTACCAGCACGAAGGGCAGCCAGTGCGTCGGGATCGCGGCGTGGAAAAACGCCACGGTAAAGCCAGTGGCGGCGACTGTCGTGAGGACGGAGGATTGCATCGGGAGTCAGTGAGCCAGCCCGCGAGCTCGCGGACTGTCGAACGTGAAAGCTACCAGAGTCGTCAAGGTGGCCCAATTTCACGTCCGCTTTCCCGGCTGCGCGCTTGCCGAGCGCGCAACTCGCCCCAAGCTCCCTGCCCTGCTTTGCCACATGCCACCTGATCTACCAGCCGTCCGCGCCTATCTGCACTCCCTGCAGGACGCGATCTGCCGGTCGCTGCAGACTGCCGACGGTGGGCCGGAGGCGTTTCGCACTGATGAGTGGACCCGCGCCGCGGTTCATTTGCCTTCGGGGGCGCCGGCAGCCGCCAAGGCTGATCAACCCGGGCTGGGTGGCGGTGGCCGCACCCGGCTCCTTGCAAACGGTGCCGTGTTTGAGAAGGCGGGCGTCGCATTTTCCCATGTCCGCGGCACCCAGTTGCCGCCCTCCGCCACCGCGCACCGGCCGGAGCTCGCGGGCAAGGCCTGGGAGGCGCTCGGCGTTTCCCTCGTGCTTCATCCGCGCAATCCCTACGTGCCCACGAGCCACGCCAATGTGCGC
>SXGT01782188.1_pt1 | contig 49884 bp, 46 predicted proteins | sample 3176221 | NCBI WGS metagenome assembly SXGT01 (sample SAMN11356862, study PRJNA531348) | freshwater metagenome | isolation source: freshwater sample F1-120 | place: China: Fuxian Lake, Yuxi | collected 2017-12-25
GTGTTAACGCGGGAACCCATGCCAGATAACTCTGCCACTTCGTAAGCGTTGATGTTGTAGAACTTTAATTTTTTATCGATGATCGCTTGTTGGACCTCGACCGGCAGATTATCCCAAACTTCAGTTTCGCTATAGGTGCTGTTCAGCAAAAAGGTTCCACCCGGCATGGCATATTTCACAATGTCAAACCGCTCCAAGAAACTGAATTGGTGACATGCCACAAAGTTGGCAGTATTGTTAGCGATCAGATACGGCGCTTTGAGGGTCTTGGGACCAAACCGCAGGTGCGATTGGGTCAGGGTACCTGCCTTCTTCGAATCGTAATAGAAGAAGCCTTGGGCGTTGTTTTCAGTTCCCTCGCCAATGATCTTAATCGAGTTCTTGTTCGCGCCCACGGTACCATCGGAACCAAGGCCAATGAACACACAACGAACGGTTTCAGGATCTTCCACGCTATAGGTATTATCTACGTCCAGGCTGGTAAAGCCAACATCATCCTTGATGCCCACAGTAAAGTGGTTCTTTGGTTCAGGTTTTTTCAATTCATCTAAAACGGCTTTTGCCATCGCGGGGGTGAATTCCTTGGAGGACAAGCCATAGCGGCCACCGATGACCTTGATATCGGTGCGGCCAGTTTCAAACAAGGCATTGACCACATCCAGATAAAGGGGTTCCCCGGCAGAACCGGGTTCTTTTGTGCGGTCTAACACCGCAAGCGACTTAACCGACTTGGGCAAAGAATTGACAAAATTCTTGGTATCGAACGGGCGATACAATCGAATCTTCAGAACGCCCACCTTCTCGCCTTGTCCGACCAAATGATCCACGGTTGCTTCCAGTGCTTCGCCACCAGAACCTAAAATAATCGCGACGCGCTCCGGTTCTGGATGTCCAACATAATCAAACAAGTGATATTGCCGTCCGGTAAGTTTGGCAAACTTGTCCATTTCATCCTGAACAATTCCTGAAACCGCATCATAAAACGGATTAACCGTCTCACGTGCCTGGAAGTAGACATCTGGGTTTTGTGCAGTACCCCTGATGAAAGGACGGTCTGGAGATAAACCACGCAACCGGTGTGCCTGCACCAGATCCATATCGATCAACTTGCGCAGATCATCATCGGTAAGTTGCTCAATCTTGGCAACTTCATGCGAGGTCCGGAAACCATCAAAAAAGTGCAGGAAGGGCACTCGTGAACGCAAAGTGGATGTATGCGCAATGGCTGCCATATCTTGAGCTTCTTGCACGGAGCCTGAAGAAAGCATAGCCCAACCCGTTTGCCGGGCTGCCATAACATCCTGATGGTCGCCATAAATTGACAAACCTTGGGCCGCGATCGCCCGTGCAGCAATATGGAACACAGTGCTGGTAAGTTCGCCAGCGATCTTGTACATATTGGGGATCATCAACAACAAGCCCTGGCTGGCAGTGAAGGTTGTTGAGAGGGCGCCTGTCTGCAGGGCGCCATGGACAGTACCCGCGGCACCGCCCTCAGATTCCATTTCTATAACATGCGGAGTTGTTCCCCAAATATTGGGTTTGGTTTTGGATGCCCACTCGTCTGAGAGTTCACCCATGGTGGATGATGGGGTAATGGGATAGATCGCGATCACTTCGCTAACTCGATACGCAACAGATGCTGCCGCCTCATTTCCATCGATTGTGATGATTGGCCGTTTAGTCATTCCGACTCCTTAACATTTTGATGATTCAAACACATAGAATTATGTGAAAAAAGACGCAAACCGTCTTTATTATGCCACAAAAAATCATCCCGTTTGGATAACATTTTATAGGCACATAGGGGTATTATAAACAAATCGGATAAATTTTGTATTAATTCGTCAACCCGAACTATCCCAGCAAAGGCTTAGCCAACCATAGTGCTGCCAGTGTTTTTCCATCACGGATCTGCCCATTATTGGCAAGGCCATAAGCTTCCTGAAACGGTATCTTAATCACTTCCAAATATTCGTCGTCATCCGGTGGCAAGGGATCTTCCGACAATCCGGTAGCCAAAAAAGCTTCCATTAGCTCTGTGCAGTAACCTGGGGCAAGGTAATATGCCCCTAAACGGGTTATCTTGTCAGCACGCATCCCTGCTTCCTCCCGCAATTCGCGTGTGGCAGCATTTTCAAAGGTCTCACCTGGTTCCACGGTACCGGCGGGCAATTCCAACAGCCATTCGTCTACCGATGGCCGATACTGCCGAATGAAATACAGGTTGCCTGAGTCATCTACAGGGACAATGCTCACCGAACCTACATGATCTACCACATCATAATAGACAGTTTTTCCATCCGGGGTCACCAATTCATCCTTACGGACCGAAAAAGCGCGTCCCGTGTAAACCAACTCCGAACTCTTTTTATTCAATTTCATCTTGTCACCTCAATTAATTAAAAAACACCCGGGAGTGTGTCCCGGGTGCTGACCCGTTTGGGTAGTTATGGTATCTGTAGGATCTGGCCAACGGTCAGATCATAATTGCCAGTCAGACCGTTGGCGGCGGCAATGCTCAACGGGTTCACATCGCCATATTGGCAGGCGATCGAATAAATGGTATCGCCCGGGTCCACCACCCACGTATCGGGATGCGGCATAAGCGACCGCAACCCAGGAAAACCGCCACTGCCAGCTGGGATGACCAATACAGTTCCAGCCTGCAAGTTTTGGCCATCCGCCAATCCATTGGCTGCCAAAAGCGCATCGGGGTCAACATCAAACCGGCGCGCCAAACAATAGGGGAATTCTCCCAATTGGATGGTGTACGAGCCGGGGTTGGCTACCGGAGCCGATGTTGCGGCAGGGCGGTTGGTTGCGACCTTGGTTGGTTCAGCCGATTGCGGATTACCTGTCGCGGTTGGCAAACCCGCAACAGCGCTGGTGTTGGTGGGGTTTACACCTGCCAGGTTGGTAGGCGTAGGGAAGTTGGTGGACAATGCAACCGCTGTGCCAGGTGTGCCCGTAACTGCCAGGGTTGGCATGGATGGGACATTTGTGCCTTTGGCGGCAGCCGTTTGGGTGCCCGAAAGTTCCACGGCATTTAGGCCCTGAACAGAGTTGGCCTTGGATGTAGGCGCAGCGAGGGTATTGTTGCCGGCCAACGGGATCGCTGCGGATCTGGTGCAGGCACTTAGCGCCAAAATGCTGGCTGCAAGCAAGGTCAAACCAATTTTCTTATTCATTGCTGTCTCCAAAATGTTAAACTACACGCTATTTTTGCACTTCGATGGTAGCATGAAGCTCCGGGATGGTCAAGCAAAATTTCCCTGGTGTACCGGCTTGCAATGGTGTTGTAATTCAATATCCAATTAATGGGTTCCCTTAACCGCCCTGGTGGCAATGTATGTCGGAGTGAATTCGGATATGACCGTCCCTGCGTGTGCGTCTTCGTAAAAACCGGTGATCGCAAATCCGGCATCCAGTTGGCCGCCTAATTGGTCGCTTAGGGTGTGGCTAAATTCCAGCGGGTTTTTATTTTCCAATTGCAACGCCATCATTTCAGGCACGTTCTCGTCCGCGTAGGGCAATTTATACTTTACTTCCATCACCCCTTTTTCTGCCTTTAGGTAATCAAAGATATAAAAAATCGGATTCACAAAACCGGCAAGCATCACCCCACCTGGCTTTAGGACCCGGTATGCTTCACTCCAAACCGGGCGCACAGCCGGCATAAACAAATTACTTACCGGATGGAAGATCAGGTCAAAGCTGTTATCAGCAAAAACCGAGAGATCACTGGCATCGCCACATACCGTTCGCAAGTTGTGCAATCCTTCCCGCCGTGCCACAAGATCATCCATATCCAATTGCTTTTGAGAATTATCAAACGAAGTAACATTTGCACCAACAGCAGCAAAGACAGGGCATTGTTGCCCACCCCCACTGGCCAACCCTAATACTTGTTTGCCAGTCATTGGCGGAAACCAATCCGTGGGCACAGGTTTGGTCTCAGTGAGCAATACAGAAAAAATCCCTTTTCGTGCTTCCGCGATCACCTCTGGGCTTACCGGTTTCGTCCACGGGTTGGTTCCGCTATCCACCTGGTGATCCCACGCTTCTTGGTTGTACTTTACTACATTCATCTTGCTCATCCTTTCAACAAGCCAAATAATTCATTCCGATGCGATTCCTCATGTTCTACCCAAATTTGTAGCAGTTTTGTCAAGGTTCCTGCCGAACCCCACGGAAACATGATCTCTTTCTCTGCAACATCTTTGGGTAACCCAATAAAAGCTTGCACCAACGCTTTGCGAGTTATAACATATTCTTCAATGCTTAGCCGTAAGGGTAGCGGCTTGCGTTTTTCGATGCTCGAAGTGTTATAAACATCCAAACTATTTATTGGGTCAGGCATATTGCCTGTGCCGTGGGTTGCCTCAATCAAGCATAATGCCATCTCATCCCACCCCGTCAGGTGGTCGATAACCTGTTTCATCGTCCATCCCGGGTAGACATATTTTTCTTCAGGCAACCTTGCCGATAAATCTATCATTCGCTGTTGGCCCATTACCATAGCGCGAATTGCCTGTTCCATGGTCAGCATCGTTGGTTTCCTCGCTTTCACTACAAATATATCATCTTGGTGAAAATTAAAGCTTTATAGTGTAAATCCTCAATGCTGCGGTGTATACTCAATCAAAAAGGATGGAGCATTTCCTATTATGAAACATGCCGTTAGCATTAGCATTGGTTCTTCAAAAAGAAATAAATCAGTTGAGATCGAGCTGCTGGGTGAAAAAGTATTGATCGAGCGGATCGGTACCGATGGTGATATGGAAAAGGCGGCGCTAAAATTTAAAGAGTTGGATGGCAAAGTAGATGCCTTTGGTGTGGGTGGGGCTGATCTCGGGTTGATGGTCGATGGTACATGGTATCCTCTCCATAGTGTCAAACCGATGGTTAAATATATCCGTCATACACCTGTTGTAGATGGTACAGGGGTAAAAAACACCCTGGAGAAACTTGCTGCCCCATTGGTCACCGAGAAATTGAAGGACATCATTGAAGCACAGGGCAAAAAAGTCTTGATCATGACCGGCTCTGACCGGTGGGGGCTAACCGAATCGTTTGCCCAAGCGGGCTACCAAGCGGTGTACGGCGATTTGATGTACTCATTGGATATTCCCATTCCCATCCGGTCTACCCGCGGGGTTAAGATCCTGGCGGCATTATTGCTTCCGATCGCTTCGCGGTTGCCGTTTGAATGGATCTACCCGACAGGGGAGAAACAGGAAGAAAGAAAACCAAAATACACTGAACATTTTAAATGGGCTACCGTAATAGCCGGTGATTGCCATTACATAAAAAGGTACATGCCCGATGACATGGCCGGGAAGATCGTTGTGACAAACACAACTACCCCCGCCGATATTGAATTGTTCCGCAAAACTGGAGTGAGGTATTTAGTCACCACCACCCCTGTGCTCGAAGGCCGGTCCTTTGGCACCAACATGATCGAGGCCGCACTGGTCGCCATTTCCGGAAAAAATCGGGCGCTTACGCTCGATGAGTATACCGACCTGTTGAAAAAGATCAATTTTCAACCCCAGTTACAACAACTTAACTAAACAGCCAGCGAGCATTTAGGAGATAGCAATGTACGCGATTGTTACCGCAGGCGGCATTCCAAAGCCGGATGAACCTCTGTTTGAATATTCTCAAGGCCGCTCCAAATCCCTGATCGATATCGCTGGCAAACCGATGATCCAATGGGTTTTAGACGCACTTGGTGGATCAAAAAAAGTGGACCAGGTTGTGATCATTGGCTTGGACCAAACCGCCAATGTTACCTGTGGTAAGCCAGTCCATTATTTGCCAAACCAAGGATCAATGCTGGCCAACATGGTAGCGGGTTTTGGCAAAGTTTTAGAGATTGACCCAACCGCCAAATATGTCCTGATCGCCTCATCTGACATACCAGATTTAAAAAGTAACATGGTCGATTGGCTTGTTTCAGAAGTTGAAAAAGAAGCCGCCGACCTGTATTACGGAGTTGTTCGAAAAGAAATTATGGATCAAACCTATCCTGGATCCCGCAGGACATGGACACGGCTGAAGGACATGGAAGTGTGTGGCGCGGATATTAACGTTGCTCATGTAAGCATGGCCACAGAACATTTGCCCACGTGGGAAACCTTGATCGGCCGGCGCAAATCCCCGTTAAAACAGGCTGCTGCCATAGGTTTGTGGACTCTGATCCTGATGCTTACTCGCCAAGCCACTCTACAGGAGTTGGTTGGCCGTGTATCCCGATCGATCGGAATCAAGGGCAAGGCGATCTTATGGCCTTGGGCCGAAGCCGGCATGGATGTGGATAAACCGCACCAACTGGCGATGATGCGTACAAGCTTGCAAAAACAAAAATCCTGACGAGGAATGGCATTGAAGGAATTGATCACCGAAATGATCCGATGGGATGAAGCATATTCCCATAAATTGCGCATCGCCGAAAAACCAGGAGTTGGCAGGCGAGCGGCCATGTTTTTTGCCCACTCGGGAGATAGTTGGTTTTGGGGTGCCGGTCTTTTGGCAATCTGGTATTTTGGAACCACGGATTGGAAGCGCTGGGCCTTCTACGAACTGCTTTTCATCAGTTTGTTGGTCATTGTTATTATGTCTCTCAAGTTCACCATTCGGCGCAAACGGCCCGCTGGCGAGTGGGGGGCGATCTACCGAAATACCGACCCGCACTCATTCCCATCAGGCCATGCCGCCAGGGCTTTCATGATCGCCTTCCTGTGCCTGATCCTCGGACCGGCTTGGCTGGCTGCGATCTTGCTATTATGGGCGCCATTGGTCACTCTCAGCAGAGTGTTGATGGGCGTCCATTACATATCAGATGTTATTGTGGGCGCCCTGATCGGTATCGCCTTCGCTTATATCGGCTGGGGGTTTGCTCCCTTATTCCCCTTGCCAGATATGATCTTAAAAGGTTTTTAAACCTTGTTTCTCAACCACATCCATTTTCGTTCACACGTGCTTGGGTACCAACAAAAGCTACTGATTATGCTGCCACAAGGCCAGGATGGCCTGATCTTGCCTGGAAAACTTAAGTGCCTTACCTTGTTGCACGGTCTATCAGATGATGAAACTGCCTGGATGAGATGGTCTAACATCGAGAAATACGCCGAAAAATATGGCATCGCCGTAGTTATGCCAGCAGTTGAAAAAAGTTTTTATTCCAATATGGTGTATGGTGACCGGTTTGCAGATTATATTAGCGAGGAAGTACCGGCGTTTTTACGCGGATTCCTCCCCCTTTCCGGCCAGCGAGAAGACAACTACATTGCCGGCATTTCCATGGGCGGGTACGGGGCATTAAAGATCGCCCTTTCCAATCCAACATCCTACTGTGCAACGGCCTCACTTTCTGGTGTTGTCGATATTGCAGATTTCCTTTCGCAACCTGAGATCACTGAAAACAAAGAATTTTTCCACGATATTAGCTTGGTTTTTGGTGATATCACCAAATTGAAGGATACGAAAAATGATTTGTTGCGGCTGATTGTGGATGGGATGGTGAAGGATAATCTTCCGCGTATATACCAGTGTTGTGGAACAGAGGATTTTCTATACCAAAACAACCTGATCTTTCGAGACAAGGTCTCGGAATTGGACATTGATCATTATTACGAAGACGGACCGGGCGATCACCTTTGGTCCTATTGGGATACGATGATCCAAAAGGTATTTCCCTGGTTTGGATTAAAAGAGCTGGAACCCATTTAAACGCAACAGGAGGGCTGCCCGATTTATACGGACAGCCCTCCTGTTTATATTTCCTATAACCCAGCCGCGGCTTTTAGGCTGGCAACCTTCTCGGTGTTTTCCCAAGGCAGTTGCACATCATCACGCCCAAAATGGCCGTAAGCGGCAGTTTGGCGGTAGATCGGCTGGCGCAGATTGAGGTCGCGAATGATTGCGCCCGGCCGAAGGTCGAAGGTGGTCGAGACGATCTCGGCGATCTTCTCATCGGCGATCTTCCCAGTTCCAAAGGTTTCTACATTGATCGAAAGTGGGTGGGCAACACCGATCGCGTACGCCACCTGGATCTCACAACGATCAGCCAGGCCAGCAGCAACGATATTCTTGGCAACCCAGCGTGCCGCGTACGCAGCGGAGCGATCTACCTTTGTGGGGTCTTTGCCAGAGAAAGCGCCACCACCGTGCCGGCCCATGCCACCGTAGGTATCTACGATGATCTTGCGGCCAGTCAGTCCGGCATCGCCCATCGGGCCGCCAATGACAAACCTTCCAGTGGGGTTTACATAGATGTTGATATCTCGATCAACCATATCGGCGGGCAAAACAGCCAAAATGACATGCTTGATGATATCCGCCCGGATCTGTTCTTGGGAGATCTCGGGGGCATGTTGGGTTGAGATCAACACGGTATCGATCCGCTTTGGTTTGCCATAAGCGTACTCTACCGTAACCTGGCTTTTGCCATCAGGGCGCAACCAAGGCAGTGTGCCGTTTTTGCGAACTTCCGCGAGTCTTCGGGCCAATTTGTGTGCCAAGTAGATCGGCATCGGCATCAGGGTGGCTGTCTCGTTGCAGGCAAATCCAAACATCATGCCTTGGTCACCAGCGCCAACACCATCCACTTCGTCGTGCTCCTTGTGGCTCACTTTTTCTTCAAGCGAGTGGTCTACACCCATGGCGATATCGGCACTTTGGCTGGCCACCGCAGAAAGGACTGCGCAAGTGTTGCCATCGAAACCCTTGTCGCTATGGTCGTAACCGATCTCTCGTACAACCTTGCGAACCAGTTCATCGAAGTTGACGAAAGCGTTGGTGGTGATCTCACCGAGTACGGCGATCAGGCCGGTTTTGGCGGCTGTTTCGCAAGCCACGCGTGATTGCGGATCTTGCGCCAAACAAGCATCCAACACAGCGTCGGAAATTTGGTCGCAGATCTTGTCAGGATGCCCTTCCGTCACAGATTCGGACGTAAAAAGCAATTTTGGTGAAGTCATAAAAGTGCTGCTCATGATTTTCTCCTTAGGATTAAAAGAAATCGCCCTTTCAGGAACAGACGTGAAAGGGCGAAAAAAGAACCTAAGTCCTTGCCCTCTCATCTCCCAGATAATGCTCTGTCGGATTTGGCACCGCGCAGCGTTAGGGATATGAACCACATGCTGTCGGTTGTCGAGGCTTCACAGGGCCGTTCCCTCCGCCTCTCTGGATAAGAGTGCCTTCTTGGGCAACAAATTGCCTGAAATATATATCACAAACGAATGCATATTGCAAGGATTTTTATGGCACAATTTATCTACACTTTCATCGAACCACACAGAGGCAGGCTTTATGGAAAATGACAACCACCCCCCCAAATACCGCATCTCAGACATGGTGGAAGATGACAAACCCCGGGAAAGACTTGCATCTTTTGGGCCTGCGGCATTATCCAACAGCGAACTGATCGCCATTCTTATTCGGGTAGGGGTGAAAGGCGAAAGCGCCATTCAGGTTGGCAACCGCTTACTAAAAAAATACAACGGTCTACGCGGCCTCTACCGCGCCCCTTTTTCAGAACTTCAGAATGAACATGGGTTAGGCCTGGCCAAGAGCGCCCAGCTTAAAGCAGCCATAGAGCTTGGCCGCAGACTCACCCTGGAATCTCCGCATGATCGGCCATCCATTGGCTCTCCCAAAGAAGCCGCGGACTTGGTTCTCTATGAAATGAGTATCCTGGAACAGGAAGAATTTAGGGTAATGTTATTGGACCGGCGCAACAAGGTTATGGAGACGAACACTCTGTATATCGGTTCGGTCAGTTCGTCTCAGGTGCGCATCAGTGAAGTATTTAAAGAAGCGGTCCGAAAGAACTCCTCGTCAGTTATCCTTTTTCACAATCATCCAACGGGCGATCCAACCCCAAGTGCCGATGATATTTCGGTTACACGGGCGATCATCCAGGCTGGGAAAATTCTCGATATTGAGGTTCTCGACCACATTATCATAGGCGCTGGAGTATTCACTTCTATGAAGGAAAAAGGCCTCAGCTTTGGCAGCTAAATTGAATTAAGCTTATTTTGCCACTTTTGTTCTACGCTATAATGGTTTAATATTTGTTAACCCTATGGATACCAAACTGATCGATCCCCAATCTACCCCGTCCGATTCCCCTTCCCCTAACAAACATGTTCCAGGATCAACGATCGCTAACCGATACCTGCTTTTGGACGTGATCGGTGTAGGTGGCATGGGGTCTGTCTACCGCGCCAAAGACCTGCACTTTGCCCGGGTAGACAGGTTGGTTGCCATCAAAGAATTGGTCATACAAACCAAGGACCCAGAGATTCGCAAGACCATTGCCCAAAATTTTGAGCGAGAAGCCAATATCCTGGCCATGCTGGAACATCCCGCCATTCCAAAAATTTTCGACGCCTTCTCGGAAGAAGATCGCTCTTTTTTGGTAATGGAACTGGTGGATGGAAAAGACCTTGAGGAAATGATCAATAATAATCCTGGGTACTTCCCAGAGGAACGCGCTCTTGATTGGGCGATCCAACTTTGTGATGTGCTCTCCTACTTACACCAACACCAACCAACCCCGATCATTTTTCGCGATATGAAACCTTCGAATGTGATGGTAAACCAACGGGGAAAAGTAGTATTGATCGATTTTGGTATCGCCAAACCGTTCCAGATCGGCCAAAAAGGAACCATGATCGGCACTGAAGGGTATTCATCTCCAGAGCAATATCGGGGAGACGCGACGGTTCGTACCGATATTTACTCACTCGGTGCTACATTGCATCATTTGCTTACCAAAAAAGACCCACGCAACGAGCCTCCATTTTCGTACAACGACCGTCCGGTCAGAAAATTCAACCCGGCGATATCTGCTGACCTTGAAAAAGTTGTGCAGACCGCGGTTCAGTACGAAACTGAAAACCGATATGCCAACATAGAGGAATTGCGCTCTGCCTTGGTGGCCGCCGGAAAAAAAACCGGCCTCCTGAACCGGGCACATTCCGGACCCCGGACCGCCGATCTCGGAGCCCACAACGCTGTCACCCCACTGTGGTCCTTCAAGTGTGAGGATGAGATCAGGGGCTCTGGTGTTTATGCAGACGGTAGCCTTTATTTCGGAAGTTATGACCACAATGTATACGCGCTGGATGCCGCCACTGGAGACTTTAAATGGAAGTATGCTACCCATGCCGGCATCGTTAGCAAGCCAACTGTGCTCGGAGACCAAATCATGTTTGGTTCGGAAGACAATAATGTATATTCCGTGCATGCAGAAACTGGCAGCATGGTATGGAGTTATCCAACCGGCAGCCCGATCCGATCATCTGGACGGGTAGCAGACGATCACTTGTTCATAGGTTCTGATGACGGATTTTTACATGTGATTCAAATTGGGTCTGGAACGCCCGCATGGACCTATGACGCAGGCGGACAGGTTCGATCAAGCCCCTATTTACTGTCAGACAAGGTGATTTTCGGTACCGAAGCCGGTGAATTGATCGCTCTGAATTTTCGTGGCCAAACTTCCTGGAAATTCAGGGCAAAAAGGGCAATCACGTCCTCGCCGGTAGCCAACGAGAACCTAACCTTTGTCTCTTCATTGGATTCTTACCTATATGCGATAGACACCAATTCCGGATGGATGATTTGGCGATACAGGTTGGAGAAAGCCTCCATTTCTTCCCCTCTGTTGGTTGGCAACCAGATCATTCTCGGATCAACTTCTGGCTTTGTAATTGCCATCGATTCAAAAAGCGGACGGGAAATGTGGCGATTTAAAACCGATGGACAGGTGAATGGTTCACCCTCCTATTACAAAGATAACCTGTATATTGGCAGCATAGACAAACACCTTTACTGCCTCGAAATTGCCACCGGCAGGTTGGTTTGGAAATACCAAACCAAGGGGCCTATCACTGCCACCCCCGCAGTATTTGACGGAATGGTATACATCGGCTCCACGGATCATACTTTTTACGCATTTGGTGTATAGGCTGCATTCAGTGATGTTAAATAAACTTATCGAAAAATTAAAATCGCTTTTTGGAAACAAAACACCAGCCATGCTGGATTCAAGCACGCCGCACGTTCAAAACCGCGCGGCTGAAATGTCTCGCCAAAACACAGTCTCAGAATTGCGTTATGCGGCCGGCCAATCCATCGGAAGGGTCCGAAAACAAAACGAAGACAGCCTGTTCGCAAATTCGATCGTCATAGCCGGAAACAACAAACAAACCCGGGTAGGCATTTTTATCATTGCAGATGGAATGGGTGGTCATCACCATGGTGAAGTTGCCAGTGGTTTGGCGATCAACACCATCATTTCAGAACTCCAAGATTCCATTTTGCTTCCCCTGTATAACCAAAAAGAGAAGTTATTTGAAAATAACTCCCTCCACGAGATCTTGCAACATGCGGTTTCCTCTGCCCAAAACGCCGTTGTTAATGCTGTGCCCGGCGCTGGCACTACCGTCACCATGGTTGTAGTGGTCAATTCGCAAGCCAGTATCGTAAATATTGGTGATAGCAGGTGTTACTTGTTGCCTGATGATGGATCGATTCAAAGCCTTACCATCGACCATTCCCTGGTGAACAGGTTAGTAGAACTGGGTCAAATTACGGCCGAAGAAGCTGTTCAACATCCCCAGAAAAATATCCTCTACAAAGCGATTGGCCAAAAAGGCGAGATCGATGCCGACATTGAAACACACTCTTTGCACTCCGGCGACAGGTTACTGTTATGCAGTGATGGTCTTTGGGGCCAAATTTCCGATGATCTTCTTCAAAATGCCATTACTTCAGCTGCCAGCCTTGACCAGGCTGTAGAGGATCTGATCTCGTTAGCCAACGGCAGTGGTGGCCCCGATAATATCAGCGCAATCCTCATTCAGGTACCATGACCGATCCATCCCGGAAGGATCTTTACTCCATTTTGGGTATCAGCCCAACCGCCAGCCTGCAAGAGATCAAATCAGCATTTCGCAAGGCATTAAAAGAAAATCACCCCGACGTAGCCAATGGCAGCACCACCCGATTCTTCGACATTCGCGACGCCTATGTGACACTTTCAAAGGAAAAAACCCGCGAGGAGTACGATCGGTCAATCCATGGCCAAAATGACCTTGGTCTGATTCAGATATTGCCTACCATATACCCTGAGGAAATTCCCTTCGGAATTGACCGCGCGCGCATATCCCTTCACTTAAAATTTACGGGGGCTACTGAAAAATCTACAAGCTCTGGGCAAGGAATAGAATTGGTGATTCTGATCGATACCTCCACTTCTATGGCCGGCACCAAGCTCGACGCTGTGAAATCAGCCTGTCAGGCGCTTCGAGGTGGCCTTCACCCTGCCGACAAACTCACCATCATCGGGTTCAATGATTTCCCCAATATTTTATTTGAAAACCAAGACCCAACCCTTCCCGGCCTTGGAAACAAGATCCAAACAGTTCAAGCCAAAGGCGGTACAGAATTATCCAAGGCATTGGATATGGCTGGCCAGCGGCTTGCTGCCCATCACAGAAAAGACAGGCCACAGTACATCTTTTTATTCACAGACGGAAAAACCTATGGCGACGAGAATGCATGCTTGCAATTTGCCGCCCAGGCAGCGGAGAATATAGTGGCGGTACACTGTTTTGGCATTGGCCCTGAATGGAACGAAACACTACTTGAAGAGATATCTGGCAGGACAGGCGGGTCAACCAATTTTTTATCGCAAAAACAACTCACAGCAAAAGAGATATTGCGTTACTTGCATTCCGCGATAACACGCAAGGTTCCAGACCTCTACCTCAGCCTTACACCTTCTCCCGAATCCCAAATTCTGAGCATCTATCGGCTCAACCCTTCTCCCCAGCAAATACCCTATTACCCCAAAATGGTCATTGGTAGGTTTTCCGGTGAGCGCCAAGCAAGTATTTTGGTTGAATTGGAACTAAACCTGCAAGGCAACTTTACATCCAAATCGTTACTTACCGTTTCCTCCTGGATATCTGGTATGCCTTCTGCTCATACTATTGACATTCCCGTTCCAGCATCCAGTTCCAACTCAGAGGAAAAGATCCCCGATGAAACGATCCGTGACGTAACCCAAAAGGTCGTTCTCATTCGTATGCAACAAAAAGCCCGAAAGCTGATCAACAAGGGAAGCTTGGTTGAAGGCAAAAAATTGCTCAACAGAGTGGCAGAATTATCTCGCCAGTATGGTCATGTGTCCTTGGCACAAACCATCGTTCTTGAACTGAATGAACTTGACGCGTCTAAACATTTTTCGGATGAGGGTGAAAAAAAGATTCATTTCGGCACCAGGGCTTTGTTGCTCCCGGATGAAAAGGAGCAAAAATCATGAAAGTTTGCCCATACTGCGCCACCGAGGCATTGTTTGGCAGCATTTATTGCGAGCAGTGTGGAGAGGCGCTATTTCAATCCTCGCCTCCCGAAATATTTTTGGTGATTGGAAGCCAAACCATAACACCAAATCCTTCTTTAAGCATCCTGCTGGGCAGGGATCCAACCCCGGTATCCGGTTCACAGGTGATCTCGCTGGAAAACTACTCACAGGAAGAAATGGGTGTTTCCCGCAATCATGCGATCATTTTCCTGTCTGATTCTAAATTTTTTATTAAAGACACAAGTTCCACCAATGGAACTTGGCTAAATATGAATAAAATTAAGCCACAAGAAGCAGTGGAGATACATGACAATGACCGAATTAGGTTGGCCAATTTTGAGATTCTCGTAAATATTCGAAAGCGATAAAAATGAATACTGTTTTGATCCATGTGCTCAACGATGATCCGATCCTGGGTGAGTTGGACGATTTACCCGCACCAACTGACCAGTTGATTAAAATTTCCCATCCCAGAAAAAAAGATGGGAAAGATTTGCCGTACTTGGCCCAAAACGTTACGGAGATTTTTTGGCCGTTAAGCCGCATCACCTTTATTGAAGTGATGCCAAGCGAGGACGATGACGAAATATTTGGTTTCGTGAGGGAGTAGACAATGACCGAAGAATTGGAAAGACGCCGAATTTTGGTTGTCGACGACGAAGAACGAATGGTTCGTTTTATTCGATTAAACCTGGAGCATGATGGCTACATGGTCAGTGAGGCCTTCAATGGCAAGCAAGCCATGCAAAAACTGCGCGAAGCCCTGCCAGATCTGATCCTGCTGGATGTTATGATGCCTGATTTGGATGGCTTCGAAGTTTTGGAGATGGTCCGAGAAATCAGCAACGTACCCATCATCATGCTAACCGCCAAAGGCGAAGAAGATGACCGTGTACGCGGGTTAGAAAAAGGCGCTGATGACTACGTCACCAAACCATTTAGCCCGCGCGAATTAGTGAGCCGTGTAAAAGCCGTATTGCGCCGCACCGAAGGCGCTTCCGGGTCCATGCACGGGTTGATTGAAGTGGATGAACGATTAAAAATCGACTTTGATAAACGGGAAGTTTGGTTGGAAGGCAAGATCGTAAAATTGCGGCCGACAGAATATAAGTTGCTTTTTCATTTGGTGCAAAACGCAGGCTGGGTGCTCTCTCACGACCAATTGCTTACCAATGTTTGGGGGTACGAGTACCGCGACGAACCACATTATGTGCGCCTATACATAAATTACCTGCGCCAAAAATTGGAAAAGGATGCCTCGAACCCAAAGTACATCCTGACTGAACGTGGGGTTGGCTACCGTTTCGTCGACTTCCGCCGGTAATGGCGTGTTTTCTGGCAAAAAGGCCCCAAACTTGCGATTAATCCGGCGGTTAGTTATACTATCCGGCAGACGGAGACATTTGGATGACAAACAAACAACGTATTCTGCTGGTAGATGACCATGAAGTGGTACGGTTGGGACTTCGCTCTTTATTGGAGCGGCACCCAAATTTTGAAGTGATCGCTGAAGCAGGTTCAGCGCGTGAAGCTTTGGAGCAAGTAGCCCACATGAGCCCCGATGTGGTCGTGATGGATATCCGCTTGCCAGGAACCTCTGGCATTGAGGCTTGTGAAGAGATCGTGAGGTTATACCCCGCCACCAAAGTGATCATGTTAACCTCCTATGCTGAAGATGAGATGTTATTCTCGGCGATCCGCGCCGGGGCTTCCGGTTACATTCTTAAGCAGATCGGCGGTGCGGACTTGATCCATGCCCTTGAGGCTGTTGGCCGCGGAGAAGCATTGCTTGATCCGGCAGTCACCCAACGAGTTTTTCAGGAAGTCCGAAAAGCTGTCAAAGAAGAGGAAGCATCCGCCTTTGCACACCTTAGCCAGCAGGAAAAACATGTACTTTTGCTGGTCTCTGAAGGAAAAACAAACCGCGAGATTGCCCGGTCACTGTATTTGGGCGAGGGAACCGTACGCAATTATGTCAGCAGTATCCTCTCCAAACTTGGGGTCAATAACCGTGCAGAAGCTGCCGCCTACGCAGTAGAGCATAACCTAAAAGAATATATCCATAACTGATATACCAACCAATTCCAACATTAAACCTGGCCACTTACCTGTTGCCAGGTTTTTTTCATGTACAAGGCATCTTCCTCCATGATCGGGCTTTCACACAGTATCCTGCCACCTGCATCATGGAGCTTCAAGGCTTCAAACAAGCCTCGCAGATCCAGGTCAGATTCCGCAATCGGCAAGTGGTTTTTCTCACCTTTTTCACCATATTCAATGCCACTCAGGTGGATATGCAATTGCTGAAGGGCGGTCTGACCGAGTTCTGCCTTCATCTGTACCAATAAGGCATTCCATTCATCGTAGCTGTTCATGCTGCCATCCCCTGGCCTGGCGTGTAAGTGGGCAAAGTCTATGCATGGCAACACACCCTGAATGTCTGTCGCCATCGCCAATGTATCTTCGAATGAACCCAACATTGCCCCTTTGCCCATCGTCTCAGGGCGCAAAAGTACCGGGTTTCCGGCCGCGCGTAATTCTTCAACGCATCCAAGAAGGCGTGGCAATGCGGTTTTTAATACTTCCTTGGGTTCTGCGCCAAAGTAAGAGCCAGGATGAAAAATGATATCGGTAGCACCTGCAAGGTTCCCAAAATAAGCCGCATCCATAAGACGCTTCCGCGATTTCGGCCATTCCTCATCATTGGCGTTAAGGTTTATGAAATAGGGCGCATGAACAGAGATCGCCACATCTTCAGCGTCCGCAGACTCGCGAATCATTTTGCAGGTTTCCTCAGACACCCGCACAGACTGCACCCAGCCTAATTCCAGGCAATCCAATCCAATAGAACGGGAGTATTTTATTGCCGTTACAGATCCTCCCGGTTTGGGTGTTGCGATCGGTGAACCTACTGTGCCAAAACGAAATTTGGATTTCATTTATCTCATTCTCCGATTAGTTGTTGAATTTTTTGTAAAAACAATGGGCCCAAAATAATGATGCCTACCAGTACTGCTGCACAGGCCGCGATAAGGACTCCGGCCGCTCCAATATCTTTCCCCATTTTCGCCAACGGATGGTGGGCCGGGCTTGCCAGGTCTACAACAGCTTCTATGGCCGTATTTATAAACTCTGCCAGCCATACCAATGTAACCATAATGATCAACAATGCCCACTCTAAGCGGCCAATTTCCAGCCACAATCCAACCAACAGAACACACAGGGATGCAAAAGCATGGACCCAGGCATTTTTTTCGTGCTTCAGCACATAATGCCAACCTTCGATCGCATATGCGATGGAGCGAACCCTGTTCGCGAAAAACTCTATCAACAGTTTCATTCGGTTATAGCAATGTGACCCATCCCCAATTTATCCAATATGGCGGATTGATGGAACCACATTTCCTTTTTTTCTTCTTCGGTGTAATGATCAAATCCCAGCAAATGCAATAAACCATGTATCGCCAACAAGGTGCATTCTTCAAGGTTGGTATTTCCATTTACAACCGATTGTTCTACGGTCCGTTCGATGGAAATGACAATATCGCCGAGGTACTCATTCCCACTATCCGGGTCGGTCTCTTCCGATGGAAAAGACAACACATCAGTCGCTCCATCTTTGCCCATCCAGGTTTTATTTAATACCGAGATCTCGTCATCATTAGTCAGGTAAATGGTCAGGTCTTTGTTTTCATCCAGCCCAAAATGTGCCATAGAACTACCAATCGCGGCATAAATTGTTTCAGAGTATGGAGCAGGGTCGATCACTTCGGCGTGATTGAGGTAAATCAATTGCTTGCCTCTTTATCTTCCGTTCTGGCAATTTGTTCGTTATTCGGGTAGGCTATGCGAGGGTGGTATAGTCCGATCAGGGTCGTCACAAATGCTTCATTGATTTCGGCAAGATCGCGAAATGTGAACGGGGTGTTGGCCAGTTGCCCATCTGCCTGGCAAGATTCAATTGCTTTGCGTACAACACTGGCAATCTCTTCCTCGGTTTTGGGCCGTTCCGAACGGGTACGAGCCTCAACATTATCAGCCAGCATCATCAGGCCGGTTTCTTTGGTCTTAGGCGAAGGACCAGGGTATTTATAAGCGGAAATATCCACTTTGTTCGTGTCACCTTTGCACTCGGCGAGGGCGCGGTTATATAAATACTTTGCTGTTAGCGTTCCATGATGTTCTAAAATGAAATCCAATATTCGGTTTGGCAATCGGTACTTATGAGCCAATTCCTTGCCATCCGCAACATGTCGAATAACAATCTTTGCCACATCAAGCGCTGGCATGTCATCATGCGGGTCCAAATTGGTCGGCAATTGGTTTTCAATAAAGAAAGCGGCATTGGCGGTCTTGCCAATATCATGGTAAAGGGCTCCAACCCGCAACAATAAGGTGTCCAGCTTAAGTTTTTCTCCGGCTTGCTCTACAAGGTTTGCAACCATAAGGCTATGCTGGTACGTGCCCGGTGCAGTGCGCAAAAAGTGCTTTAACAGGGGCGCGTCCGACCGTGATATTTCCAACAAGCGCAAACCGGTCGCCAAACCGAAAATATCAGCCAGAAAGTATTGCATCAACAATGCCAGGCTCGCGCTCGCGACCCCATTCAATAATGATGCCCCGGCCAGCGTGGCAAAGCCTACCCAATCCAGCATGCCAGATGGCAGCCTGTAAGCTATGATGATAACGATACCAGCCAAACTGCCAAATAAACCAGCCCACACAAACGAACCGATTCGATATCCTTTCCCCAAGGCCAACACGCCTACCAATGAAGAAAAAAGATAAAACTCAGCCAAACCGGGTGTATGGTTTAAACCAAAAGGAGCCACCAGCGCCAGGATGATTGAAAAAATCATTCCGGCACCCGACCCGAAAAGGGTGGCGATGAGCAACCCAAAGGCAGGCAGAGGCAACACATATGGCAAAACAACCCTGTCGGGAATCACCCACCTGCCTGCGAGAGTAAACAGTAACAGCAAGCATCCGATCAAAAACAGGCTGCGTTTGTCATAATAAAATGCGGGCTTTCTGCGAATAAAATAAAAGCCTGCAAGTGTGGTTAGCGCAGATACAATCGCAGACGCGCTGATCGCTTTTTCGAGATCATTTTGGCTGGCGATCAAGCTAAAAAACTCTAAGGCTTCAATATCCGAAGCGCCCAAGATCCTTCCTCGTTGGACGATCAATTCTCCACGCACATATGTTTGCGAGACAGGGCTGATATTTGCCCGAGCATTTTGTCTGGCCAGATCAGTTTGTTGAGGGTTAAAAAAACTGTTTGGAACAATATAGGGTGTTACCAATGCGACCACAGCACTTGCTTGGTCTTCCGTCAATGCCAGGCTCACTTCCTGAGGCAAAGACACCATTTTTATTTCCAAGTTTTCATCTCGGACAGAGGATCGCATCACAACTTCCAATACCCGCAATGCCTCAATCCGTACGGATTGCCACCGTACATCAGAAAACATGAGTAGTTGTTCGATCGATCGATCCTCCAGTAGCACCCCCACAGTTGAAACCAGTAATTCAGTTTTTTCAGCCACCGACAGATCATTTCGTGTCCGGGCAAGTTCAACCTCATCGAGTAATTTGCGTAACAGGTTGATCTGCTTGCGGGTTATGCTTGGGTCTGGCAATGAAAATTGAGGAGAAACGTTGCGTTCCGCTACTGCCCGCGCGTTTTCAGTTCTCACATCACTAACATAGGTAGCTGCGTATGGCGCCGAAATATCCTCACTGGCAACCTGGCCTTCCTTCAGCGCCAAGGTGGTCGCCTCAAAGGGATGAGGCAAAACCAAGATCGAAACCAAAACAACCGCGATAGCTACCAATAACAAGAAAGCCAACAAATGATGGCCTTGTTTTGTTCGTACGGATGGCTCGCGGTGATCCACGTTTTAACCTGCGGTTAGGTTGCGTTTTACTGCCGCGCTTACTTCATCACCGGCAGCTTTGCCTGCAACCTTTGGCATAACAGCTTTCATTACCTTGCCCATATCAGCTGCGCTGGTTGCCCCGGCCTCTGCAATCGCTTGTTTTACGATCACGTCCAATTCTTGGGGGGTCAAACTTTTGGGTAAAAATTCCTTCAAGATCTCAATTTCACTCTGCGCGTCAGCCGCAAGATCGGCACGGTTAGCCCCATTAGCCTCTTCCAAAGCCTCTTTTCTAAGTTTGATTTCTCGCTGTAAAATTGCCATCACAGCGTCATCATCGAGATCGATCCGTTTATCCACTTCCACTTGTTTGATAGCCGCCTGCACCATGCGCAGCGTTTTTTTTCGCAGTTCATTTCCCATTTTCAGGGCGGTTTTTACCTCATCATTGATCCGTATCTTTAAGCTCATTCTCTCTCCTTATTTTTTCCACAAAACTGAGTGGTTTCATCATCTGACAACATTTTCTTGATCCCAAGAAACTCAAGCCATGTCCTGTAGATCGCTGCTTGCCTGGCATGTTCAAATCCGATGCGGCCTGGGTGATCCTTATTCAATTTGGCATGAGAATCCGCAGGAAACATCTCCAGCATCCTGTTTGGAAGACCCTTGAAGAAGGTGATCACCTCAAACGGGTAATACAACTTCCCCGAGATCAATGCATCGGAATGAATCAGGCTTTCATCCATTGGGTTAATATCTTCCGGCAACTGGCCTGGGTACTTCGCCAGGTACAATTCCACATAATTCGAGTGGGCATAAAAATCCTGGACAGTATGTGCCAGCTTGCCAAAGAAACGCCATGCACTATGCATATCTCCGGTTTGTATGGCGGCTACCGTATGTAGCTGAAGTTCACTACGGAATTTTTCGGCAGCAGCAAAGGAGTTGTTATCAACATGAAATTGATCGTGGCCAAGTTGGTAGATCAACGCGTCTTGTCCAACATTTGCCAAACATATTAGCTCGATGGCTGGCTCCCCAAAGGTGCCTCCCAATGCGGTTTTGGTAATTTCAATGTGAATGTTTTTTTTCATGTGATTACCCGGCCACAATCCGGCCTGTTCATATTTTTCTGTTAGCCATTAAAGTATAATCTCATCCATGACTTCCATCTATACAAAAAAAGGCGATGACGGCGACACTGGATTGTTGGGTGAAGGCCGGTTTTCAAAAGCAAGTTTGCGGATCGATGTTTTGGGGAACCTCGACGAAGCATCTGCTGCATTGGCGGTCGCCCGTTCAGCGATCGATGACACCAAGATCAACCTTGTCTTATCTCGGATCCAAAAAGACCTGTACAACATGATGGCCGAAGTTGGCGCCACGCCAGAAAACGCGCATACCTTCCGAAGGATCGACAAAGCTTGCGTAGATTGGCTTGAGCAGCAAATAGAGCAAAACCTGGAAATCACTGGCGCGCCCACTGAGTTCATTATCCCCGGCGAGGTCAGCTCGAGTGCATACCTTAGTTTAGCCAGAACAATTGTGCGCCGGGCAGAACGTCGCTTGGTTGAGTTGCACACCCGAGAACCATTCGAGAATCCCCACCTCATTACATACATCAACCGACTTTCCAGCTTGTGTTTTTCATTGGAGTTGCTGGAAAATCATCGGAAAGGCGTCTCCACCAGAGCGATCAAAGACCTATGATCGGTACAATTATCAACTTTATTGCCATTATTGTCGGCAGTTTCATTGGGCTCTTCTTTGGCTCTAAATTGCCCGAAAACCTCAAGAATACCGTCATATCTGGCATGGGTTTGTTTACAACCGCCGTTGGCATTCAAATGTTTTTGAAGACAGAAAACCCGTTGATCGATCTGGGCGCTTTGGTGCTTGGGGCAATCCTGGGAGAATGGGTGAACATTGAAGAAGCGGTTAAACGGTTGGGCGTTTGGTTGGAGCAAAAGTTTTCAGGGTCCTCTGAAGGGTCTGGAAGCAATTTTGTGCGCGGTTTTCTTAGCTCCTCTGTATTATTTTGCACCGGCCCCATGGCAGTTTTGGGTGCCATCAGCGATGGGCTAAAAGGGGATTACCTCACCTTGTCGATCAAATCGATCATGGACGGCATCATTGCCATTGCATTCACATCCACATTGGGTATCGGTGTCGCCTTTTCTTCATTGCCTGTGCTTGCCTACCAAGGTGGTATCAGCCTTCTGGCCGCTCAACTGAATGCCATCATTTCCGAATCGATGATGAATGAAATGACCGCCACTGGCGGGGTGCTTCTGATGGGCATTGGTGTTAGCAGCCTTCTGGAACTTAAAAAAATCAGGGTCGCCAATTTCCTGCCTGCTTTGCTCTTCGCTCCCCTGATAGCATACCTGTTGGATACATTGTTATAAACCAAACGCCCCCCAATTTCTTCATCGGGGGGCGTTTGGTACACTGATCGTTGATCCTACTGGTTCAAAAAGGAATCGATCTCAACTTTGAAGGCTTCAAAGGGGACAGCTCCTTCGACCAATTTGCCGTTGACGATAAAGGAGGGTGTTGCCCGGATGCCCGCCGCTTGGCCATCGACCCCGTCTTGTAAAACCCGACTTTCATATTTGTTGCTGTTGAAACAATCGTTAAAAGAGGACATTTCCAAACCAAGTTTTTCAGCAAATGCCACCAGTCGTTCATCGGAATATGCGCCAACATTTTCGCCAGTTTGGTTTGCGAAAATCAGATCGTGCATTTCCCAGAACTTTTCCTGGTCTCCGGCACAATATGCTGCTTCACCAGACCGCATAGATTCCGGACCAATAAATTGGCCGAAGGTTCGATATTCGAAATACACTTTGCCTGTGGCTACATACGCGTCGAGCAATTGCTGCTCGGTATCGCGAGTGAAGTTGCCGCAATACGGGCATTGGAAATCAGAATATTCCACGATCTTCACCGGGGCATTCGGATCACCCACGGTATTGAAACTCACTTGCGGCCTATTTATCACCTCCGCGTCCGCAATCTCACCAATCGGTTTTAAAGTGGGCAAGATCAGGAAAGCGGCAATTGCCAAAGCCACCAAGACTACGCCAAGTATGATGAATATTTTTTGGCTTTTTTCTTGTTTGGCTCTTTTTTCTCGCATTTCTTGTCGTTTACTCATTTTTTCTCTTCCTAACTAGAATTTGAAACTTCACAAAATAGTATCACAATAATTGGTCATTAATCCAATTCATAACTGCTTCCAACACTTGCTGTTTCTGTGGTTCGTTATGGGTTTCGTGGTACAAACCTTCCCATGGTTTAAAAGTTACATTGTCATTCGCTTTTTTCGCAAACTCTTGTGATGCTTCAAAAGAAGTTAATTTATCCTCACTTCCATGAAACAAAAACAGAGGTAACCCAAACTGGTCTGCATTGGCAAGCGCTTTAGCGCCAGCCCTATCCATGCTATTGTACAGGCTAACCGAGATTAAATCATGCACAAGTGGGTCCTTGCTATACGCATCACATACCGCCCCGTCATGAGACAATGACCGAGAATCCAGGCCGCTGCTTAGAGTGAGGGATGGGTAAATAGATTCGAGGACATTTGCCAATATCACCTTGGCTTTGGGGGGGGCAAACGCAAGCCTTATCCATGGGCTGGAACAAACCACCCCTTTTACACCCGCAGGGCGATTGTGGCCATAGTTAAGAACCAGGTTTCCGCCCATACTGTGCCCATACACAAATATCGGCAGATCGCGATTTTTTTCCTTAACCTGGTCAACAAAATCACCCACATCTCCCAAAATTGAATCGTAGTTGGGAGAATGACCGCGTTTACCCTCTGAGATGCCATGCCCACGGTGGTCGAATGCATACGTAGATAGGTTATTTGCCGCAAAAAAATCGGCGACATGCCTGTAACGCATGCTGTGCTCCCCGTGGCCGTGGACCAACGCTACAGCCGCTTTTGGGGATTCGACAGCCCAACCTCTGGCTGCCAGGCGCAATCCATCCTTGCTTGTTAGTGCCCATTCCTGAGTTACCATATGCCTGACCTTTCTAAAATTGGTATTGAAGAACCGGAAATTGTTGTGAGTTTCGTTCAAAGCCATTTTTTTGGTATAGCGCCAAGGATCGAAGATTGTCATTTTGGGTGTTGACCGTGATCGAATCGCAGCCAACAGAGGCAGCATAGTTGTTGAGGTTATCAAGCAAACAACGCCCAACACCCTTGGCCTGAAAACCAGGCATAACAGCCAGGCGCGCCAAATGGATACTTGTGTATAAATGGTTGCTTAGCTGATAACCACAAGCCACCCCAGCGCATGTTGCTACCGTTGTATAACCATGTGCCCGCATACCGGCTTCCAGCGTCGCTTTGCTGTTTCTCCACAGCGGAATAAAGCTTTCCTGGTCAATTGCTGCGATCTGTTGAAGGTCGTTGACCGTCGCCGCCCGAATCATCAAACCTGGTGTCTCATCTGCCTGCTGAATCGGCTGGCTAACCTGCTTGGCAAGGAACACGATCGATTGTTTGTTCTCCCAACCACAATCGATCAGATACGGTATCAACTGGGAATTCTGCGCGATCACCGCTGTTGTGCAACCAACAAATGGGTGTTGTACAATAAAATTCCAAAATTCTGACCACACTTTCTGAGGGCTAATGGTTGGGTAATAAACCATCAATCGCAACCACCTGATCCCGCTCGGTTCTTCGGGGATCACCAACAATGCAAGCAGATCTTCGCCCTCAAAAAGCAGAAGTGTATCTGGTTTCAACATCCAATCGCGTGTGTTTAGCCAATCCATGTGCCGGACGAATGTATTGCCCCGCAGCATCAATATATCGATGCTGGTCGCATCTTCCTGGCTGGCTGGCCTTACGTACCTTCCAGTATTCAACGGGGTTTATCGCCTTCTGAATACATCAGCAACAGAAGCACCAAATATCTCTGGGGGCAATTTGAACCCGGCTGCATCTAACCGGGGGGTGAATAATGGCCTGATACCAGTAGGTTTGAGCGAACCAACGATCTTTCCGTCTTCCGATACGCCGGTCTGCTCAAATTTAAAGATATCTGTAAGCACAATAGTATCGCCTTCCATCCCAGCAACCTCGGTTATCGCGGTTACCTTGCGGCTGCCATCCTTTAAGCGTGTTTGTTGAACGATCAAGTCTATGGCGGCTGAAATTTGTTGTCGTACCACCTTGATCGGAAGATCCATCCCAGCCATTAACACCATCGTCTCTGTGCGAGAGAGAGCGTCCCTGGGTGTGTTGGCATGCAATGTGGTCAGGCTGCCATCATGGCCAGTATTCATGGCCTGCAACATGTCCAAGGTTTCTCCGCCACGGCACTCACCAACGATAATTCGGTCTGGCCGCATGCGCAGGGAATTGCGAACCAGGTCACGAATGGTCACCTGGCCTCTGCCATCGATATTTGGAGCCTTGGTCTCCAAACGAACCACATGTTCTTGCTGCAATTGCAATTCCGCAGCGTCCTCAATGGTAACGATACGTTCATCTACAGGAATGAAACCGGAGAGTACATTTAGCAATGTGGTTTTTCCCGATCCCGTTCCTCCCGAGACCACTACATTCAGCCGGCTGACAACGCATGCCCGCAAAAATTCGGCCATCGAATCTGTTAGCGAGCCAAATTTGACAAGCTGCTCGATCTTCAATTTGTCTTTTTTAAATTTTCGGATCGTGATCGATGCGCCATCGATCGCAACCGGTGGTATTACCGCGTTCACGCGAGATCCATCTGGCAGGCGGGCGTCTACAGTAGGCGAATCAAAATCAACCCGGCGCCCCAATGGCAGGATGATTCGGTCAATCACTCGTAATACTTCCGAATTATCTTCAAATTCCACATCTGAACGGATGAGCCGACCCTTTTTCTCAATATATACATTTTTGGGGCCGTTCACCATTACTTCACTCACATCCTCGTCGTCCAACAGTACTTGGATCGGCCCAAAACCAAGCAATTCATTCCTGACCTCGACCCTGATGCGCGTCCTCACATCATCACTAACCGACGCTTGAGCAGAATCCTGAAGCTTGGCAAGCAGGTCTTCGATCTTTTTTTCGACGATGGTTTGTCGGTCTGCCAGTGACGGTCGTTCTGCCTCCAGATCTCTTTGGATGCTTTGAATAATGAATTGGCGGATTTTACGTATATCCGCTTCGGAAATTGCTGACTGATTGCTATTTGGATTGTCCATAAAAGCCTTATTCCTCTACAATTTCTCCCGGAATTACCCAAACGATCTGCTCGCGGGCAACCGAAAGAAATTTCGCCTGATACGATAGCGAACCATCGGCGGCATAAATTTTCGCGTCAGTGACAGCCAAAAATCTTTCTCCTTCATCCAACTCATCCTTCACCCGTTTATCCCTGCGGATGTGGATAACCCCCTCAATCAGATTTGTTACTGTTTGGATGGTTGCCTTTACAGCGGATTTGTTGATCACTTCTGTAAAGATCTTCCCTTTTTCGTTGTAGTCGTAACTCATTTTATGCCTCCGAGTTTGATCTTGATCGGTTTGCCAGTTTCGGGTGATATTTGCGGCATATAATATCCAATACCCGATTTCGTTAGTATATGGGTGGGTTTGTGGGCATCCACCTCAATTTTTTGGCGCAATCGAGCGATACTGACCCACAGGATCTCTTTTTCCGTTTTGTATTCCTCGCCCCAAATTCGTGTTAAAAGATCATCCGCTGATACGATCGTTCCCACATTTTGCGCCAGGATCAACAACATGCGGTACTCATTTGCGGAGAGAAATAATTGGTCTTCTGCCCGCCAAACTTCAGCTCGCGAGCGGTCAATTTTTAAATCGCCATGAGAAAAAAATCTGTCGTTATCTTTGTTTGGGTCATTGAGCTTCCTTCGCAGAGCGACCCTAACCCTTGCCAACAATTCTGTGGCAAAAAATGGTTTTAGTATGTAATCGTCACCACCACCGTCCAATCCTTTTACCCTGTCTTGTTCCTCTGTCCTTCCAGTAAGGAAAATGATCGGGATATCGGAAAACTGCCGGATACGGCTGCATGTTTCGAATCCATCCATATCTGGCATTACAACATCCAAGATCACCAAATCAAAACTCTCTGCCGATAAAAGATGGATCGCGGAGTTGCCGCTTTGTGTCGTGGTTACTGTATGCCCATCATTAACGAGGCTTGTTTCGATCAGCACCCGATATAATGCCTCATCCTCTACCACTAAAATTTTGGTCGACATTTACTTATGTACCATCCTCGCAGTTGGACTGCCCACAACTCATTATCGTATCCGGATCAGATTGCCTGTTTGGAATAAGTTCTATGCTTCATCACTCGTTATTGAGCGTGTATCCCATTCGATGCGCCAAGCATATTAATTTTATACGATGGCTGTCTAATCTAATATAACCAATTTGATAGGATTAAAAAGTACTGGTACGGCCTTTTTTTACCATATTTTGCGGCAACAACATACCAAACATTTTACATAGGTTTTAGATACTGGCCGATTCTTTTTGGTAAACCCACTGGCCATCAATCATGGTTGCAATCGGAAGCATGTCCCTTAATTCCTGAGCGTTCGCCTGGTATGGGTCTTGCTCTAATACGATCAGATCTGCACTGTAACCCGGCTTAAGCTGACCCAATTCACGTTCCTGATAAGCGGCGTATGCCGGCCCAACCGTATACGCGGCGATGGCATCCTGAATTGTGAGGCATTCCTTCTCGATCCATTTTTGTGAGTTGGGATGGTCTAATTTCTTCCTTTGTGTAGCGGCATACAGCCCCCAAAATGGGTTCGGTGATTCAACGGGAGAATCGGATCCAAAGGCCAGGATCGCGCCGTGATTAAGTTGGCTTTGCCAGGCATATGCCCCATTGATTCGCGCGCCCCAATGCATGTCTGCGATCTCCATATCTGAAATGGCATGGATCGGTTGCATCGAAGCGACGATGTCAAGTTCCGCCAGTTTTGCCGCGTCTTCGGGATGAACAAGCTGAACATGCTCGATACGGTGGCGCATTTTGGGCAAGTTGTTTTCTGTCTCAAATTGGCGCAGATGTCGGAACCCTTCGAGAATTTGCCTTACGGCCATATCACCGATCGCATGCCCTGTTATCCCCAAACCTGCTCTGGCCGACTCCAAGGCAATATCGAGAAATCCTTCCCAATCCATGTTCAATATACCAACATTCTTCCCATCATTTTCGTATGGCGCGATCATGGCGGCGGTCCTTGCACCCAGAGCGCCATCCATAAACACCTTTACAGAGCCGATCCGTATGTTCCCGCTCCCCTGGCCTGTTTTATAACCTCTTTGAACCGCAATCGGCAGTAGTTGGGCTGGGATATTTTTTACCACCTTTAATTTCAGTCTGTTTTCTGATTCCAATAGGTTCAAGCCATCCAGGGCTTCCTGGTAATCAAAATCGTGTACACTGGTGATCCCCAACTTCCAAAGGCTTGGGATTGCTTCTTCTATCTGAAGTGCTGCACGTTCAGCGTCAACCTTCGGTATTTGGCTATCGACCAATTCCATCGCCAACTCTAACAAGATCCCCGTCGGATCATTGTTCTCATCCTTGATAACCTTGCCGTTTATTGGGTCCGGAGTTAAACGATCGATACCAGCCAAACGTAAGGCATACGAGTTTGCCCAACCCAAATGCAAAGACTTTCCCGTCAAGTACACCGGATTATTTGGTGAAACAACATCAAGATCGTATCGGCTTGGTAACTGTCCATCCCACAAATTATGCTGAAACCCATGCCCCAAGATCCATTCGCCCTTTTTGGCGGCTTTGGCAGCCTGCCGTACACGGTCCAATGCTTCGGCCTTGGTGGGGGTCTCAACATCGACCCTCTGGCGTGAAAGCGCGTACTGGTAAAGATGGATATGGGCATCTGTAAGCCCAGGCAAGATGGTATGTCCATGCATATCCTGTATGGTGGCTTTACCAGCATGTTGGCCCACAAGGTCCTCTCCACCTACCGCCAAGACCTTCTTCCCCTCAATAACAATCACCGAATCATAATGATTCGGTGAGCAAACATCAACACTACGCGCGTTTTTGAGTATTAGCATGGTTTACGGTGTGTATGCGCGCCCGGTGAGCAATTGCATCAGGTTTTGGAATTCTTCTTCAGAACCAAAATAAATCGTCATGGAACCACTGGATTGTTTGCCGATCTTTACATTGACCTTTTGACTTATATTTTGGCTCAAAAAATCAGCAATCGACTTGGCATCCGCGGATGGCGGTGGGGTTGGTTTCTTTTCCGGGATTGCTCCCTTCAACATATTCACCAGATCTTCCGTTTGCCGAACGGTCAATTTTTTTGAGATGACAGTCTTTAGCGCAGATTCGATTGCCCTCGGGTTCGAAAGGCCCAGCAGAGCGCGGGCGTGGCCTTCCGTGATCTCTCGTTTGAGGAGGCTGTCCTGAACAAACTCTGGCAAGTTGAGCAGGCGTAATGTGTTGGTTACCGCAACCCGGCTCTTGCCAACCCGCGACGCGATGCCTTCGTGAGACAGGTTAAAATCTTCCGAAAGGTGCCTGTAGGCGTTTGCTTCTTCGATCGCGTTGAGGTCCTGCCTTTGTATATTTTCGATCAAGGCAAGTTCCAACCTTTGTTGGTCGGTAGTTTGCCGAACAATGACTGGGATCTTAGCCAATCCGGCGATCTTGCATGCTTGCCAGCGTCTCTCGCCGGCGATGAGCGTGTATTGGTCCGCGCCATCCGTTTTCGAGACCAACAATGGCTGAATAATGCCGTGTTCCTTGATGGATAAGGCCAGTTCATTTAAATGCTCAGGGTCAAAGTAAGACCGCGGTTGGCGAGGATTTGGAACAATGTGCCCGATCTCTACTTCAAGATACCCTGCATGGTCGGTTGGTATTGGATTGGTGCCAGGCGAAACTGGTTGAAAACCACCCGGGATCAACGCATCCAGTCCTTTACCCAATCCTACGTGTTTTGGCATACCAACTCCTTACCTTTTACAGGCCAAGATCGAAGCTGCGATTTATTTCGCACTTACACCATCCCCCTGGAGCAATTCTTTGGCCAATGAAGCATAGGCAACCGCCCCTGAAGAGGAAGGTGCATATATTGTAATTGGCAAACCATAAGATGGCGCTTCAGCCAGGCGAATACTGCGGGGTATGATGGATTGAAAAACCTGATTTGGAAAATATTTCTTTATTTCGTCTACCACATCGGTAGACAGGTTAGCCCTGCTTTCGAACATGGTCATGATCACCCCGCGAACTTTGAGGGTAGGGCTAACACGTTGGACCTTCTGGATGGTTTGCACCAGTTGGCCAACCCCTTCCAATGCCAAATACTCGCATTGAACCGGTATGATGACACCATCCGTAGATGCCAAAAGTGCGTTGACGGTCAACAAACTTAGCGATGGCGGGCAATCGATCAGAATGTAATCGAACATCCCTGATACTTGTTCCAATGTGTTCTTAAGTTTGTTTTCCCGGCCTTGTTGGTCCACCAATTCCACTTCTGCGCCAGCCAACGCAGGCGATGCCGGAAGCAATGTCAACCCTAATGTTGGGTTTGCAAGCAAAGCCGATGCTGGTTGGACAAGCCCCAAAATGGTTTCGTAGGTACCCTTGGTAACAGTGTGTTTATCTACACCAAGGCAAGAGGTTGCGTTAGCCTGCGGGTCCAAGTCTACGATTAACACACGTTGGCCCAAATTAGCCAAATTCGCGCCTAAATTGATTACGGAAGTGGTTTTTCCCACTCCGCCTTTTTGGTTCACCAATGAGTAAATTCTTGCAGTCACGCTTTGTTATCCTGCTTTCATTTCATGATAAAACCTCGACCAAGGCGAGGCGAATTTCTTCTGTTGTCGGAATGCTTTGCATTCCCCGCCGTGTCACTGAGAACGCGGCCAATTGATTTGCATACCTCGCCGCCTCCCACGGATCTCGAGTTGCGAGAAGACGGATGAAGAAAGAAGAGGCAAAAATATCACCCGCGCCTGTAGGGTCGGTTTCAGAGACCACCCTGGCAGGGAATTTTCGTATATCCCCATTCCAATACAATCGTGATCCGTTCACACCTTCGGTAACATTGAGTATTTTGCAACTATGCGCAAAATGCTCAATGGAGCTTTCATCGTGCTCCAGATCCTCGGAACTTAATACTGCAACGGATGCTTGCAGGATCTGTTCGATATCCGGGTTCCAATGGGAAGAATGGATCGCGTGATCATCATCCCACTTCCTTAACCAACCTTGTGGAGTGACCCCAAGGATATCCGCCTTTATGACCGCAGGATCAAATGGCAGAATCTCGTTTGCGACGGGAGCAAGGTGTATGATCTTTGCCCTTTTCCATGCATCCGGCAGGTCACCAATATTCAACTCGCTGGCTACGTTCCAGATCTTTTGTACTCGTCCTGTTTCGGTATATACGTTTTCAAAGGTAGAACTTGTCGAAGTTGGTATGTTGATGATCTGAATACCCTGCAGTGCATCCAACGGCAATTCATTGCCGTAAGATGTAAAGATACCAACCCTAAGCCCATGCTGCCGCGCGTTCAATGCGGCATAAGCTGCTGTTCCACCAACCATCTGGCCCTGAGCAGTATTATCGATGGTAATATGTCCAATTACCAAGTAGTCTACTGTTGTGGCATGGGCAACAATATCCATCGCTGATCCTCGCTCTGTAGAGTCCTGCGCTACCTTTTGGGCAAAATACTAACTTTTCGCGCCACCCCTTCACCAATACTCTCAGTGACGACATCGGGGTTATCCTTCAGTTCCAAGTGAATAACCCTGCGTTCTGAAGAAGACATCGGTTCCAGAATTTGGCGGCGATTTGTCTTCACTGCTTGTTCAGCCATACGGTGAGCCAGCTGCTTAAGCTGCCTGGTCCTCCGAACTCGATACCCTTCTACATCAACAACAACCTGGGTCCAATGGTTTAAGTGCTTGCTGACCATTAAAGTTAGCAAATATTGTAGCGCATTCAAGGTTTCAGCTTTGCGGCCGATCAAGGGGCTCAGGTCATTGCCTGTAATATCAACAAATAATGACCGATCGCCATCGTCATCCGGTTCGCTAAGTTGGGCTGTAACTTTGGCCCTCATCTTTAATTTGTTAAGCAAGTCCTCGGTAGTTTGTTCTGCGGCATAAATAATATCCGCGTCATTGCCAGGTTCAACCATTTTTCGTTCCGTTGTCTTGGCATCTACCTTTTTTTCTGGTTGTCTTTCTTCACTTTCATCACCATTCTTCAATGTCAGCCGAATGCGCATTTGGCGGCTGCCTATGCCCAAAAAACCCTTCGATCCTTCATCCAATATCTCTACATCGAAGGCATCACGGTCCACGCTAAATTGTTCTGTTCCTTTTGCAATGGCCTCTTCGACAGAGCCAGCAATCACTTCAAGCATTGGCCTGTTCATTTTCTTCTATCCTTTTTTCACGGAGCGTGATTTCGCATCGACAACTTTGGTTGAGGAACGGCCACCAAAAAGGTTTTTCCAATCCACTTTTCCTAATGCGGCGTATTGGGCAATACCAGCCAAGTTGCTGGTAATAAAGTAAACCGCCAAGCCAGAAGCAAAATTGAGCGAGAAATAGAACAATAATGCAGGCATATACAAGCCCATCATTTTATTCATCTGGGCAGATTGATCGTTGGGATTGGCGCTCGGGGGCATGGTCAGTTTGGTTTGGATAAAGGTTGTAAGGCCAACGATGATCGCAAGGACAGGAATACCAAAAGGCAAAAAAGGTACGGCAACCGAATCCGGCATTCCAAGGTTCATCCACAGGAATTTGCTGTCAATCGGCAGTAAATTACCCAAAGAGGCTGCCGGGGTGATGTTCTCCAACCCGGGGTAAATGCTACGCACTAATTGCAATAATTGCAGCGGTGTTACACCAATAGCCCGTACAATGCTCTGATAAAACCCGATCAGGATCGGGAACTGGATCAGGGTGGGCAAACAAGAACTGAATGGACTCACGCCTTTTTCGGAGTAAATGCGCATTTGTTCTTGGGCCAATTTTTCCTTGTCGTTTTTGTACTTTTCCTGGATCTTTTGCCACTCTTCAGATCCCATGATCGCCTGCATGGCCGCGCTGGACTTGATCTGCTGAGCCATGATCGGATGGGTCAGGAGTCGGATCAATATTGTGAATAAAATAATCGATACGCCAAAATTGCCGATAAACGCGTAGATCAGCAACAGGGCGTTGGTAAACGGATTAACGATCAGCATGTCAAACATTGCGCTCTCCTATTTTCCTGTAAATGTCCAGCGCTGAGCGCCATTGAGGTCGTATGCGACCATCACAAACTCCGCGTTCATTGGAGCCATCACGATCGATTCTCCAACCACCAGGGGGGCGTTATAAAAATGGGCATTCTCAATCAGAGCCTGCCACTTGGGCGTACCGGCTGCATCCATGGCTTGAAGTTTTCCAGCCTCGGTTGCATAAAGGACCATCTCACCATGGACAACAGGGCTGGCCACAACCGACCCTTCCTCATCCTTCGTCCAAATCGTCGCTCCATTCGCCGCTGAAAGGCTATACACCTTGCCAGCCGTGCCAGATACGGTTCCTACGTAAAGGGCATCGCCAGCCAACGCTGGGGTACCCCAAATTCCGCCTGTCAATTGGCTGTTCCATAAAATTTCGCCACTTGCAGCATCAATTGAAAATAACTTGCCACTCAGTGTTCCGATGTATAACTTTCCATCTGCCACAAGCGGAGAGCTCAAAATGGAGGTGTCAAGTTCAGTGGTCCACTTTTCGTTCCCTTCCAGGTCCAAAGCTACCACCTGGTGATCCATGTTCACCACGTATATGGCGCTGCCGTCGCTGACCGGGGAGATCCAAAGTGAATGGTCTGAGATCTTAATCGGCTCGCCAACGCTGGAACCAGTTGCGAGATCGAGCCGGTACAGGTTGCCATCGCCAGATGCGGCAAATACAGTTTCGCCGATCGTCAAGGATTTCGCAAACCAGGTGTTCTTGGCCTGGTCGAATGACCAAATTATGTTTCCATTGGCCGGATCGACATTAAAAAAGTTGTGCGATTTTGTGGCAGAATTCCCTACCAAAATGGAGCCGGTTGGAGAGATCTCCACCGGGGCATAAAATGCCATCGCGCCATCCGCTTTCTGCGGAAAACGAGCCGGCAAGACTCCTTCAGCGGTATTCACAGTTTTTTCTATGCCGCCATCCACATCTACAGCATAAATAAAACTACCATTGGATAAGTAAACTGTTTCCCCGTCACTGGAGAGCGCCGGCCAATTTGTCGCCGGGGCACTCCCACACGCTGTCAGGAATACCATCGCTCCCAATACAGCGAGCATTTTCAACATTTTTAATTTCATTTCATTCTCCTTGGCCAAATCAGCCAATGGTGGATTGTATTTATGGCAGATCCACCCCGCCAGGATTGAATGGGTTGCACCGAAGCACACGCCAAACCGCTTTTACGGTTCCCACGACCGCGCCATATTTATATATTGCCTGATATCCATAATGTGAACAAGACGGATAAAAACGGCAGGTGTTGGGAGGCAAGCCCTTGGAAATGGTTGCCTGATATAAACGAATGATGGCCAATAATAAGATCCTTGGCATATTCCAAATATTGCGGGGAATATCCCGCAATTTCGGCTCGTGCGAATAATCATCTGGCAGATAACTCAATCAATAATCCTGCCTGCTGTGGGGGTTTGCGTGGTTAACTTTGCTTTGTGCACCAGCTTGGCCACTGCTATTTGCAGGTCTGCAAATTTTGCCTTGTTGATGGCAGACCTGGCGACCAAAACAAATTCAACATCGGTGCGCAACTGGCCCAACAAAGGGCGGATGATCTCGCGCAAGACCCGCTTGGCATGGTTTCGTTGCACAGCGTTGCCAACAGCTTTGCTAACACTCACTCCCACACGCAAAGAGGAAGACAGATCATTCCCTTTAACCAACACAATAAGCGGGTGTACAAAGGAACTTCCTTGTGTACGCACCCGCTTAAAATCGATTGACCTGGAAAGGCGAAATCTCTTGTTCAATTTGTTCCTGCCCTATTCAGCATAACGGGCCGATCAAACAGGAAGAAGGAAGAGAATTACCAGCGAATTCGCTTGACGTGGTTATTGATCTTGACAGTCAGCTTGGCGCGCCCACGTCCTCGGCGACGGGCAAGGACCTCGCGGCCATCAGATGTGGACATTCGCTCGCGGAAGCCATGTACACGCATTCGGCGACGAATTTTGGGTTGATAGGTTCTTTTAGTTGCCATTTTTCCTCTTTACAAACGGTAATAAACAATATCAGATGCCCGTTCAAATCTTGAACGGCATAGTATTATAACCGAAAATTTCAGGGGTCAGGTTTGTTTTTTAGGTTCCAATTTACTGTGTTTGCCTAACTGGCAATTGTAAATAGAAAGTTGACCCTACCCCTTCCAAACTTTCGAACCAAATTTTTCCAGTGTGCTGTTCCACGATCGACCTGACGATCGCCAAACCCAAGCCGCTCCCCCGCCTGGCTTTCACCTCAGCCCGTTGGCTGCGGAAGAATTTTTCGAACAAGTGAGCCTGGTCTGCTTTTGAGATCCCCAAGCCCGTATCACTTACCTCAAACCGTACCCAATCCTTTTGGTGCAATACATTTACAGTAACCTTTCCGCCAGAGTTGGTGTACTTAATGCCATTTTCGATCACATTTCCAAGCGCTTGTTGCACCAAACCTGGATCGACCTGGATCAGGCCATCACCGCCTACATAGGTCTTTTCCAGGAGTATGTTTCGCTGTTGGGCGATCGGCAACAATGAACCCATCGCTCCCTCAACCACATCGCTGATGGTTACCAACTCCAACTGCAGCCGAACACCAGCATCTATCCGCCCCAGATCCAAGATTGTATTGACCAACCGTGTCATATCCTCGATCGCCGCGTTGATCTTTTGAGTGTAAATAAATTGTTGGTCATTTAATGAGCCAACCATCTCTATCATCCCTGCATACCCTCGTATCAAGGATAATGGCCCGCGCAGATCATGGCTTACAGAATTGAGGAATTCTGAACGCAACCGCTCTTGTTCGTGGTAAAGATGGATGTCGCGCAGTAACCATAATTTTTGGTTTTCCACCAACCCACCCATGCTTGGGGCTGAGTAAACCAATACCTGAACGCCATTATCCAGTTGGATCTCTGTTGCGGTGTTGTTTTTGTTTTTGGTAGCCATCAACGAGCGCAGCCTTGAGTCTGTGATGATGGTTTCAATTTTTTTTCCAACCGCTTTTTTACGGTCCAGGTTCAATAACTTTTCCGCTGCGCTGTTCGACCAAACCATGCAATCTGTTGGGTCACTGATGATGGCGCCATCAGGCAACAGGTCAATAACTTTCTTTAAGATCTCAGTGGCGGAATTTTTATCAACTTTATTGCCTGGCGTTGCTTGCGGGTTTTCAGCCCAAACCGCCAAGTCGGCAACCCTTTTTTTGTCGGCCAATGTAAATGAGGCTGGGGTAGTAAATGCCCCCCACAAGATCGCCACGGGATCTCTTCCCCGGCTGATTTTTTGGATGAACAAACTGGCTGGCAAGCGAACACCCTGGACACCGGCATTGCGGAACAATTTTTTTGTATCTTGCAAAAACAAGTGATTGGTTCTTTCCGCGATCGCCCTTATGATCGGATCAAACCGCTCGTAAATGTCAGAGCCTGTAATTGAACTTGCAGCGGCAAAAGAAGGTTCAAATCCCATCCCATCCGATAACGGTATGAGCCGCAAGGCATCCGCATTGAGAAAAGAAAGACCAGCAAAAATGGCTGCGGCATCTGGCATGGGCTCACCTAAAACCAAATTACCTGGCCCTCCTGAAGTGGTGCCACTTCTTTCACCCTGCCAGTTATCCTCATCCATTGCCAATTCAGCAGATTTGTTCATTTCTTCTGAATAGGATTTGAAGCGCCAAAGCTGGAGCGAAGCCCCACCAATGAACATGAAAGCAAATGTAAAAAAGGCGGCCAGCCCTGCCAACACGAATTGCTGGTATGGCAAGAAATAAAACAAGATCTCCGCCCCACCCATCGCTGGAATGGCGCGATAGATCCCAGTCTCCCCATCTCCGAGACGCACAAAAATATTGGCCAGTTGAGTCGCAGTTTTCCAGGATTCTGGTCCGGAGGAGACTCCACTGTGCCCAAGGATCTCGATCTGCCCGCTCTTCTGAAGCACAAACTGGCAGCGCATGGCCGGTTGGCATTGAAATCGCTTGTTGGCAAAAGATCCCGTTGTGCCAGGGGTAATTTGCACGGCATAGAGCGACCCAATTGCGCCAGCTGCAATGACAAGTATCGAAATAACTGCCGAAATTTTAATGCCATCAGTAATGGCTCGGGCGTACGGGACAAACAGTCTTCCCATCGATTTCCGAGAATTCATTTCACTGCTCTTGGAAGACTTCCTCGCAACCCCAACGGCAATTAAACCCAAGCAAGCCATTCCCCCGGCCAATAGCAATATTGGCAAGAGCGGCCGGCTTTGAATCAACAGGAAAAACTGCTGGAGGTCCATTTCGTTAAACAAATTATACTTGTTCGCCAAATGTGCCCATTGTTGGCAGATCAGGGCATTTTTTCTGCGAGCGTTATGATGGCATCCACAACTTCATCGATCGCCATCTCACTTGAATTGATCACAATGGCATCTGGCGCGGCACGCAGGGGGGCAACCGCGCGGTTGGAATCGATCCTGTCACGCTCAATCACGCCAGCGAGAATTTCTTCAAAATTGGCTGCATCACCCCTCGAAACCAATTCTTGATATCGCCTGCGCGCCCGCTCTTGCGGAGACGCATCCAGGTATATTTTTAAGTCAGCATCTGGAAGGACCACAGTACCAATATCCCTGCCCACCATTACTACGTTCCCCCGCAGCCCGATCTTTCTCTGTTGAGCCGTGAGCGATGCGCGCACACCCTTGTAGGATGCTATCTTGGAAACATTTGCTTCTACAGCAGGTTTTCTGATCTCCCAGGTAATATCGGTGTTGCCGATCAGCACATCGCATGGCCTGCCATCATCTACGCTGGCGGCTTGCACTTCGATAGTGGTTTGCTCGGCAAGGAGGGTAGCTGCTTGCTCGTCCGCCATGTCGATCAGGTTTTCCATGGCAGCCCAGGTAATGGCGCGATACATCAGCCCCGTATCAAAATAAAGGTAGCCCAACTTGCGGGCCACAATTTGTGCAACGGTTGACTTTCCTGACGCTGCCGGTCCGTCGACCGCGATGATTGATCTTTGTTTCACTGCCACCTCATTCTGGATTATTTTGTCTGTCGATAAATCTGTCAGCTTTGATCCATAAGATCAATCTTTGTTCATTCACCGGAAAATTTCGGCTAACACTCCACTTCAACCAGTCTGAAAATGTCAGAGCTTCGTACGCAACCTCACTGGACCAAATGAAACCTTGGCCGCGATATGCCTTTTCTAATTGCTCATCGACCATATCAGGATTAGTGATAATAATATCGCCCAAGTCCTCGGGGTTACTCATCCCGGGTAGAAATTTTACACTGGAATCGCGCAATTGCCACAACAGGGCAGGGCTATCTGCCCCCACTACCGAAACCCGCTCATTTAACCCGCTTCCAAAATTCCAGGCATTCACCGCCTCCAACTGGGTTTTAAGTACATTGCCGTCAGTGATCCTGATCGTTGCGTCGGTAAGCTCCTGGGTGTTACCAGCGCGAAGGTGGCTAACCGACCATGCCGCGTTGATGTTGACCGCGAATAAAAACACTGCCAATGCACTGATAAGGCCGCGCCAAGCCACCGAAAATGACCAACCATACGTAACCAAAACCAAACTGGCAGCCAGCATGGTAAAAGACCCGATCATCACCGTCCAACGCAGCTGGGTAACAGAAGGATCCACCTGGGCTAATGCGGCCGAAAGATAGTTTAGGCCCATAAAGACCAAGACCACCATCGAAAAAATGAACATTCCTAAGGTTTCCCGATCAAAAAGTGGACGAACTGTCAGAAATTCCGCCACAAACATCGATCCCCCAACTAATAACAACGGGGTGATCCAGGCAAGCGCGATGGTGTTTTGCTCTGGTTGAAAGTAAGTAGCAATAAACATGAACAGCGAGAAGGCATACAACCAAAACCAACGAGCAGAATTTTTGGACAGCAACGAAATTCCACAAATCCCCAAGACCAACGCGAACAGCTCATAAAATACCAAACCCAAACCGGGCAGGAACATTGTTGGCCCTGTGGGTAAGGAGAATCGTGAAAAAATACTTGCCAACCCGTTGAAGGGCACATCCAACATGGCAGGTTGAATATAAAGACCACCACCAAAGGCAACAATGCTTATTGATGCGGATAGAAGAATCACCAAACCTTGTTTTTTTCCATGATCTACCACAATTGCGGCAAAAGGTTTCTGTTTAAATAGGCTGTGTGCACCCAAACCTAACCCCAAACCTGCCAGCGACAACCACCCCATCGGCCCGCCAAGCATGGCCATCGCCAATGCAAAACCCGCAAATCGCGGTCTTTCAGAGATGAGCGCGTACACCAACAAGGATGTGGAGAGCAACGGCAATACCACATCATTGACCGAGCGGGAGACAGCGATAAGGGAAGGGTCGAAAGCAAATAACCCCAATAGCACCAAACTGGCCACATCTCCAAGCTGGCGCCGGAACAACGCCGGGACCAAACTGAATGCCCACCCTGCCATGGCAGGTACCAACCGTGCTATCGATTCGCCCGAGCCAAACAACCAAAAGAATAGACCCGTCAGGCTGACATAGAAACCCTCGGTCACAGCCGCGGGTTTTATTCCCGCCGCCAGCGAATGTGCGGCCATCGCCTGCAACGCTTCCGCATCGGCTAAAGGCATCGATCCCAAATGGGAGAATCGCAGCAATCCGCCGGCGACGGCAAACAAGAGCGCCAGTGGGATCGCAACTGCAGGTCTAACTTGTTGATCATCCATAAGTTACCTAATCTCTATTGTGAATATTGGTAGATCGTAACACTTCCAGTTTGGTATGCAACCGCCAAATTTTCTGCAAACTTTTGTTCAAAAACCTTATATGTAACCCGTTCCAAATTGCCGATCACAACGTAATCGACGTTGTAACCTTCCAACAATTCTTTCGTCGCTTGCCAATCCGGGGTCACATAAATCGCCTCTACATCCTGCTGACGAGATCCGACCTCATCATAACCACCCCTCCATTGGCTTTCGTGTCCAGGCCACCCTAATAGGGTAGGCTGCCCCGAGAAAGTGGACATGCGGGCATACTCAGAATAGGAGCCACCGATCGCCTCAACTATCACCCTTTGGGGTTGATGCCGCAACCACAATATCGCCGCATATTCATCAGGGTTATTGGCAGCCAATTGGGAGGCTCCATCCAATGTAATGGCGGGTTTGGATTGAAAATTTAATAATCCTGTCTTCTCGGGCAGGGATGTGATTGGATACACCAGCCCTATTGCGCAGGTCAAAACAAACACCAACCCAGGAATCCACTTGAGGTAGCCGCGGGATTTTTCGATTGATTTGATCATCCCATACCCTGCGGCAATCGACCAAAGGATCCATGCCTGGTAATAGAACTTGAAGACCGTATTCATGCGGTTGCCAAATTGGTCTCGCAGATACACAAATTCAGGTACCAAAACCAACACCGCGCCAACAACCACCAGCATAAAAACAAACAGGGTTTTCCGGTCTATGCGAACCCGGGCAAATTGGCTGACGACAGCCAGCCCAACCGATAATACCCCCCCAACGGTTACAAGGCCGCCAAGGTAAGCCAAGCGCCTTCCCAAAGCGGCTTCCAATATCTGCGAAAAAGTTGCGTAACCTTGCGAATTGATCAGCGCCGCACCTTCTGGCAAGCTGCTCGCTACCCAGCCCAACAAGGTGGAGAGTATCGCCAACGCTGTGATCAGAAACAGTGTCCCTAATACACCTTCGATAACGGAGTTTTTCAACCTCCATATCTTTATACCCCCAAACCAAAAGATCGGAACAAGCAACGGCAAGAACATGACCCAGATGTAGGCACCCCGGGTCGGGAAAATTATGTTGGGCAACAGACCGCCCGCCTGCGAGGAAAACCCCAGATAAAACGGGAGATACAACAATATTGATAGCGTTCCCGCCAGTAGAGACCACAACGCAAGCTCCCAAAACAGAGCTTTGCTCCAGCCTCCATATTTTGCGGAATGAAAGAGCCGCGCCAAAATGACCAACCCAAAATAGATCGGAAAATCCCACGTGTTAAGAAAGGCAAGCCCGCCCAATACAACAGCTGACCCCCATAGAAGTGGGTCGGCAAGAGGGGTTGGCGTACCGTTTTCGCGCCAAAGCAATGCCAGAGCCACCGCAATGGACAACAGCACAAAAGGGATGGCCAATACATGGGGATGCAAGTCACCTAACAAGAAGGAAAAAAAGGGGAACTCGTCGATGACCTCGTGGAAGTTTCCCAACAGGTCGTAATCTTGTAATACCCGCGAGGCCCGCCACCAAAACCAGTACCGTGGTGGCCACACATTGATCATATCTGGCGGAACATTGATATCCTTGATGTTCAACCAGGACCAAAACCATCCGCTACTCGCTCTCCAACCTACCCCATATGCCCGCAAAAGTTCCAAAAAACCTTCCGCGTTTCCCATAAAAGTGAGCAACATCGGTCCGATCACAGGAAGCGATAATGCAGCCATGCTTATCTTTTTGCCTGCTGTATGCTCGCCATTGCGCAGCAAGTTGAATACCAGCGAATATGAACCTGCAACCGCCATGGCTGTCACCATTGCCAACATCAGGTTAAACGCGACAGACCCTGGTGTTTTGGTGGCCAAGGCCAATATGCCAGCCATTACATAACCAAAATAGTAATAGGATATGGCATACCCGCTGAGCCATGGATCTGATGGCGGGAAAACAGCCGATTTGATGATCGAGTTGATGAAAGCCAACTCCATCGGTTTTTCTGTGCCTGAAACCTCCGGGTTTAGCGCACGCATAAATGCCCAAAAAGCAAAGGCGGCAAAGAAAAGCAATTCGCTTGCACCAACAACCCGCTGGTTGGCTACAACAAACGTCCTTATTTTTACCCAGCTATTTTCCCAGGTATCACCTTTTGGCCACAGGTTGGTTATAACAAAAACCACACCCGCAAAAAGAATCACAGATAAATAAACCCCGCCAAGCGTGTTGGTATAGGCACCCAAGGTTACCAAGATCCAATGGATGTAACTAACCCCCAATAAACCGGCGATCTTGGAAAAGCCATACCCCCCATCCGCGAATTTCTCGAACATGCGATTCACCAACGGGAAGGCGATCAGCCCGATCAGGGTTATTAATAAGTACCAGGCAAAAAATGAACCCATCGCTTCATTCACCTTTCAGCGCGACAAATTTCCCCTGATCGTCCGCTTCCAAATCTGCGACTCCGATGATCGCATCCATATTCAAAGGGCCGTACAAATGCGGAAACTGCTCGTTGAGGGGGATCTCAGCATGGGCATTTCCATCCGGATGGGCAGCGGATTCAAATTTGAGGGGCGCCCTCAATTTATCCGTGTCGATCATCAAACAAACCAGATCTGCCGCGTTTCGATAAAACAGGTTCGCGACCACCAAGACCTGATGTCGCTGTGATAAGTGGACAAAGCCCTCAGCCGTGAGCGAAGGTGGGTGATATTCTCCGGTTTGTTTCGCCTCGGAAAGTTGTTGGCCAGTGGTGATATGGTATAGCGTGCTCAATTTGCCACCTCGTAGATCGTCACGCCATCCTTTTGGTAAACGCTGCGCCAAAAAATGCCGTCGAATTGTTCGAACTTCGCGATTCCCTCTGGAGCGTATTGGATCTGCTCCAATTCACCCACAACGATATAGCGAACACTGTATTTGCGCAGGAAATTAACTGTGCTTTCGATCCGGTCCCCATTATAAAAATTGTGAACATCCTCTACCCGGCTTGTCACCCATTCGCCCGGCAACAAAGCCCTTTGTTGGCGCTGATGCCAGTTCCAGCCAACCACACCCGGCAAACCAGTATAGATGGTGAACCGGTTTCCCCAGCGATACTCAACCGAGTTCGCCTCAACGATCACTGGCGATCCGGTAATGTTTTCCTGCATCCATTTGATCGCATGGTAATCTTTGGACAAGGCCATCTCTTGCTGATCCCAAAACGTGGCGTATGCCATATATTGCATCGAATCAAATGTAAAAGGTATACCTTGCGCCATTCTGTCACGCACTTTGTCGAACGATGCCGTGATGGTATACAATAACGCGCCAGCCAGTAATGCCATGCCAACCATCTCAAACACCATTGTGCGAAGGCGGCCCCAATCTTCCCGGTATTTGATCATTTGCGCAAGCGCGTATGCGGCGGTTATGGCAAACAGGGTCCAAACTTGTAAATAGAACTTGAAAACGGTATTCATGCGGCCGATATCGCCGGATAAAACAATGACCTCAACCATCGATGTGAGAACCAAACCTGTACCAAACATAAACAGCACAATCCTGTTTTCATCCGTCTGGCCAGGCTGAAGGATCAGTAACAACGCCCACAATGCCAGCGGGAACACAAACCATGCAATGGGTACATTCAACCCAAACTGAATGCCAGCGATCATCACAACCACAGTGATCACTCCCCAGATGATCAATGTTTTGTATGGCCTCAAATATGCCAATGCCGAAACTGGAGTTCGCGCCATCCATTGGCGGGTTTCCCAGGACATCCACATAAGGATGGTGAAAAGGAACAGACCCCAATGGGTCAAATAAGACCAGATCGGAGTTTTTTCATTCTGCCACATTTCCACTTTGCCATAGGCCATGCCATACCAATAACTAAAGGGCTGAAAGAATACCTGCGAAGCGGCAAGCAACACAACCAGGCTAACAACCCAATTGATCGCCGGCCGAAGCCTTGCCGGCACCAAACCGTGCCGAATGATCTGCAGCGATGTGTTGGAAAGGCTAACGAACGAAACCACGATCGCCGCGAGCAATAAATAGGTCGGATGATCCCACGTATTGGTCGGGCGCAAGGATCCGATGACCAAGCCACCGAACAACAATGAAACAAGCCATCTTGTGGTAGAACCCTCATCCTTCATTCGCAACATGGAGATGACCCACACGATCACCAACAAGGTGATCGGCAGGGCGATCATATGGGCGTGCAGGTCACTATATAAAAATGTGAACAATGGGAATTCCGTGATCGCAAGGTCCCCTTGTGGCATTACCCGGCTGGGAGCCCACATGTAATCTCCCCAGCTAATGGGTAATTGTTCACCGCCCAACAATTTGCCAAACCCCTGCAACGCCCAAGACCAGCGTTGAAGTACGGGGGTGGCAATAGAATCGACCAACTCGTTTGAAACCATCATTTTTTGCAGCGAGCGGTAGATCAGCTGAACTGTCCCCAGGTTGCCCAACAAAACCAAGCCCCCGGCCCCGGCAATTGCGCCAATCACTTGCCGATAATCCCATCCAGAATCTTCGTTTTTAGTCAGGTTCCACACCGCCGAAAAACCACCCATGCCAAGCATCGCGAACAAACTCGGCAGAACGTAATTGTAGGCAACAGAAGGAGTGATACCCAGCAATTTGATTGGAGTGCCTACCAGTACAAACCCCCAATAGTAATAATTAATGTAACCGCCTGCATACCAAGGATCGTAGGGAGGGAAGGTTGTGCTTTTAAGTACCGCGTTGAGGTATGAAAAATCCATTGGCCGCTCGCCACCCCTTGCCGGATGCCACAGATCTGGGTTGCCCAGGCGAATCAGCAGGTCGAACAGGAACAGGACAAAAAACACCAATTCTGTCAGGCCAATTTTTTTCAGGTTGCGTTTTACAAAATCAACCATTGCCTCTCTCTGAGCCCAAAAGGCAATGCCGCCTGCCGTTATGAACAAAGCCAACCAAACCGCCAATACCGGCCTGGTATAAGGGATCGGAGTAACAGAACTGGCCAACCATGCGCCATATGCAAATAACAACATACCCGCCAAACGGGCAACCGGGTAAGCCTTATCGGACAGGCTGCGGAAGATATAAAACAGGAATGGGAACGCCGACAAACCAAGCAAAAAGATGAAGCCATACCAAACCGCCAAACCCAGCCACGGATTTGCATTCAAAGGTGAACTTGGTGGATATAACTCGGCCCAGGTTCCTCCATCAATATTTGCATTGGCCTTTTCCGGGGTTTGCAACAGGTCCAAAGTAATACGTGGAGCGTTTCTTGGCGTTACGTGAATGACCTTGCTTAGGTCTACACTGCCGAGAATATCAGCCACCTTCTGTGAGTCATAATTGGCGCTTTTTTTAAAGATCAACACCTTGGTGGCATCGTATACGGTAAAAGATTCATCGGCAAATTGGGTGTTAAACTCGTGGCCAAAAATCCGCGGGTAAGCGGTGAACGTCGCCACCAACTCATAACCCAGATTGCCTGTAAACATATTCGGTGTCGCCACGTTATAACACCACAGCACTTCTTTTTCCGGGGGGCAGCCGATCAATTGCTGGTAATACGTTGTTGTCAGCGGGTACCGCTCTGGTACCCGTGTTGTAGTCGCCCATTGACGGTTCGAGGAGATCACCAGAAAATCTCCCGCATCCAGGTTGGATTGGAATCGGGTGAGTTTGTCGGTATTGTCGTCCCAATACATTTCAAAGTTCAAGTCTGGCAGGTATAGCCCGCCAAATGGGTCATAGCCATCCATTCGTAAGGGCAAGCCGTCATCCCAGGAAGATTCTTGAACGACAGCCGATCCCATCAGGGTTACGTTGCCAAGGCTCGAAATTCGCAAGATATATGGCTGGCCGCCCTGCACCCCAACCGGCGTCTTCAGCTTGGCTACTGCCTGTTTGGTTATTTCTTTGGCAAGCACCACCTTTCCGCTACCAATGGCCGGCCGGTCCGGAAAGCCATCCTGGGAAAAAACTTCAACCAATACCTCTGTCCCTGGGTTGCGATCCAGGTCTTCAATCGTAGCGAAAAATACTTCTGAAAGTGAGCCACTTATGTTAGGAACAAAGACCACCTCGTACGAAAAACCTGGGTTGATCGGGTAGCCGTGCTGATATGGCAAGAGTTGAACCTGCATGCCTGAAATCTCATTATTGATCCTCAGGTTGATCGGTCCAGGCACATTCTGGAATATCCAGCGTGTCGCCTGCACGCGGCTATGATCTACGGTGTAGATACGGGTGAAAGCAAACGCCCAAAAAAAAGTGAGCACCAAAACAATGGCACCTGCAGACCAAAATACAACCTTGGACACGGCAGGCTTGAGAAAAGGCAGTTTGGGGTTATTAAATACAAACCATGCCGCAATGATCGCAACAAGGGGGTAAATCGGCAATTGGTAGCGCATGTTTGGGTTCCATTGAATGGATTGCCAAATAAAATAAAACGCTACCCACCCCCAAAGGAATAATGATCGGTTGCGTTTGCCTTTTATAGCCTCCCAGCCCATCCACATTGTGGCGGTCGCCCACAATATTCCCAATGGCCACCCCAACCCCCAATGAAGCATGTTTTCGCCTGAATACAACGAGCTGCGGCGTGTCCATTGCAAGGCAGGTGGAAAATCCACATCACCGCTTGCCTGTGCCCGCTGGGCAGAGATGGCTTCCGTCCATAATGGGTTTAGCGAAAAATTGAAAAAGCTGGGTCCTTTAAACGCGTACGGCATGAATACCCGAAATGCCAAAATTGAAATTAACCCACCAAGCACCAGTAAGAAAGCGATGGTCTCATAATTGAAAGTCGGCTTGTCGGCCAGGACATCGCTATTCTCGTGGTCATCCCCATCGTGCAAACGGAATTTCCGGATCGCGATTGCTGCGGGAAGCAGGACAGCCAAAGGGGCGGCGTTGATCTTGCACGCTACTGCAGCCCCAAAAGCCAATCCAAACCAAATGGTATTCCTAAAAGCAGTTCTCCGCGTAATTTCCAATATCCCATCAACCGAAATTTTCTTCTCTCCGCCGAACACAACACCAACATCGAACGGATCTTCCCGATCGAAGATGATCTCTACCGCGAAGTACACCGCCAGCAGCATAAAAAAGTTCGCAAACATATCCACTGTGAAGAAATGTGACTGCTGGATCTGCATGACCGCCAATGAAGAGAAAGCCATTGCCAACAGCCCAACCTTGGTGGAATAAAACCGCCGCCCGATCAGAAAAACCAGCACCATCGAGCCCAGGTCCGAGATCGCCGATAGAACCCTTCCCAGGAGTACCACTTCATCGTAACCAGCCCAATTTTCTATGCCAGCGAATGCAGCCAGCCATTCAGGCAAACCTTCCAGGGTCCGCAGATAGGGTGTTATTTGGTTGAGCCATTCTGCCAAATAACGCACAACAACGATCGGCAGATCACCATATACATAAAACCCATACCCCCGATTATTAGGATTCAACGGGGATATCGCGGTATCAAAATATTCACCCAAATTTCTGGCAGGTTCCAATGCCGATACAACCATGGTCATAAATCGTTCGTCTGGATGAAGATGTTGGCTTTGGTCCCAATTAACTCCGATCAGCCGAAAATATGCGGCGATCGAAAGAATTAATACGAATGCCAGGATGGTAAAAGGGGTTTTTAGTTTTTGCATGGTTTTTTCTTTTTTATGGATCGGATTTTAATTGTTTGAAACATTAAATATCAGGAAAGACTTACCCTCAATTTTGGACGAGAACCTGTTGAGCAATCCAGTTGGGTACAATTCTTTAAGGGCCAATTGGCTTTCTACATCCTGCTCATTAAGCAAGAACAGTTTGTTACCCCGAAGATCGATCGTCTCTCCCAATCGTTCTCGGGGAAGTGCGTAATCTTTTGTGGGGAAACCAGCCTGTATGCCAACCAGTCGAGTATCTGCCCAATGAGGCCATGGAACAACAAAAGCCAGGTTTGGGTCGTTGCCTGCCGCCACAAAATCAGCGATCACATTGCCCATATCAGAAGTGTTCCATGCGTTTTGGCGGAATTGGCTGGCAAATTGGTTAAAGACCAGGTCGTAGTTTTGCCAAGCAGAAAATATCAGCATTGCGGAGACGGCAATCGGCGCGACCATGGGTGACCACCGGCGTAAGCTACGATAGATCGTATCCAAAGCCAGCGCCGCGATCACCATCACCACGATGGCGGCCCCGCCGGTGCGATTAAGCGAAGGATTTTCAGAGGGAAATGCCAAAGACAAGGTCGATGGCAAGACCAACACCGGGATCAACACGATCAAGTACAGGTCCATCCAATATCGGTGACGAATATAGCGGTTCGTGACCACCAATAGACCAAGCACAAACAACACCGCAGTGACAATATCCAACGCTGGGCGGTAAGGTATGGAGTGAACCCAGGTATCCCCATTGTTATAGTTGAACATTTCAAAAGCATTAATGTTATTCCTTAAAAATATCGTCAGGGCTGGCTCCTCCAATGCTTTTTCCACCCCCGAAATTCGCGTCATCGTCCGTTCCAATACAATATCAGGGTGGGTGAGCGTGTAGCTTAGGAGAGGTACAAAAACCAATACTGAGGCCAGTGTCAGGACCAGGAAATTAAATACTGCCGCAGACCGCCATTCCGCATTTTTTTTGTGCATCCAATAAATGATGATGCCTGCCAATAAGGCGAACGGAACAATTCTTGCAGGAGAATACCCATGCAACCCCAAACCAAGGAATATGCCCGATAAAATGAAATCGTTGCGGTTATTCCTCTGCAATCCCTTTACCAAAAAATAGAGGGCGGGCGCCGCAAAAGCAGGGTACAACGGAAACCGCAAGCCAATGCGGCTGATGGTATTTAGCCAATACGATACGGAGGCCAAAACCAATGCCATTACCCCCACCCGCCAACCTCCGACCATTTTGCCCAGCCCATAGATGAATGGCAGCGCGACCAGCCCGATCAACACCGTACCGGTCTTGAGGGCCATAAAAGTAAGGCCCATGTTCGCGATCACGGCCAAAAACGCTGTTACATAAAACTGTAGAAACTCGCGGCCGGTGTTACGTTCAAAGTAGGTGTAATAATTTCCCTGGGTTACGTTGAATACATCCAGCAACTTCTCTGCGTGGTCACTGAAAGGTTCCGCGGGAACATTTTGCAGGTTATAAAAACGGAAAAATAGCATCGTAAGTATCACGATCACCAACACAATTGCGCGCCTATTGATGCTTAGCCGCCATTGTTCCTGGCGAAGTACTTGATAAATTTTGTGAATCCAGCCATAGGATTTTTCATCCTGAACCCAAAATGCCCTGATAAAGAAGAAGATACTCATCCCCCATACGATGGTATTCCAAAAAGTGAATACACCATCCAAAAATAGCAGGACCGCCAAAACAGCCAAGCCCATCGAGAGGAAAAAAGGCCGAAGGCCGAACATGCCTTGCTGGGGAACCTTTTGGTTGAGTTTTGGGGGAGCGATGGTCAACTCTTTTTTCCAAATGGAAAAAACCAAAAAGATCATCGCCAAAAATAA
>SXGT01240717.1_pt1 | contig 49874 bp, 38 predicted proteins | sample 3176221 | NCBI WGS metagenome assembly SXGT01 (sample SAMN11356862, study PRJNA531348) | freshwater metagenome | isolation source: freshwater sample F1-120 | place: China: Fuxian Lake, Yuxi | collected 2017-12-25
ATCCTGGACACCGGGATGCCGGTCCAGTCGCCGAGCACCAGCGCCACGTCCTCCTCGCTGACGACGCGCGAGCCCGAGCCCCCCGCCCCCTCCCGGGCGACCGCGGCCTCGGCGGCCTCCAGGCGGCGCTTGACGTCCGGGATCTGGACGTGCTCGAGCTCGCCTAGCCTGGCGAAGTTCTGCGTCTTCCTGGCCTCCTCGAGCTGGCCCCCGAGCCTGGTGAACTCTTCGCGCAGCGCGGCGGCGGCCGCGAGGGCGCCCCGCCTTGAGTCGAGCTTGACACGCATCTCGCCGACCGAGGGCTCGAGCGCCTTGATCTCCTTGTCCAGGCGCTCCCTGGTCTTCTTGCTCATCGCGTCCTCGTCGTCGACGAGGCTGGTGAGCTGCGCCTTGAGCGAGGCCAGGCGGCGGATCGCGTCGTCCACGGCGGCGGGCACCCCGTCGAGCTCGACCCGCTTGCGGGCCGCGGCCTCGTCGAGGAGATCGATGGCGTTGTCGGGCAGCGCCCTGTCCTGCACGTAGCGCCTGGCGAGGCGCACCGCGGCCACCACCGCCGGATCGCCTATCTGCACCTTGTGGTGGGCCTCGTAGGTCGAGGCGATGCCGCGCAGGATCTCGATCGCTCGCTCGGGCGTGGGCGGATCGATCGTCAGCAGGGTGAAGCGGCGGAGCAGGTTCGCGTCCTTCTCCTGGAGCTTGCGCACCCCCTCCGGGGTGGTCGTGGCCAGGAGACGGACCTCGCCGCGCGCCAGGAGAGGCTTGAGGAGATCGCCCACGCTGCTGCCCGCGGCGCCCTGACCGAGCAGCGACTCGATGCCGTCGATGAAGAGGACCGTGTCCTTCTGCTTGACGAGCGCCAGCACTTGCTTCAGCCGCTCCTCGACCTCGCCCCTCAGCTTGGCGCCGGCCATGATCGAGCCGACCTCGAGCTCCAGGATGGTGAGGTGGCTCAGGTTATGGGGTACGTCGCCCGCGGCGATGCGCATGGCGAGGGCGCCCACGATCGCGGTCTTTCCCACGCCAGGCTCGCCCACGAGCAGAGGGTGGTTCTTCTGGCGCCGCTCGAGGATCTGAAGGAGCCTGCGCACCTCGACGTCGCGCCCGATCACCGGATCGAAGCCGCTTTGCTTGGCGCGCGCCGTGAGATCGTTGGTGAAGCGGGAAGCGACCGAGCTGTCGCCCGAGGAAGCGCCATTGGACGAGCCTCCGGGCGCGTCGCGCGGCACGCTCTTCAGCGCGTCCATGTGAGGTCGGAAGGAGCCCGGCCCGAGGCCGAAGGCCTGGAGCACGACGGCCGCCGGCCCTCGGATCTCTTGGGAGAGGGCGTTGAGCAGGTGCTCCACGCCCACGGGGTGTTTGTCGGCCTCCTTCTCGGCGCGACCGAGCAGCTGAAGCATCGCGGTCGAGAGGTAGGCCAGCCCCGCCGAGGCCTTGGGCAGGCGCGCGAGCTGGGTCTCCGATTCGAGGGCCACGTCGGCGGCGTCGGCGCCCGCCTTCTTGAAGACCTCGGCGACGCCCCGATCCCGATCGATCGCGCGAGCGAGGAGGTGCAGGGGCTCGACTTGCACGTGCTTGCGTTCGTCTGCGAGAGACTGCGCGCCTGCAACGAGGGATTTTGCGTCGGCGGCGTAGCGCTCAAGGTGAATGGTTTGCTCGGAGGCCATGGGGCCCGCAGGGTACCACGGGGCAGCGGGATAGGAATTCAGTGTTAAGGTGGAGCCATCATGGCCGAACGCGTCCTCGTCTACTCGACGGACTTTTGTCCCTACTGCACCCGAGCCAAGCTCCTCCTGAAGAAGCGCTCGATCCCCTACACCGAGATCGACGTCTCCAGCGACAGCGAGAAGCGAGCGTGGCTCGTTGCCACGACCCGCCGGCGTACGGTCCCTCAAATTTTCATCGACGGTCAGCCCATCGGGGGCTCGGACGAGCTGCACGAGCTCGACCGCAGCGGCAAGCTCTCGGCGATGATGGCCAGGGCCCCCTCGAGCGCTACCTCGAAAGAAACAGGCTGACCCCTCTCAGAGGCCCAGCCAGGGACCGGCGGGGATGGTCTCGGTGCCCCGGCGGATCTCGAAGTACAGCATGGCCCCGTGGCCGTCGTCGCCGACTGTGCCGATGCGCTCGCCTGAGCTCACCTCGTCGCCGACCTTGACGTCGATGCTCGCCAGGTTGCCGCTCACCGAATAGTAATGCTCGCCGTGGTCGACGATGACGAGCCGACCATAAGGCCCGTAGCGGTCGGCGAAGGCGACCCGGCCCGAGAACACCGCCCGCACCGGGCTCCCCAGGCCAGCCCGGATCTCGAGGCCTGGACCGTCGGTGCCCTCGCGGTGCGCCTGCCTGGTCTCGGCGCGGCCGGCGACGGGGAGCAAGAGCCGTCCCTTGGCCGCCGAGAAGCCCCCCGCCATGTCCGGCGCCGCGCCGTTGCCGCCATACACGGCAACGTACCCTCCGCTCGACGCGGAGGAGGTGAAGGCCTGATCGAACGCTGCCTGGCGCCGCTGCTCGTCGGCCTGAGCCACGCGGGCGACCTCGAGCGCGCTGCGCTGGCTGGCGAGCGCCATCCTGTCCTTGGCTCCCCGCTCGAGCGCGCGCGCCAGCTCTCCGCCTCGGCCTCGCAGGCGCTTCTCCTCTTCGATGTCGCCGCTGAGGATACGGCGCGCCCGCTCGACCCGCATCGCGTGGCTCACCAGTTCCTGGAACCCTCCTCCCACGGGGAGCATCCCGGCGCGCGTCATCTTGTAGAAGGCGCGCCCCCTCACCCTCACCCGCGCGTGCGCCAGGGAGAGCTTGGGGCCCAGCTCGGCGAGCTCCCGCTTGGCGGCCGCGCCCTCGTTGTCGAGATCGGCGATCTTGCGATCGAGCGAGGCCAGCGCGAGCGCCGGTGACGCGGGCTGCGCCGCGGGGTGGGGGGGCATGGTGCGACCGAGGGAGGAAGGTCCGCCCAGCTCCGACGGCGCGGCACGACCGGCGCCGACGAGGCCGGCGCTCGCCGCGAGGGCAGAGGCGACGAGCAGCGCGCGGGGAAGCTTCTTCAAGAGTGCATTTTCACGCATGTTCCACATGGCTTCTGTATCAGACAGTGACGAGCTTGCGGAGCCCAAGGAACGCGGCGGCCATCCCGAGGAAGGCCCCCATACCCACCATCCCCAGCGCCACGGGCCAGGGGAGGAACGACGGCTCGACGCCCACGAGCACCGAGAGCTCACCGTCGAGGCGCCCACGCACGACCAGGAAGAGCGCGCCGAGCAAGAGGATGGATCCCAGCGCGCCCAGGGCCCCCTGGGCGCTGCCCTCGAGCAGGAAGGGGCCCTTCACGAAGCGATCGGTCGCGCCCACGAGCTTGAGCACCTCGACCTCGGTGCGCCTGCGCTGGAGGGCCAGGCGAATGGTCGAGCCTACGACCGAGATCACCGCCGCGAAGACGACGAAGGCGAGCATGGCCGCCGCGGCCACTCCTCCCCGAACCAGCCGGGCCAGGCGAGCGGTCCACACCTGGTAGGTCTCCACGTCCTCCACCATGGGGAGCTGCTTCAGCTTGCCCACGGTGCTGTCCAGCTCCGCGTCGGTCATGTCGGGGCGCACCTCGAGCTCCAGGGACGCCGGGAAGGCCTCGACCGGGAGCGCCACGAGTTCGGACTTGGTCCCCGACTCCTGGGCGCCGAACTCGGTCCTGGCCTGGCCGCTCGAGACGTACTTCACCGAGAGGATCCCGGGCACCTTGGAGAGCGCGACCTTCACCTCCTCGATGTCCTGCTGGGAGGCAGTGTCGCGGAGGTATACCGACGCTCTGCCCGCGTGGGCCCAGCGCTCCTCGACCGCCCTCAGGTTGGTCACCACGAGCAGCGCGGCCCCGAGGCACACGAAGGCCACGGCCAACGAGAAGATGCTGAGCGCGTGGAGTCGCCACTCGCGGAGCATGCCGCGGCGGGCACGTCGCGTCGTGCCGATGGATGCGTCGAACATGGCCAAAAGGTCCCCCGGTGCCGATGCGCCGTCAAGCGCCCGGTCGAGTCGTTGAAAAGTGAGGCGTGAGGCGCCTGCCCGCTCGGGCGCCGGCAGGCGGGAGATCCAGGTGTCCTAGAGCTCTTCCTCCGGCGTCGAGACACCGGAGGGGACGTCGATCGCCTTGCCGTCGTCGAGGACGATGACCCGGCGGGCGCGCTGTTCGAGGAGAGTGCGGTCGTGGGTGGCGAAGAGCACGGTCGTCCCCTGCTCGTGGATCTCCTCGAAGAGGCCGAGGACGTCGATGGCGAGCTGGGGATCGAGGTTCCCCGTGGGCTCGTCGGCCAACACGAGGGCGGGCTCGCCCACGATGGCCCGGGCGACGGCCACCCGCTGCTGCTCACCGCCGGAGAGGACCCCTGCGAGATCCTGCCCCCGGCCGTTGAGGCCCACCCGCTCGAGCGCCTCGCCCACCCGCGAGCGGATGAGCCTGGGTCCGAGGCCGAGCACCTCCAGAGTGATGGCCACGTTCTCGAAGACGGTCCACGAGCCGACCAGCTTGAAGTCCTGGAAGACCACGCCGATGTTGCGGCGGAGGAAGGGCACCGAGTCGTCCCTCAGGCGGGCCACGTCGCGGCCCATGAAGAGGATCCGGCCCTCGTCGACGGTCTCGGCGCGGTAGAGCATCCGCAGGAGGGTGCTCTTGCCGGAGCCGCTGGGCCCCGTGATGAACACGAACTCGCCGCGCTCGATGATGAGGTTCATGCCCCGTAGCACGGGAGCCCCGGGGCGGTACGACTTGAAGACGTCCTCGAACGAGAGGATGGGACGTTGGGCAGCCTCTCGCGTGAAGCGAGAGCCCGCCCTCAGCATCGGTTTGAATGCCCGATCGTCGTCCATTCGGGACATGCCACGGCCGTACCAGGTCAGAGTGAAAAAAAACAACTTTTCGACGCGACGGCAGGCCCCCCACCCGGATGCGCTGCTGGTGGTCACTACAGGATTTCAAAGATTTACGCGAGCCCTGCGAGAGAACGAGCCGCAGGCAGCTTGCCGTTTGAATAAGCCGGGACCAGAAGAGGTCTGTGGACGGCTACCGTGGACCACGCGGGCCTACAAAGGTACGCTGCCAACCCTGCCCAGGAGTCGACGTATGAGAAGGATAGTGTTCGGTTTGGCTGCTGTCTTCGCCCTCGTAACGACGCAGGGGCAGGACGCGAGCGCGCAGGTGGGGGTTCCCATCCAGCAACCCGCAGGCGGGACGACGAGCGGCAGCGGGAATTCCGGCAGATCGGGAGCACAATCCGCGCGAAATATCCACGTGATACCGCTGACCGGCATCATCGAGCCCATCAACGTGGTCCGTCTGAGCGAGCTCAGGGCCAGGCAGCCCAAGGCCTGCGGCCCCACCGAGGTCTCGCCGGGGGTGTGGGTACGCATCGACTGCCACCTGGACGCCACCCCCATGCTCAAGGCCCGCAGCCACTACAGCGCGGCCAAGCTACGGATGGCCAAGCAGGGCAAGCTGTCCTTTCGTCCGATCAAGGGCAAGCGCTTTTCCCGCGGCGGCGGCTCCCTAGGGGTCCCGATGGGCGGCGGAGCCACTCCCTCGCCGCCCCCCTCCCCGGCCACCCCCAGGGGAGTCTCTCCTCCACAGGGCGCCGGTGGTGGAGAGCGCGCCGGGGTACGCCCCGGGAGCGACGGCCCGACCGTCGGCGGCCAGGGAGGTGGAGAGCGCGCACCGGCGAGCGTCGATCACCGGGCCGACAACCTCGAGGGCCCGGTCAAGAACCAGGGTTATGTGGGCTCTTGCACCGCCGCCTCGCTCTCCGCTGCCCTCGACAACGCGATCCGCCGCGCTGGCAAGCAAGACGTGAGCTCCATCTCGCATATCTGGTCGTTTTACGCCGTCCCCAAGATGGGCACCGCAGGCGACTCCAACCTGGGGCAGACCATCGCCAAGTGGGACACCTGGCCGTACAGCGGCAAGGAGGCCTGCAAGATGAGCGATCCTCGGTACGAGGACTGCGGCGAGGCCTACGGCGTACGGCCTGGCACCGCCCGCCAGGACCCGACCTACGTAGCCAACCTCAACAAGGCCACCCAGAACGGCGCCTTCAAGATCAGCGCGATCGAGGCCCTCAAGACCCTCCCGGCCAACCCGGAGGAGCTGACGACGGCCCTGGCCAGCGGCGCAGATCTCTGGATCGCCATGAAAATCGACGGGGCGAAGTGGTCAAACAACAAGATGAAGAACTTCGCCATCCCTGACTGGACCTCGGCGGAGGTGTCCGGCGGCCACGCCGTCACCATGAGCGGCTACCGCGACACCCCGACCGGGCGCCAGTACCTGATCCACAACAGCTGGGGCGAATCCTGGGGCGATCGAGGCTACGCCTGGGTCAGCGAGAGGATGGTCCAGAACTTCATGCACTACGCCTTCCGCGTAAAGCTCGAAGGTCAGGGCGCGCCCGCCGAGCTCACCGACGACGACTGTGGAGCCGACGAGCTGATCGACGCCAGCACCGGCCAGTGCGCGACGATCTGCCCCGACGACTCTCGCCCCGACAACGGCTGCGGCGCGTCCTCGAAGCGCCGCTGAGCCCGTATCGCCTGCGCTCAGGCACCCGTCGCCCCGGCTCCTCCAGGAGCCGGGGCGATCTTCTTTTGGAGGATCATCCGCCGATGCCGAACTTGAAGGGGTAACCCGCGACGGTGGTAGGCGCGAGGCTGGCCGGAAAATGCCAGGATTTCACCTGGCGGACCACACAGCCCTCGACCCGGGGATTGCCCAGGGTGGTGCTCGCGACCGACGCCGCGGTCACCGCGCCGCTGCGGTCGATGGCCCATTGCACCGTCACTCCACCCTTGAGCGAGGGGGTCTTCTGGGCCTCGCTCTCGTAGCAGGCGCGGAGAGCGCCCGTGTGGGCGACCACCACCCGACGGATCTGCTCCGGAGAGAGCCCTCCCTGGGCTGCGGGAGCGCCGGTGGAGACAGCGGTGTTGGCCTCGCCCGGAGCGCCGTATGCACCCCCATCTGCGCTGCCCTTGCCGCTTGCCCCATCCCCAGCACTTCCCCCCACGACGAGGTCGCCTTCGGGGCCACCGAGTGCGCTGGCCGTGGTGTTGATGGAGCGGAGAGCGTTCTGGATCTCCTTGCCGGTGTCGCCTTCGAGGACCTCACCCAGGCCCTGGTAGCGGGGGGAGCTCTTCGCTCCCCCAGGGTCCTTGGCCTCGGTATCCTGGCCGACCGGAGGGGGTTCGAGCTGGGCACGCATCACCCTGAAGCGCGCCGCATTCTCCTCGGCGCTCGAGAGCTCGACGGGCTTTGGCAGGGGGCCGGGGGTCATCAGGGTGCGGAGCAGGCCGAAGACGCTGCCGTGGAAGGTGGCGCTACAGAAGAGGGCGAGGAGGACGAGCAGCTCGGGGGAGCGCGAGCCGCGGAGGGCCTGGGGCCGTGAGGTATACTGGAAGAAGATAGCGAGCTGGCCATACTGGATGAGACCGTAGTCCCCTGGCATGACCGGCGTCGGCGCGCCGGCGCGCCCGAGCAGGGCAGGATCCTCGCTGCGCCCCCTGAGCATGAGCACCCCGGCGACCGCGCCGGCCGCGTCGAGGAGCCAGCCGCCCTGGGCGGCCTTGAGCGGGGCGGCGCTCATGGTGAGGCCGTCGGGGATCGAGAGATCTGCGCTCGCGTCGTCGCCCAGACGGAAGGACTCCCCTCGCTCGAGGGTTCGGAGCCGGATGACCGTCGTCCCCCACACGGCGGCCACGCGAAGGACCTGAGAGACCGCGACGGCGGCAGGGGACATCGTCGGAGCTGCGGTCACTCGAGCCTCCTCTGCTCGAGCCTAGCGGATCTTTTTCCTGGCTTGGATAGGATCCTCGGCATGGCCAGCGAGGCGTTCACCGCCATCGACTTCGAGACCGCCAACCGCGATCGAGGGAGCGCCTGCTCGATCGGACTCGTCCGGGTGGAGAAGGGGCATATCGTGGAGCGGGCGTCCCACCTGATCCGCCCTCCCTCCCCGTGGTTCGAGTTCTCGTCGCTCCACGGGATCACCTGGCAGCAGGTCAGGGCGGAGCCCTGCTTCGGGGCTCTCTGGCCCACCCTCGAGCCCTTCTTCGAGGGCGTCGACTTCGTCGCGGCCCACAACGCATCCTTCGACGCCAGCGTCCTCTACGCCTGCTGCTCGTGGGCCGGAGTCCCAGTTCCCCAGGTCCGGTTCGTGTGCACGGTCAAGCTGGCCAGACAACGCTGGAAGATCAGACCGACCCGCCTCCCCAACGTGGCCCGGTACCTGGGCCTCCCGCACGAGCACCACGACGCCGCCTCCGACGCCGAGGTCTGCGCTCGCATCGTCCTCCGGGCCCACGCAGACTGACCTGTTCGGTCCGGACGCGGGCCCTGGGTGCTCGGGGTGCGGCGCTCCCTGGAGGGGTGCTAGCCTGGGTCGCGATGAGGAACCGGTCCAAGCTGGGCAGGCGAGAGGTCCTCCTGGCCGGAGGGCTCGCGGCGCTCACCAGGTCCTGCGGAGGGACGCCCAAGGGAGCGCCTCCTGGCCCCCTCGCGGCGCCGGGGAACGCCGACGCGGGAGCTCCGGCGGCGCTCGAGGTGCGCGCGACCCTCGAGAGCGTGCTGGACAAGGCCATCTCGGTCGCAAGGAAGGCAGGAGCCAGCTATGTCGACGCCAGGATCGTCCGGCGCCGCAGCGAGCGGGTGGCGACGCGCGAGGATCACGTGGTCGCGATCGACGCGGGCGAGAGCTACGGCGTGGGGGTGAGGGTGATCGTGGAGGGCGCCTGGGGCTTCGCCGCGTCGGCGAGGGTCGTGGGCGAGGCGGCGGAGGGCGCGGCCAGGAGGGCCGTGGAGATCGCCAGGGCGGCGCGTAAATTCCAGAAGAAGCCCGTGGAGCTGGCCCGGGCCGAGGTCCTCACGGGCTCGTGGAGCACGGATCTTCGGATCGATCCCTTCGAGGTTCCGCTCGCCGACAAGGCCGCCTTCTTGCTCGAGCTATGGCCGAGGGTGCGGGACGTCCCCCTCGTGAAATTCGCCACCGGAGCGGTCGAGATCATGGGCGAGTGGAAGCTCTTCGCCTCCAGCGAGGGATCTCTACTGGAGCAGACCATCACCCGTATTCACCCCTCGTTCACGGTGACGGCCGTCGAAAATGGCAAATTCGCGTCTCGCTCGGCCGAGGTGGCGCCGATGCAGGCGGGGTGGGAATACGTGACGGAGGGTAGGCTCATAGCCATGGCGAAGGAGACGGGAGAGGACGCGGCGGCGAAGCTCAAGGCGCCCGGCGTCAAGCCAGGAAAGAGGGATTTGATCCTGGCGCCCAGCAACCTCTGGCTGACCATCCACGAGTCCGTCGGACACCCGACCGAGCTGGATCGCGCGCTCGGGCTGGAGGCCAATTTCGCGGGCACGTCGTTCGCGACCCCCGACAAGCTTGGAAAGCTGAAATACGGCGCCGACATCGTCACTCTCTACGCCGACAAGACCACCCCCGGGGCCCTGGCCACCTGCGCCTGGGACGACGACGGAGTGAAGACCCAGAAATGGGATCTCGTGAAGGACGGACTCTTCGTTGGATACCAGACGACGCGGGATCAGGCCGGGTGGATCGGAGAGGCCTCGTCGCGAGGGACCTCGTACGCCGAGGACTGGTCGTCGGTACCGTTCCAGCGCATGCCCAACGTGTCGCTCGCGCCTCGCCAGCCAAGGGCCGGCGCGGGGGACACCCGATTGGAGGACATCATCGCGCAGACCGACGACGGGGTGCTGATCACGGGCAATGGCTCGTGGTCCATCGACCACCAGCGCTACAATTTCCAGTTCTCCGGGCAGATGTTCCACGAGGTGAAGAAGGGCAAGGTCACGGGGCCCCTCCGCGACGTCGCCTACCAGTCCAACTCCCTGGAGTTCTGGAGCTCCTGCGACATGATCGGTGGCCCGTCGACCTGGCAGCTCAACGGCACCCTCCACGACGGCAAGGGGGAGCCCCCCCAGTCCAACGCGGTGAGCCACGGCTGCCCCCCCGCCCGGTTCCGCGGGGTGCAAATCCTCAATACCGGTGGCGGCGGAAGACCAGGACTTTCCCGCGAGGAAGAAGAGGATATGGGATGAGCGATCCCCTCGCCGAGCTGGTCCTTCGAACCTTGAAGGCCGCCGAGAAGGAGGCGCCTGGCGCGGAGGTCCAGGTCCACGCATGGAACGAAGGCGCGGCAAACACCCGCTTTGCCAGGAACGAGATCACGACGGCCGGAGATCACGAGGAGACGGGCCTGGCCGTGCACCTGGCCTTCGGGAGGCGTCACGCCCGGACGCAGACCAACCAGACCGACGGGGAGCAGATCAGGGCGCTCCTCCGGCGCGCGGCGGCGATGGCGAAGCTCTCGCCGGAGGACCCCGAGCGGATGCCCCTGCTCCCCCCCCAGAGGTACGCGCCCGCGGCCGCCAGCTGGGACGACGAGGTCGCCAAGCTGGGAGCCGGTGAGCGGGCTCGTATCTGCGGCGAGAGCCTGGCGATGGCCGACGAGAAGAAGCTGCAGGTCGCGGGCTTCCTTCGCCGGAGCGGGAACGAGAGGGTCCTCGGATCGTCGGCCGGGCTGGCCGCGCGCTACCTTTCGACCGAGGTGTCCCTCACGGTCACGGCGCGCACCCCCGACGGCACGGGGTCGGGCTGGGGAGGCCGGGAGGCCCATCGCCTGGGCGATCTGGAAGCCTCCAGCCTGCCGGCGACGGCCATCGACAAGGCGTTGCGCTCGGCGGGAGCAAGGCCGCTGGATCCAGGGAAATACACCGTGGTACTCGAGCCGCAGGCGGTACAGGAGATGCTCGCCTACATGGTCAGCGAGATGGACGCGCGCTCCGCGGACGAGGGGCGCTCCTTCTTCGCCCACAAGCTGGGCGAGAGGGTCTTCTCGCCGCTCTGCACCCTGAGGAGCGACCCGGGGGATCCCCTGGCGCCCGCCGCCCCCTTCGACGACGAGGGCCAGCCTCGAAGGCCGATGGCGTGGATCGAGGGAGGCGTCGTCCGTGCCCTCTCGACCTCCCGCTACTGGGCGGCGAAGACAGGCAAGGAGCCGACGGGCCGCCAGGGGAGCTTCCACCTGGCGGGGGGTACGGCCGGGAGCATCGACGAGCTGCTGAAGGGCATCACGCGGGGGCTCCTGATCACCCGCTTCTGGTATACGCGCATGCTCGAGCCCAAGGACGTGCTCCTCACAGGGCTCACACGCGACGGGGTATTTTTGATCGAGAATGGCCGAGTCACCCGTCCCATCTCCAATTTTCGCTACAACGAGTCGCCCATCAACGTGCTGAAGAAGGTCGACGCGATGACCCGGACGACCACCCGGGTGCCCACCTACGGCGGGGTATGGAGGGTGCCAGCGCTCAGGACACACGAGTTCACCATGGCCTCCACCTCCGCGGCCGTATGAAGCGCGCCTCCCGTCTCTCCGCGTGCGCCCTCTCCATAGGCGGCCTCGATCCAGGAGGAGGCGCTGGCATCCTGGCCGACGCCCGGGCCATGGCCCGGGCGGGGGTCCTCGGGTGCGCCGCGACCGCCACGCTCACCGTGCAGTCGACCTCGGGCATGCGCTCTGCGAAGGCGGTGAGGAGCGAGGAGCTCCTCGCCCAGATCAAGGAGGTCTTGCGCCACCAGCGGGTGCACGCCATCAAGACCGGCGCCCTGGGATCTCTGGCCAACGTCCGCGCCACGGCCAGGCTCCTCGTGCTGCACCCCGAGATCCCGGTGGTCGTCGACACGGTGATGCTCCCGACCCGGGGCAGGGCCAGGCTGCTCGACGCCGCGGCGACCAAGGCACTGTTCTCGGATCTCCTTCCGCGCGCCACCCTGGCCACCGTGAACATCCCGGAGGCCGAGGCACTCACCGGGCGGCGCATCACCAGCCTGGCCGAGGCGCGCGAGGCCGGCCTCGCCCTGGTGGCGAAGGGCATCTTCGCCGTGCTGGTCAAGGGAGGCCACCTCGAGGGACCTCGCTCCGTGGACGTCCTGGTCACCGAGAGTCAGACGCTCGAGCTGGCCAGGGAGCGCCTGCCCCTCCGGCCTACCCACGGGACGGGCTGCACTCTCGCAGCGCTCGTCGCCGGGCGGATGGCCGCCGGAGGCGCGTCGCCTCGCGACGAGGAGGCGCTGGTGGACGCGCTGCGCTGGGCCAAGAGGGTCCACCACGAGGCCCTCACCCAGACGGCCGACGTGGGCGGGGACATGCGCGTCCTGTTTCTTTGATCTATTTTCAGGAGCCCCCGGCCGCCTCGGCCGAGAGGAACTCGGCGATGAGCCCGGACACCCAGGAGATCACCGGCTCCGAGGTGGCGATCTGCTTGACGAGAGGCCATAACGCCTCGGAGAGAGAGTCCCAATCCGGGATGTATGTTATGCCATGATCCTGTAGCGCCTCCGCCACGGTCCTGTCTCCGTACTTGGCATAGAACCCGGTGAGCCACGAGTCGATGTCCCTGGCCAGCTCCCCGGACGAGGCCACCTGCGCCGCGATCAGGATCGAAGCCTCCCTCCCCAGCTTCACGGTCTCGTCGTCCACGCCGGCCGTGAGCTCGGCGAGGCTCTGGGTGTAGAGCCACCGGGCCACCGCCCGACGGAGCTCGATGAACTGGGGCTCGTCGCCCCGGGTGACCATGAAGCCCCCCACCCGGTCGAGCGCCTTCCTGGAGAAGCCCGCGAGGAACTTCCTTATCTCGGGCTCGAGGCGTTTGTCGAACTCGGCGCGCACGGAGTCCAGGGATTTCAGCACCGCGCCCGATCCTATGGGCATGATCTTCTTGACGATGCCCGGAATACCCCAGTCCGCGAAGAAGGGGTTCACCTTGGAGTTGAAGGCGTGGAGCGCGTCGTAGAGCACGTCGCGCATCACCTCCTCCATGGCCTCCTGGGCGAGCACCTCGCGCACCAGCTCCGGGCTCACCGGGCTGGGCCTGGCCAGCAGCGCGTCGATCTTCTGCCTCCCGGCCTCCGGCACGAACGCCCCCAGCGCCGCCCTCTGCTCTCGCAGGCGGGGCAGGACCTCCCTCTCGAAGGCCAGGGCCAGGGGCGAGACCAGCGCCGTGAAGACCTGGGGCCTGTTCACGACAGCCAGGGCCGCGGCGACGGCGCCTCTCGGCAGCACGTCGGAGACCCGGGCTCCGCGGAGGCTCGCGAACGAGGCCTCGAGGTTACGGCGCCACTCCTCCTGTGCCGACTCCTCCCCCAGGCGCGCCGCGAGAAACGTCGAGAGTCGTGCCTTGCGATCGTCGGGCTCGGTCATGATCCCATGTCTAGTCAGGAAATGTCCCTGGAGGAAGCCCCTCGTCGGGGTCTCCTCCCGGCAGGAGCCCGGCGGCCACGCGTGGCGCTCGACGCTGCTTCTGCTCTGTGGTCCCCTGAAATTCACATGCGTCCTCGCCGCTTTTTCCTGACGACTCTCTCCTTTTCCATCGCGCTCGCGGCCCTCTTCGCGGGCTGCGGTACGGACTCGGTGGTGGACACGCCGGACGCTCCGCCCCCCGGCGCCGAGGCCAGCCCTCCCACCGACACGGGGGTGCCCGACACCCGCGCCCCCGACGCCCGCCCCGAGGCCGACGCAAGGCCCGACGCCACGCCCCCCCAGCCCGCCCCCTTCGGCCTCGACAGGCGCCCGCCCAACCCGACATGCGTCGCCCCCGAGCGGCCGAGCGGCGCGGCCTCGGCGCTGCTCACCCCCGTCTTCGCGGGGGCCGGGGTGACCACCCCGATGGTGCTCGCCCAGCTCCCTGGAGACAATACGCGCTTCTTCGCCGCCGAGCGCGCGGGGCGCATCGTCTCCTTCGCGGCGGCGAACCCCACCACCAAGACCCTGGTCGCGACCCTGCCTGGCCCCGTGAACACGGCGGGCGAAGGAGGGTTTCTTGGAATGGCCTTCCACCCCAGGTTTGCCCAGAACGGCTACGTGTTCATCTCGTACACGATCCAGGGTGGTCCGACCAACATGCAGTCGACGATCATCCGCATGAAGAGCACCGACAACGGACAGACCTTCGGCGATCCGTTCACCATCGTGCCTCCCTTCGTCCAGCCGGCCAACAACCACAACGGCGGCGACGTGCATTTCGGCCCCGACGGATACCTGTACGCGAGCTTCGGCGACGGCGGCGGAGCCAACGACGTGTTCGGGCACGGCCAGGAGACGACCGGGTTCTTCTCCAAGATCCTCCGTATCGACGTCGACTCGGCCTCGCCCTACGCCATCCCCGTCGGCAATCCCTTCAGGGGCGGGGGCGGCGAGCCGGCCACCTTCGCCTACGGCTTTCGTAACCCTTACCGCTTCGCCATCGACCCCGTGTCCGGGGACATCTGGGCCGCGGACGTGGGGCAGGCCAGGTGGGAGGAGATCGACCGCGTCGTCGCCGGCGGCAACTACGGATGGTCCGAGCGGGAGGGAGCCCATTGCTTCCCGCCGGCGAACACCACCTGCCGCACGGCCGGCCTCATCGATCCCGTCTTCGAATACCCACGCAGCGAGGGCATCTCCATCATCGGCGGCTTCGTCTACCGCGGCACCAGGTTCCCTGCGCTGGTGGGGCTCTACATCTTCGCCGATTATGGCTCCGGCAAGGTCTGGGCGCTGACGCCCGATCCCATGACCGGCAACTACGGCGCCGTGGTGCTGAACGAGGCTGGGCCCTTCAACGCGTGGGTCGGCTTCGGCGAGGACAACGATCGCGAGCTCTACGTCTTCGACAGCGCCTCGAGGATCTTCCGTATCGAGCCCGACCCGGCCGCGCCTCCTCCCACCGCCTTCCCGCCCAGGCTCTCCAGGACGGGCTGCGTCGATCCGGCCGACCCCAAAAAGCCAGTCCCCGCCATGATCCCTTACACCGTGAATAGCCCTCTCTGGTCGGACGGCTCCGAGAAGGACCGCTGGTTCTCCGTCCCTGACGGGACCACCCTCACGGTCGATCCCACGAGCGGCGACATCGACTTCCCAAACGGGACCGTCCTCATGAAGACCTTCCGGGTGGCGGGCAAGCGGGTCGAGACCAGGCTCTTCGTCCGCCACGCCGACGGGGAGTGGGGAGGCTACAGCTACGAGTGGGACGACGCCCAGACCGACGCCACCCTCTTGCCCTCCAACAAGGTCAAGAACCTGGGCGCTCAGACATGGTATTATCCAAGCCGTTCGGAGTGCTTTACTTGCCACTCCCAGGTGGCCGGGCGCGCCCTGGGGCCGGAGGTGGGCCAGCTCAACGGCGATTTCGTCTACACCCAGACCAACCGCATCTCGAACCAGCTCAGGACCCTGGACCACCTGGGCTACTTCGCCAGGCCCATCGGCGATCCGGCCACCCTCGCCCGGCTACCCTCGCCCGCCGGTACGACGGGGACCGTCGAGGCTCGGGCGAGGGCCTATCTCCACGCCAACTGCTCCTTTTGCCACCAGCCGGGGGGCACAGGGCGAGGCGCCATGGATCTCCGTTATGGCCCGTCCTTCGCCGACACGGCCGTTTGCGACCAGGATCCGTCCGTGGGAGATCTGGGTGTCCCTGGCGCCAAGCTCTTCGCCCCCGGACAGCCCGCCCGCTCGGTCCTCTCTCTCCGGATGCGCTCCACGGGCCTCGAGCGCATGCCGCCCCTGGCGACCCGCCTGGTCGACACCGCCGGGGCGGCCGTCATAGACTCCTGGATCACCCAGACGGCGACCTGCCCCCCCTGAATCCCACCGTGGATGACACTCGATCGGAGATCGGCGTATCCTTCGGACGACGGACAATGGGGAGACCCTGATGCGCAAGCTCTTTGCTGTGGCAGTGAGTGCGACCCTGGTCGGCTTCGTCGCGTGCTCGTCGAGCACGAGGAGCGCCGGCGATAGGGACGGAGGTGTTGGCCCGGAGGCTGGCGTCTTCGGAAGCGACGCCGTGGCCGACTCCCCCTTCACCGGCTGCGCGAGGGGGACCTACGCCGCCAAGGTGACCCCCGCGGCGATGCTCTTCGTCCTCGACAAGAGCGGGACGATGGCCCAGGGCGGAAAATTCGCGAGCGCCCAGCAGGCGATCGTCACCGCGGCCGACGAACCAACCTTCGACTCGATGGTGGTGGGCCTCCTCGGATACCCGACGCTCAGCGTCACCGGCCCCGCCTGCATCTTCGGCCTGCCCGTCCTGTGCGGGGTCACCGGGCTACCCCAGGTCCCCCTGAGGCTGGCCGGGGCTTCGAAATCCAACGGGGGTCCGGGCGTTCGCCGAGACATGTACGCATGGCTCTCCAGCAACGCCCCCCAGCCTGGGTTCGGCGACGGAAATCCGACCTACGAGGCCTTGAAGAGCGGTATCAACGCGCTCAAGGTCTACAACCTCAACAAGGGGAAGCGTATCCTCGTCTACATCACGGCGGGCGGCGCCTCCTGCGCCTCGGTGAGCTCTCCGTCCCGCCCCGGGTACACCGACGGCAACAGCTGCCCGGACTGGGAGCACCCGCAGTCCATCGTAGATCTGCTGAAGGCCGCCCACGACGACGCCGAGAAGCCGGTAAACTCGATGATCGTGGGCGTCCCCGGCGCCGACACCCACGGCGAGAACACCAACGTCCCGCCCTACAGCGTCCGGCTGGCGCTCTCCGCCTACGCCGCTACGGGCTCGCCCGAGACCATCGACCCCACCTGCGACGGCAAGGCCTTCACCAAGGTGAACACGGATCCTGGCAAGGCCTGCCACTTCGACATGACCAGGAACTTCTCTCCCGAGATCCTGGCCGGCGCGATAGGCCAGGTGCGAGGGAAGCTCCTTGGCTGCGTCTTCGATCTGCCCGAGGTGGACGGCAAGATCGTCGATCGCGACAAGGTGAACGTCGATTACACCATCAAGGACGCTCCCATCCACATCTACAAGCGAAAATCACCCTCGGACACCTGCGCCGCGGACGGCTGCTGGGATTACACCGCGGACGGCAGGGTGGAGCTCTTGGGCAAGGCCTGCGAGGACGTCAAGACGTCCACCAGCGCCAAGGTCGAGATCGTGGTGGGCTGCCAGACCATCGTGAAATAGTCGCCAAGCAGGGGGCGAACGAGGGAGTCAGGGGAGGAACGTGAGCCTCGGCCCCACGAAGAACCAGCCGCTCGTCATGCCGTCGTAGGAGCCGACCGACAGGCCGAGCCATGGCCCGAGCCCGACGAATCGCGACAGGCTGAAGTCGATTGTTCCTCCCGCGTAATCGATCTTTCCGTCCACGAAGGCGATATTGATATCTCCACTCGCGGAAGGAGCGGTGCGCACGTCCGTCGAGGCGCGCAGATGGGCGCTCCCGGTCGCCTGGCACCCGACGAGGAGCGCGGCAAGCGGCGCCCAACACCTTTTCGACATTCCTCCCCCTCGCGGATCGCAGGTACGGTCCCGAGTCGTGCTTACTCACGCCGCCCTCCGGAAGCAAGCAGGGAACTTCGGGGGCACCCAAGAGCCGTGGAGAGCCATGATGGCCGATGTTTCTTGCCGCTCCCTCGAGAGACTTGGCCAGGCTGGAACCATGCAGTACGAGGTGGAGGATGGCGACCGGAGCAGCTCACCAACTCCATGGGGTCGAGCCGCTGCTCGAGCAGGTGGATCGGCTCCGCCTCGATGCCTGCCGTCGCCTCGACCCTTCGCGTCGCTCCCAGCTGGGCCAGTTCTTGACCCCGCCTCCGGTGGCCCGGTTCATGGCCAGACTCTTCGCTCCCTTCCCCCGGAAGGTCCGGGCGCTCGACGCGGGAGCAGGCGTCGGGACGCTTTTCTCTGCCATGGTCGCCGAGGCGACCGGAAGGAACGAGCCTCCAAAGGATTTTCAGGTCGTGGCCTACGAGCTCGATCCCCTCATGGCGGAGTACCTGGACAGGACGATGGGCGCTTGCCGCTCGGAGGCAGCGGCTCATGGCGTCCGCTTCACTGGAGATATCGTCCGTGACGACTTCATCGGCCGAGCGGTGTCCAGACTGGACGCCGGCTTGCTCGGGCGCTCGAGGCTCGAGGGCTTCACCCACGCCATCCTCAATCCCCCGTACAAGAAACTGAGCTCGAGCTCGGTCGCGCGCCTGGCTCTCCGCCGGATCGGCATCGAGGCGAGCAACCTCTATGCGGCTTTTCTCGCCCTCGCGGTCCGCCTCCTGGAGGACGGCGGGGAGCTGGTGGCCATCACGCCAAGGAGCTTCTGCAACGGTCCCTATTTTCGCGCATTCCGTGAGGCGTTCCTCGGAACGATGAGCCTGCGCCATATTCACGTATTCGAGTCACGGGCCACCGCCTTCTCCGACGACGAAGTACTGCAAGAGAACGTGATTATCCACGCCGTAAAGGGCAGACAGACCCCGGAGGTCGTCGTCTCCTCGAGCGCGGGGCCTGACGACGACATCGCCGTTCGGACCGTCCCCTTCGAGCGCATCGTTCGAAAGGACGATGCCGAGCATTTCATTCACGTGGTGCCTGACGAGCTCGGGCAACAGATCGCCGACCTGTTCGCACACTTCACTTGCTCCCTCGAGCAGCTCGGCCTGGGGGTTTCAACGGGCCGCGTCGTGGATTTCAGGGCGAAGAGCTTTCTCCGGCAGGATCCCGACCTCACCACCGGGCCGCTGATCTACCCGACCCACTTTCGACACGGTACGATAGCGTGGCCAAAGATTGGCAAGAAGCCGAACGCCCTCGTGGACTGCCCCGAGACCGCGAGCCTATGGGTACCTTCTGACACCTATGTACTCGTAAAGCGCTTCTCATCGAAGGAGGAGAAGCGGCGGGTGGTCGCGGCCGTCTTCGACCCTACGACCCTTCCGGCAAAGAAAATTGGTTTCGAAAACCATTTGAACGTATTCCATTCGCGCGGCGCGGGGCTCGACCCGAACCTCGCACGGGGGTTGGCAGCTTTCCTGAACTCGACCATCGTCGACACATGCTTCCGGCAGTTCAATGGCCACACCCAGGTCAACGCCACGGATCTTCGCAATTTGAAGTACCCACATACTGGGGCTCTTTGCGCTCTGGGGGAGCGTCTGGGCGACGGGGCATGGGGCCAGGAAGGAATTGACGCTCTCGTCCTTGAGCTCGTGACTCCCCGGGCCGGACAGGACGGCGCGCAATAGCCGGAGGAGTGACGAGATCTTGCGTCCGGCCTCTCCGGGGCGTAGCGGAGATGCTGCATGCGCCGCACCCTGATCGTCGCCGACACTCACCTGACGCGCCACACTCCGGTCGCGGTCTCTCGCGATCTGGCGGCGCTGGTGGCCTCTCACCCGGGGGCTCGCCTGATCGTCGCGGGCGATCTCTTCGACAGGTCCGCGGAGCCTCGGCCCGCTCCCTCCGTCGATGAGGTGCTGAGGGCGCACGGGGCGCTTCGCAAGGCCCTGGGCGAGCACCTGGGGCGAGGGGGAGAGCTCTGGCTGGTCGCGGGCAACCATGACGCCGAGGTGGCGGACGGGGATTTCCAGGGCACCCTGCTCTCGGCCCTCGAGCTCCCTGGCGAGGCCAGGGCGCGCCTCCGCACCACGCCCTGGCTCCTTCGAGAGGGGGGCCTCCATGTCGAGCACGGCCACCTCTACGATCCCGACAACGCCCCGGCACACCCCCTGGTCCGGGGCGTCCCCAGCCTGGGGGTGCGCTTCGTCCATGATTTCATCGCCCCGACGGGGGCCTATGCCTACCTGAACCGCAACGACAAGCTGCCCCTCGAGCTCTTCGTCGAGGCCTTTACCCGGTATGGATCGAGGGGGCCCTTCGTCGTGGCCACCTTCTTCAGGGCGGCCTTCGCGGCCCTGCGAACGAGCGGCCCGTTCTTCCAGGGAAAGCTGGAGCGAGCCAGGGGCGAGGCCGAGCTCGCGGCCTTCGCGGAGCTCGCGGGGGTCGACCCGAAGACCCTGAGGGGCCTCTGCGGCAGCGCTCCGGATCCCACGCTCACCAGCTTCCGGGCCACCTTCTCTCGCCTCTACCTCGATCGCGTCGCCGCGACCATGGCCCTCCTGGCCGGAGGGGGCCTCGTCTTTTCGGGCCGGAGGCGCGCGGCCCTGGCGGCCTTCGTCCTCGGAGCGGTCGCGATGCTCGCCAGCTGGAGCCGGGACTACGACCGCTACGGAGGCCTGGTGCCCCCCAGGCTCGCCGAGGGGGCCCGCCTGGTGGCCGAGGTGACCGGGGCCAGGGCGGTCGTCTTCGGACATGCCCACAAGCCCGAGGTGAGCGGCGTGTACTCGAACCCGGGGAGCTTCGCCTTCCCCGTGGGCCCCGAGCGGACCTACCTGGAGATCGAGGGCACCGTCGACGCTCCGGTGCCGACGCTCCGGAGAGCGCGCCAAGAATATTGAAATAGAATACCTGGCTCAGAAGGTCATCCTGCCCTTGCTCGAGCCGTACCGGTGCGAGAACCTCATCTTCTCGGGGTAAGGGAAGGACTCCTCGATCACCCCGGCTCGGACCTTCTCCTGCAGATAGGTCCAGTAGCGCGCCTCCGCGAGATCGCCGTGGAGCTCCAGGAAGGCCTCCCTCGGCTTGCCTGGCGGCAGGAGGAACGTGGGGAACTGCTCGGGGAAGACGTCGCTCGGCCCCACCGAGAACCAGGGCTCGTTCGCCATCTCGTCGTCGTCGTCGCGGGCCCTCGGCATCGTCCGGAAGCGGCAGTCGGTGAGATATACGATCTCGTCGTAATCATAGAAGAGCACACGACCAAAGCGGGTTACCCCGAAGTTCTTCAACATGAGATCGCCCGGGAAGATGTTGGCCGCCGCGAGATCCTTGATCGCGTCTCCGTACTCGCGGATCGCGTGCCGCAGGCGCCCCTCGTCCGCCGCGGTGACGAACATGTCGAGTGGGACCAGGCGCCGCTCGATGTAGACGTGCTTGACCAGGACCCGCTCGCCGGCCACCTCGATGGAGGAGGGGGCCAGCCTGGACATCTCCTCGAGCAGCGCCTCGTCGAAGCGATCCCTGGGCAGAGAAATATCGGCGAACTCCAGGGAATCGGCCAGCCTCCCGGCCCGATCGTGGCGCTTCACCAGCCGGTAGCGCTCCTCCACCGTGGCCCGGTCCGAGTCCTTGGGGGGCTGGAACCAGTCCCTTATGACCTTGAACACATAAGGGAACGAGGGGAGCGAGAACACCAGCATGACCATCCCTCTCGTGCCAGGAGCGGGGACGAAGCGATCGCTCGAGTGCCTGAGGTGCCACATGAGATCCCGGAACAGCAGGGTCTTGCCCTGCTTCTGGAGGCCGACCAGCGTGTAGAGCTCGGCCCGGGTCCTCATGGGGATCACGGTCTCCAGGAAGGAGACGTAGGCGGAGGGGACCTCCATGTCGACCATGAAGTAGGCCCTGGCCAGGCTGAAGAGCTGATCGACCTCCTTGGTGTCCAGCAGGAGGGTGTCGACGAAGACGTCGCCCTCGGCGCTACGGCGGAGCGGCACGACGAAGGGCACGATGAATTTGCCGCGCAGGGCTCGCCCCACCACGTAGGCCGCCCGCCCGCGGAAGAAGGGGGACCGCAGCACCTGGATCTGGAAGCTCTCGTCCCGCTCCCAGCCCTTGGGGAAGTGCTCGGCGATGGCCCTCATCAGATAGCCTGTGTCGCGCTCCAGATCCTGGAAGCGACACCCCAGCGAGAGCTCGACCAGGATACGCCTCAGCGTCCCCTCGATATCGAGGCTCTTCGGGTAATAACAGCGGTAGGTCGGGAGGTCTCCATGGATATGCTCGGTCGATATGGCAGGCCTGGAGAAGATGCAGTCGTTCTGCTGATAGTCTAGAGAGAGGAGACGGGTGGCGACCGAGTTGTAGAAGGTCTCGGCGCACTCGGGCTGCTTGTGCTCGTAGAGAAGGCCGATGTACGCGACCTTCACCTCCCTGAACACCACCTCGCTCTGGCAGCTCTCGGGGTAGCGCTCTCGCAGCGTCGTCACCGCCTCGCGGACCCGCTCGTCGTACCTGTCGATGCGGGCCGTCACCGAGCCGCGCAGGGCCTCCCAGTCGGCGCGCGCCCAGAGGCCCTGCGCCTCCGAGGAGAGCTGACGAAAGATCCGGTAGTGGCGATCGAAGCCCCCCAGGAGGGTGCGCGCGATCTCGAGGGCGAGGCTCTCTGGCATGGAGCGCGAGGTTAGCGCGGTCCACCCCTCGCGTGGAGCGCCGCAGCACCCGCCGAAAACTGGACTTTCGGGGCCCGGTCCTGGGATGTACGTGCTCGATGCGACAGCCTCTCGCCACGCGCCGCCCGCTCCTCGCGGCGATCCTCCTCGTGTCCCTCTCCGGCTGCCGCCAGGAGCGCCTGGCCCCGCCAGAGCCCTCGCCCGCGCCTGCCCCCTCGCCCGCGGTCTCCTTCGCCGCGGTCCGCAAGGAGCCGGGGCCATCGCCCAGGGACGAGGCCCCCAGACCGCTCCGGGTGCTCGTCGCGGGCGACGTGATCGCGCACCGCCCCATCCTCGCCAGGCCGGGAGCCCTCGGGCGGGCGCTCGAGAAGCTGGGCCCGCTCTTTCAGGGAGCGGACGCGGTGGTGGTCAACCACGAGTCGGCGACCGGGGTGGCCCCGGCCAGCAACGAGCTCGCCTACGCCGCGCCCGAGACCTGGTCGACGGAGCTGCGCGCGGCGAGGGTCACCGCGATCACCCTGGCAAACAACCACGCATGCGATCTGGGCCCCTCCGGGCTGAACGCGACCCTGACCCTCGCCAGAACAGCGGGGCTCTCCTGGGTCGGCGCGGCCGCGGGAGAGGGCGCGGAGGGGGATCCCTGGCGCGCCCGGGTGCTGGCCCAGGGCGGCGGGCACAAGGTCTGCGGGGTGGGCTGGACCACCCACATGAACGGCAACCCCCGCCTGTGCGCCGGGAAGATAGCCTATATCCCCGATCTTCACGCCGCGGAGCTGCGCGCCCGCAAGAGCATCCAGATGGCTCGAACCGAGGGCTGCGACGCGGTCATCGCCATGGTCCACGCAGGCCAGGAGTACGCGGCCCAGGGGCGAGGGGAGATCGCGATCGCCGAGCGCCTGGCCGAGGCTGGCGCCGACGCTGTGCTCATGCATCACCCTCACATCCCCTCCCCTCTCCAGATCACGACGACCAAGGACGGCCGCGCGGTCCCCCTCTTCACGTCGGTGGGCAACCTGGTCACCAACCAGGGCTACGCCTGGAGATCGGTGATGCCCGTCGTCGTCCCCGACCGCCGCGCCGTGTCGGTCAACGCATGGACAAGGCTGGGCGTCGTGGCCGATCTGGTCTTTGACTGGCCCGCCGGAGCCAGCCGCCCGGATCTCCGTTATGGCTATCACCTGATCTGGAACGCCCGCCCCCGAGGTGAAGGCCAGGGCCAGGAGACCCCGGAGATCCAGGCCAGGCTGATCGACAGCAAGGCCGACGCCGAGCTCATCGCCAACTTCGGCAGGGACAAGCTGGGCCCCAACGTCCTCTTTGAAAGCCCCTGCTGGCTCCAGGGAAAGGAGCCCTGCTCGGGCCCCCAGACCAAGGCCTCCAAGCGGGTGGCGCGCTCCCCCAAGCGCTGAAGTAGCCTGGGCCCATGTCCCAGGAGCCGCTCACCCCAGCCGATCTCGCCCTCCTCACCCGCCGTACGCTCGTTCACTACGACGAGGCGGCGCAGGCCTTCCAGGAGGCGACGCGCGACCACGACGTGTCGCAGAACTACGAGGCGCTCCTCGGGGCCATCGAGGGCTCTGCCCCCTTCGCGCTGCTCGATTTCGGCTGCGGCCCAGGGCGCGATCTGCGCTACTTCCGGTCGCTGGGCCACAAGGCCGTGGGGCTGGACGGCTCGGCGAGCTTCGTTTCGATGGCGAGGGAGCAGAGCGGCTGCGAGGTCTGGCACCAGAACTTCCTGGACCTCTCGCTCCCCCCGGCGCGCTTCGACGGCATCTTCGCCAACGCCTCCCTCTTCCATGTCCCGAGGCAGGAGCTGCCCGGGGTCCTTGGCGCTCTCCACGGTACGCTGGTGGAGCGAGGTGTCCTTTTTTGCTCCAACCCGAGAGGCCAGGACACCGAAGGATTCTCGGGCCAGCGCTATGGCGTATTCCACTCCCTGGAGGCGTGGCGAGCTCATATGACCGCCTCGGGCTTCAGCGAGATTGCTCATTATTACAGGCCCGCGGGGAGGCCCAGGGGCGAGCAGCCCTGGCTGGCCACCGTGTGGCGCAAGAGGGTGACCGGCTAGTACCCCGTCGCAGGGGACTTGAAGGATTGATGGGCGACCGTCGGGAACGGCGCGGCTTGTGAACGGTGATCGCGGGGCAACCCTTCACATCCCCTGCGACGAGGCACTAGAGCGCATTCTTCAGCCTGTCGTGGCTTTGTCGGGTAGCTTCGACACGATCAGGGTCAGTCCGGGCTGGCCTCGAGCTCCCGGGCGTCGGTCACCACGTGACGGACGGGCACGTCGTGGGGGAAGACAGGGAGCTCGATGAGGAGCTGGAAGTCGTAGATGACGGCGATCGTGGTGGCCCCGGGGAAGCGAGGCAGAGCGCGATCGTAGTAGCCCGCGCCATAGCCGAGGCGGTGGCCCGTGGGCGCGACGGCCAGGGCCGGCACGACGATCAGGTCGAGCACCTTCGCCTCCTCGGCCTCCGGAGGCGGCTCGCGAAAGCCGTGGCCGCGCTCGCCGAGCTCGTCGGTGCTGGCCGTGAAGTGAAAGGTCATCTGGCCGCTCTCGGGATCGATCGAGGGGTACGCCACCCTCGCCCCTCGGTCCCTGAGCGCCTGATCGGTCGCCCTGAGATCGACCTCGTTCCCCTTCGTGATGGGGAAAAATAGGGCGATCGAGCCGGCGGAGCGCACGGCGCCGTGGGCCTCCAGGCGAGCGCGGATCCTGGAGGAGCGCTCCTCGCAAGCGCTCGAGGGCATGGTCTTCCTCAGGCCCCTCATGCGCTTGCGCAGCTCGGCCTTCACCTTGAGGCGTATCGCGTCGTCCGGGAGGAGCGGGGCTCGCTCGGTCATGGATCGCCCTCCCGCAGACCGCGGCTCTCCCAGTTGGTGACGATGACCTCGCGGGACGCGCCCCGCTTGGTGCTGTCCGAGTTGATGGAGCGCCTGGCCTCCACGATGTAGACGCGAAATTTCTTGTAGAGGCGGCGGGTCTCCGGGGTGTCGGCGTTGGAGAGCATGGCCCTCACCCCCCGGCTCTTGAGGGAAGCGAGCACCAGGGCCAGGCGCTCCTGCTCCTCGTGCGAGAAGCCGCCCCGCGCGTAGGCCGTGAAGGACGCGGTGCGGGACGCGGGCACGTAAGGCGGGTCGAAATACACGAAATCTCCCTGCCCGAGCTCCGCGGTCACCTCCTCGAAATCGCCGCACTTGAGCGTCACTCGACGGAGGGCGCGGGAGGCCGCCCTCAGGGTCTTCTCGTCCAGGATGCGAGGGTTGGCGAAGGTCCCGAAGGGCACGTTGAAGGCGCCCTTGGAGTTGACCCGCCAGAGCCCGTTGAAGCATGTCTTGTTCAGGAAGATGAGGCGCCCCCCCCGCTGGACGTCCGTCTGGCCCGAGGTGACGACGTCGCGCACCCGGTAGAAGAGCTCGCGATCGTAGGTGTAGCGCCTCAGCTCGACGATCAGCCCCTCCACGTCGTCCCTGACCGCGCGGTAGCAGGCGACCAGCTCGGCGTTCTGGTCGTTCAGCGTGGCCCTGGAAAAGGGCTTTGGCCTGGACGAGGCCAGGGCGAAAAACAGCGCGGCGCCCCCCGCGAAGGGCTCGACGTAACGATCGATGGGGCGCTCGCCGACGTGCCTGCGCAGGTGGTGAAGGAGGCCGGTCTTTCCCCCGGCCCACTTGACGATGGGCCTGGCGTCGGTGGCTGCCCTGGCCTGCCGCGGAGCCTGACGCCGGACCTGATCCGGGGCTCGACGAGGAGAGGCGCTCTCGGGGGAGGGGGTCGCCGTCGCTCGCCTGCTCGTGGTCTTGGTGGAGTCGCTCTTCATCGCCTGTCCAGGGCCGCGCGGAGGGGCGCTACGAGCTCTGCCCTCACCGCAAAAACGGCGTTTTCGCCCTCGATCTCGGCATACACCACTTTGCCCTCCGGTACCTCGAAGTCGGATCCGATCCTGATCCTCCTGCTCCTCTGCCCCGCGTCGCCCGAGAGCTCCACCGTGATCAGGAGCGGCGCATCGAGCCCCTCGCCCGCGCGGGCCCTGCCCAGGTGCACGGCGAAGAGCGGGACCAGGGCGCCCAGGGAGTCGCGGAGGGCGTCCTGACCTCCGTCCCGATCCCGAGCAAAGGAGATCGTGCGGCGGAGAGACCCGGCCGACAGGACCAGGCGGGTGATCTCCTCCGGGACCAGGCGGAAGGCGTCCCTGGAGACCAGGGGGCGACGAACCAGGGCCGCGAGGGAGGGGGGGGCCACGAACACCGCAGGATCTCCGTCGATCGAGCCAAACACGCCCCCCTCGGTCGGCCGGCCCAGGCGCAGCCCGATCGAGGGAGGGCCCGCGTCGTCGTCGAAGGAGACCCGGGCGCTGCAGCCGGGGCCCAGCCCGAAGCTCCCGTCGTCGCGATCGGCGACCCAGCGCTCGGCCCTGGCCCGGACAAGGGCGTCATGCGTGTTCGCCGCCGAGGCGCCGTCGATCGCCAGGCCCGCGGGGTGTACCAGGCGGTACCCCTGATCGCGCGCCACCTCCTGGGTGAGGCCCTCGCAGGCGAGGGTGTAGCCACGGACGACGCGATCCTGGGCGTCCGGGAAGAGCCTCGCCCCACGGAGGGCCACCCTGGGAGGGGTCAGGCGCGCGGCGAGGGCCGGCGGGAGGGCGAGGCGCGCGCCGTCGGCGCGGAGGGCCAGGATCGCGCCTTCCCTGGCCCGGGACAGGAACACCTTCTCTTCCTGGCCACCATAGCGAAGGGCGATCTCCGCCACGGGAGGGCCCGCCGGCTCCTCCGCCGTGATCGTCCCCTTGCCGCCCACGATCGCGGCCAGGAGGGCCTGCGCCGACTCGGCCTCGTCGCTCGAGAGGTCGCGGCCCTCCGGGGCCCGGAGGCGGAAGCCCGGGCCCTTCCTCGCCAGATCCAGGCGCTCGGCCCCGCGCGCCACCAGGAGCTCCTCGACCTCGTCGGGCCTCGCATAAAAGAGCGATGCATCCGCCAGCCTGGACCTGTCCGGGGAGAGCCTCTCGAAGGCGCCGCGGGGCACGCACGCGGCCAGGCGAGCGGGCCCGGCGCGGACCACCACCACGTCGTCCGGGTGCCCCTCGCACGCCGCCCCGAACGAGAGGGTCGCGGTCTTCCTGGCGTCGTCCCTGGGCCTCAGGGTCACGACCAGGCGAGGCGAGCGCTCGGCGGCCTCCGCCTCGGGCTCTCCGGGAAAAGACTCGGCGCGCACCTCGGCGAGGGCGCCGAAGAGCCCCTCCACCGCGGAGCGCGAGGCGAAGCGACGGTCAGGCTCCACGCGAAAGCGAAGCGCCCCCTCGCGCACCAGCGCGGTCCGCTCGCCCCCCCCCGAGAGCTCGAGGCTCGCCACGTCCCCGGGCGAGAACGAGATCACCGTGCGATCGCGGTAACGATCCGCGCCCTTGGTGAGCTCGCGTACCATCGAGGCACCGATCACGATCGGCGCCTCGCCCTCGATCTGGAAATAGGCGGAGCCCTCGGGCTGAGGGGAAGTTGCGCCCAGGGCAAAGGCCAGGCTCGCCTTTCCCATGGTGATCCAGCCCCTCAGCCGAGGCGCCCCCAGGCCCGTGGCAGCCCCCGGCTCCACCCGACGGATCACCGAGCCTCGCTCCAGAGCAGCCACCAGGAGCTCCACCTGGGCGCCGTCCGCCGGCCCCTCCACGGGTGCGTGCATTTTCCACGTATCGCCGCTACGCTCCAGCGAGAGCCTGGGCCCCTGGCCCTCGAGCTCGATACGGGAGAGCTCCTCCCTGCGCCAGGCTGGAAAGACGCTGTCCTTGCGGAGGCTACGCTCGGTCTGGGAGACGCTGCCTCGATCTCTCAACAGCAGGAGGCCGAGCGCCGCGGCCACGACCACGAGGATCACCGTGCCCAGGTGCCTCTTCACGCCTCGCCTTCCCCTCGGGGACGCCCGGGAGGCGCCTGCTTCGCCTTCCTTCCCTTTCCGGGGCGAGGCCTGGCAGAAGGCTCTGGCTTCGAGGGCCAAATGCCGAACTTTTCACACAGCCATTCCTTGAAGTCGTCCCACCAACCGGAGGATAGGCCACTCCGGTCCACCAAGTTCACCGGGTCACTCGCGGCGTACTCGTAGAAGTTCCATCCCCCGCCAAAGCGAGCAAGGTCCTTGGAAAGCCATCGCCCGGTCTCGGGGTCATAGTCGCGAGCGCCGAAGCGCACCAGGCCGGTCTCGGGATCGTACAACCCACCGGCGAACCCGAACGGCACCCGCTCGAACCCTGGCGACGAGTCGTTGAAGACCTTACCCCACTCGTCGTGCTGCATAGTCTGCACTGCGCTGCCCGTGGTCGTGTCGATGACCGCCCGCAGGCTTCCGAGGTGGTCGCCCACGATGCGGTAGGTGGTCGTGACGCCTGTCACCGTCTTCTGCACCATCATGACGGGCAGGTGGCGCTCGGGCAAGTAGCCATAGGCCCTCGTGAGCTGCGTCGCCGGGGGCGTGGGAATCACGATCTCGCCGACCACACGGAGCTGACCGTCGTAGAGCCACTCGCGAATCATCGCTCCGTTTTCATTGCGATCGTGGAGTTTGCACCCCAGACGACAACTTACTTGCACGCCACAAGAGCTCCTCAGCCGCTTTCATCATCCAGGTGCGATCTGGCGTATCTTGCAACTGTGACCATAACACATACCCTTTGGCCGCATTTACCATAAGAACAGCCGCCTTCCACGAATGACCGCGAGTCGCCACCTGTCGCGCCATACGCTCAACAACAAAGGTAAATGCCTGGACGACACCAGCGTTGCACGGATAATCGCGGAGCCCTCGCCGCAAAATATGAATTGCACGTGCATTTCGATGAAAATATGCATCTTGCCGTGCCAAAAGAATGAGCATCATCGCTGCTTCGTGGTCGAGTCCAAGCTGGCAAGCAATCACATGCGCCTGCTCAAGCAATGGCCGAGCCTCCTCTGGCTTCTCGAGGACAAGCATGCCGCCACGGTTTGCCAACCGTTCAAATTCCTCAACGCTGGCGTTGGACACCTTGAAGCCTCCACTAAAAAACTGGGACTGGACTAAGGGTCGGCATTGACGGTGCAAATAGAGGGGTAAAGATCGGCAAAATCAAGAGTGGAACGACGCACATGGTTGGATTGTTATTGCGTTCGTGGCATTCCTTCTCTGCCTTGGCTGCTCGTTCAAGACAGGCGCTGACGCCCGGCGACAAAAGACTTGTCATGCATTCTTTATAAGTTTCCCAATATATCGCTTCACAGTCCTCCGCAGGGGGGACAGGAGGTGCCGGATCGCGATAGCCTCCGGTATTCGATTCGCTACAAAAGATGCCAAGAAGACCGCAGAATGTCGAGAGAGGTCTCCTGCCACTCCAGTCCACCCAGTTCACCGGATTCGAGTTGGCATACTCGTAGAAGTTCCAACCGCCGCCGAAGCGAGCAAGGTCCTTGGAGAGCCAGCGTCCGGTCTCCGGATCATAGTCCCTGGCGCCGAAGCGCACCAGTCCTGTCTCCGTGTCGTAGAGCCCGCCGGCGAACCCGAAGGGCACCCGCTCGAAGCCACCAGCCAGTGTCTCGCTTCCGGAAAGCACCTTACCCCACTCGTCGTGCTGCATGGTCTGCATGACCGTACCATCGCTCTTGAGCACCGCGCGCAGGCTACCCAGGTGGTCGCCCACGATGCGGTAGGTCGTGGTGGTCGCGTCCACCTTGTCCATCATCATGACGGGCAGGTGCCGCCCAGGCAAGTAGCCATAAACTCGCGTCGCCGTGACTACCCCAGCGGTGTTCAGTGCGAGCTCCCCCACGACGCGGAGCTGCCCGTCATAGAGCCACTCGCGAGCCAGCAGATTGTTCACCTTCTTGCCGACCCGCCGGTTCAGCGCGTCCACCACGTAGGTCACGTTGCCGACCGACATCAGATTGCCCGCGTTGTCGTACACGAAGGTCTTCGTGATGCCACCTGTCGTTCGCGTGGCTACCGCGCCGTTCGCCTGGTTGTACGTGTAGGATACGCTGCCCTGCAGCAGCACGCGATCCTGCAGATCCACGTCGGTTCCGTCTTGCCGGTTGCCGTTCAGGTCGTAATCGTAGAGTCGTGGGGTGCCATCCCCAGCCACCTGGGAGAGACGGCCCGCAAGATTGTAGCTGTAGAGGTAGTTCTTGGGCACGAGCGTCGGGAACGTCCATGCCTCGTTCTTTCCGGAGATGCGGCCCGTCGCGGAGTCGTACACCAGCGTGAGGCTGCCTCCGGTGCTCATCGTCATGGTGAGAGGCGCGCCCCACCCATCATACGTGAACGTCTCCACGGTGGGCGTCAGAGTGAGCTTCTTCAGCAGCCCTCCATTCATCGTCCACTCGACGGCCAAGGCCCCCACGTCCTTCACCAGGCCGTCGGCATCGAACTGGAAAACCACCTCCGGTCCGCCCGCGACCTTCAGCTTCTCGACCCGCATCAGGTTGTCGTAGCTCCGGTCCAGGGTTCGTGGAACGCCCGCGTCGATGGTCTGGGTCTCCCTCATCAAGAGGGACTGCTCGTACTCTCGCGAAAGGCTGACCGGCGTCCCTCCCGCCACGACGTTCGCGCTCGTCATGTGGCCGTGGCCGTCGCCATAGCCGAAGGAGAGCGTCCGTGTCCCGTCCGAGAGCCGGGTCCGTCGCCCCGCGGCGTCGTACGAGCTCGTCGTCGTCACCGGCAGCGTCGTCTCGGTGAGCCCGAGACGGTCCTTGTCGTAACCGTAGGACGTCGGCGTGGCCACGCCTCCCACCACCGGAGGAGGTGGAAGGTAGCTCGCGAGCAGATCGGCGTTGTTCGGCGTGAAGGTGTGCACGGGTCTATCCGGCGGCTTGACGGTGAGCACGTTGCCGTTCGCATCGTAGGTATACTCCACGAAGCGGAGGCCGGGCAGCGTGACCTTCTTGGGACGGCCGAGAGCGTCGCGCTCGGTGTAGGTCACGGTTCCGGTGGGCGACGCCACCGAGGACACGAAGCCGTTCCCGTTGTACATCCAGGTCGTCTGCCGGCCACCGACCGTGACGGTCTTGAGCTTGCCCGCGTTCGTCGGATCGACGATTGGCAGAACATATTCATAGGTGATGGGGAACAGCTCGTCCGGAGCCGGCGGGACCGTCGTGTCCCCGACCTGCATCGAGAGGATGCGCTCCTTGTTCGGGTCGAGCGTCACGGTCGTCTTCCGGTTAGCGGGGCTCGTCGTCACGATCGTGTTCGTGGTGGCGGCGGTGAACAGCCGCGTCCAAGAGGGCCCCAGGGGTGGGGGTTCAGGGAGAAGCTCGGGCCCGCCAATTCTTGTGGTATCGGTCTGTGTGGCGATGGCTCCGGATGGGTCCAGCGTGGTCACGCGAGTGTGCCTCTCGACCCGCGTTTTCTGGTTCCCTCCCACGCCGGCTTTCGTGATGACCTTGGAGGCGAACCGGCCGGCCGTCCCGTAGTTCGGATCGGGGGTGCTCTCGGTCTGGGTCGTGCTCCCGTCCTGAGCGGTCATGAGGGTGCTCAGGTCCGCGAAGTGGTCGACGAGGCTCGTTACCATGTTGGGGGTCGTGGCCCCTCCCCCTCCCGTGAAGACGCTGTAGCTGCGGCGCTCGAGCCGCTGCGGAGCCGAGGGGTCGGGCCTCTGGTCGATGGTGTCGCGCTTGACGCGGTTCTCGCCGCTCGTGTGGGTGATCACCTTCCTGCTCGGCGAATAGGCGCCGCTGAGCGTCTGCCCGTTGGGCTCGTTGAAGGGCGACACATCGGCCACCAGGCGCCCCTCGGGAACGGGCCATCCAGCGGCTCTGGGCGATGGCCGTACGGAGCGGAATCCCCTCAGAGACCGTCTGTTGGGATGGAACACCCGTCTCATAGTAAAGCCCCAACATCTCCTCGACGATCCCATCGGGGCGGACGCGCCGGATCTGCTGGAGCGAGGAGTCACCGAAGAAGAGGGAGCCACCGTCGAAGAACAGGTCGTTGTAGGCCCACTGGAGATTCGTCACCGTCGCCACCGTGCCCCCGCGCAGCTGCGCGGGGGCTCCCCCCACGACATTCCCGACAGCCAGCTCGAGCATCCCCGTAGGCCTCACTACGCGGATAAGGCCGACGCTCGCGCCGTTCACTTGCTCCCCGAAGTACACCGAGCCGTCCGGGCCCACGGTCAGGCCCGAAAGCGGCCAGAGGCACGGTTGTGGAGGTGCAGGCACCGGGGGAGGCTGAAGGGGGACCGCGGGCTTGGGCAGATGGAGAGCCGTGTCACACCCCGTAGGCGGGTTCGGCCCCACTCCGGCGACCGTCTCCAGCTTCCCGTCACGGATACGCCGAACACGGTGGTTGCCGACTTCGGTGAACAGGAGACGTCCGTCGAGATCCAGGGCGAGCGAGATGGGTTGGTTCAAGGGCTTGGTCGCGTCCAGGTCGACTCCATCGGCGGTGAAGCCTCGGCTGAGATCGCCCTCCGGACCGTCCTTGAACCCGGCGATCCAGGTGGCAGTACGAGAGCCATCCGGGGCCTTCTTGGAGATCTTGACGATGCGATTGAGCTGCTGGTCGGCCACGAAGATATTGCCCTCCCCGTCCACGACCAGACCCACGATATAAAGAGAAAAGCGCACCTGAGACGCGTCGACCGTGTTCCCTCCACCCGCAGGCCAATAGGCCCCGGCGCCCGGGGCTCCGGCGACTGTGGCGAGCGTCCCATCCGCCTTGACGCTCCGAAGGAGGCCGGTGTGGCCGAAGTAGAGAGTCCCATCCGGACCGTAGGCCAGCGCCCGAGGCTGGACGAGCTGGACCTCGACCGCTTTGGCGTTATCGTCGGCCGGGAGCGTTCCGCCACCGACGAGCGTGGTGGTGCGAGGCTCCCACCCGATCCGCTGCCCATCGCCCGCCCAGTAGAGCTTCTGGACCGGATCGTACATGCCCTGCACCGAGAGGTTCCACCCGCCGAAGCCCAGCGGCTTGGCGTCGCGTGAGCCGAAGGTCACCGAGTACTCCCGGTCGAAGTAAAACTCGCGGTTCTCGATGCTGCCGTCGAGGATGGAACCCCCGTAGTCGGCGAAGTTGACCGTTCGGCTGAACCCTGCCGGGTACACGTACCTCACCCTGACCGTCCCATTCTGAGCCCCCTCGACGGGGCGGTTGAAGGCATCCCTCCGGTCCCAGGTCCACTCGACGTGGTCCCACGTCGTATAAGGAGGCGTACGCGTGAGCCGATGCTGTTGCCCGGCCACGGTGATGGTGACCTCGATGCGCCCAGGGGGCGCGAGCGGCACAGGAGCGGGTCCCATCTCGCGGCCATCGGTGATGGGCACGACCACGGTCAAGTGGGACGCGGGCGTCCGGTCGGAGCGGTAGGTCAGAGAGAAGGGCGTGCCGGTGATCGGGATCTCCTCGCCCAGCACCCGGTTCTCGCACTCGATGATCGAGCCGGACTGCTTGTGGTCGGTACAGCCGCTGGGCCCCGAGTTATCGACCGTGGGGCCTGCGCCGCCGCCCCCGGGGGGGCCGCCTCCTCGATCCGGGGCCCCGAAGCCGAAGTTCAGGTCCCAGATGGAGAAGTGGCTCATCTGCACTCGCCACAGCTTCTTGGGCGTCCCGGCTCCAGGACAGTTCGCGATGCCCACGCCACAGACCACGTCACTGTAGGCCCCCGCGAGAGCCGCGAGCTCTCCGGTCCCCAGACCCAGGGACGCCGCGGACGGGCTGACCACGGCCTGGTTGTTCGCGATCTCCGTGATGGTGAACGAGCGGCCGCTCGCCTCTCGTTTCCATGTCGACGTCGCCGGGTCGTAGTAGCCCACCGGAACGGACTCGTCGTTCGGGATGCCGGGGAAGTTGTCGAGGTAGAAGCGGACCGGGGTATCGAACGTCACCCCGGGCAGGGAGACACCGGCTGTGGTCTCGAGCGAGAGGTCCACCGCGTAGGTGTACCCGCTCGACGGAGGAAGCTCCGCCGGCATCGCCCGGACACCATCGCTGAACGCCGTATACTCGGTGATACGAACTTTCAGTGGTCCAGCCTGCGCCGGGGTCGTCTGGAGCTGAGGAGGGAAGAACACCACGGCCTGGCGCGTCGAAGGGCCCTGCCCGTGGACGGTCCCCTTCGCCACCTGAAAATCCGTGGCCAGCGCACCGATCTGGATGTCCGGCGCAGACACGGCGTTTTTCTCCACCAGGGCCACGTCGTCGAGCACCGTGTAGTCGTTCCACGTAGTGTTGGCGTGGCGCTGGGCCGGCAGGTAGTCCGTTGCCGAGAACTCCACCACCAGCGGACCGCCCCCGTTGACGACGATGGCATACGCCCCCTTGTCGCCGCTCTGGACCGAGCCCCACTCGGGGTGGTCCTTGATGCTCACGGTCACCGTGGGATAGACCGGGTTGCCGTTGGTGGCCTTGCGGACGTAGCCGCGAATCACCGAGCGGCGGGTGATGTCGAGCTTGAGCGGATCGAAGCCTGTCGATGTGGCCTGGAAGCTGCCAGGGGCCGTAAGAAAGGCGGTCGAAGTCCCGAAATCGGTCGGTGTGGTGTTGGGTGCAGCGGAGGCGTTGCTGATCCCGCAGTTCGGGTCCCGGGTGTTCTTCACCCCGAGGTTCGGATCGCAGGTGTCGGTCGTGCACGGATCGCCGTCGTCCTTGGCATTTTCCAGAGGGGACCGGGCGACGCACGCTCCTGCCTGGCAAAACTGGGCTCCCACCAAGGGAGCCCCTGCGCCGCAGAGGTTGTGCTGGGTGCCGCAGGGCGCGCCATCGGCGTCCGGAACCTCGACGCAGGCCGAGAGGTCTGTGCCGACTCCATTGCAGCGCCCTGCGCTACGGCACGCCGTGCCGGTGCTGCACACCTTGGTGGTGGGCGCGACGGATATCGTTCCCGAGGGCGGGTCGCACACCTGGCACGCACCGAGCACCGGCGGCGGAGTGCTATCGTCACACGCGGCGATGGCCGTGCACCTGGTGATCCCGTTGCACAGATCCGCGTCGTCACAGACCGTGCCCGGCTCTCGCGCGAGGTTGTGGCAGAAGCCGCCCACGCACGAGTCCGTGGTGCAGGGGTTGCTGTCGTTGCACTCCGCGGCCGTCGTGCAGGGATCGTCCGCGTAGAGCTCGCTCGCCGCCGTCGTGTTGAGCGCCGAATCGATCGCCCCTCCGGCCACCAGGATACGGCCATCTGCGAGGACCGTCGCGGTGTGCGCATACCGTGGCGTGTTCAGGGGGCTACCAGGCAGCGCCACCGACAGGGTCTCGTAGACCGTCGTCGCTCCTGTGGGAGCGTTGGAGGCGTTCAGGCCTCCGAGGACCATCGCCTGGTGGCCGCGTGCCACCGTGGCCGCCCACTTGACCGCAGCAGGCAGGGCCGCGCGGGTCGTCCACCCCGAGAGCGACAGCGGAGCGGTCTCGGCCGAGGTCGTTCCTCCCCCCGCGACCAGGAGCGAGGACGTGCCGAGCTTGGCCGCCTGGAACCTGGCTCGTAAGCCGGGCATCGAACCCGCGCTCGAGACGGTGGTGCCCGAGAGCGGGTACACCTGGACCGAGTTCAGCAGGTTCGGTCCTCCACCGCTCTCCTGCTCCCCACCGAGGAAGTACACCCCCGACTCCGTGGTCACCGAGCCATGCCAGCCTCGGTGTGTCAGCCCCGTCACGTCGGTCCACGTGTCGGCGGCCCGGTCGTAGACCGCTGTCTTCGTCGTCGTCTGCAAGCTACTGATACCCGGAGGAAAGGTGTAGCCGCCTGCGGCAATGGCCTTGTCGGCCGAGCCGGCCATGAACGCGTCGAGGGAGAACCCCGCCACCGCCGTCGGCAGGGCGGCCTTGGTCGCGAACGTGCCCGTGGCGGGGTCGAAGATCTCGGAGAAGGCGATGGGCGCGCCGGTGGCGTCGAGCCCTCCAGCCAGCAGCAGCTTGCCGTCCGAGAAGGCCGTGACCGCGTGGGCGTAGCGCGAGCCCGCGTTCATGTCGGGCCCGCCGCTCCAGCCGCTCGTCTCAGGATTGTAGAACTCCGTGCTGGCAGTCACCGAGTACACCCCGCCCGTGGTGCTCAGCCCGCCGGTGACGAACACTTTCCCATCGGCGAGCCGCGTCGCCGTGTGGAAGGCGCGAGGAGACCCCATGGTCCCCGTCGCGGTCCACGAGGGGTCGAGGGAGGCCGGGTAGGTGATGCCCTGCTGCGCCCACGAGAGGCGCACCTCGCAATGGGAGGCCCCAGGCGCAGGGTGAACCCGGCCCTCCGGCCGTCCAGGGTACGTGGAGACAGCGCACCCCAGCACGGAGGCGCTCACGGGGTGCACCCGGCAGTCAGCATCCACCAGGTGCGGCGGCGCCATACGAAGGCGAGGAGCGCCCCCGGGATCCAGGAACTCGAGGGTATTTCCCACGAGCCGAAGCGCCGTGACCCCACGGGTGAGCGTGACGTCGTACTTCACCTCACGGGTGCTCGGCGCCATCGGGAAAAGCAGCCAGTCCTCGGCCCCGTCGGTGTGGGGCCTCTGGACCAGGGCAGCCCCGGCCAGAGCCCCAGGAAAGAGCAACAGACCATCGACCGTGATCGCGCTCGCCCGCGACGCTCCCACCAGCGACGCCGCCACCCTCATGCTGTCGGCGCCGTTGCGCAACTCGAGGGAGTCAGGGAGAACCTGCAAGCGAGCGACGGCGCCAGCATAGCCCCAGTCAACCTTCTCTCGCGGGCACCGCCACCGGGCTAGAGCCAACCCTTCAAATCCCCTGCGACGGGGTAGTAGTTCTCGACGGTTCGAGTCGTATCCCGCTCCGCGCAGAGCTGGCCGTGCCGATAGGCCTCTTCACGCCTTGCCGTCCCCCGGTGTCCCCCGCCGGGGACCTCCGAGGGCCTTCTGCTTTGCCTTCTTTCCACTTCCGTGGCCTGGCTTGGCTGTGGGCGGAGGCTCCGAGGGCCTCCTGCGGGGGCGCCCCTCCGTGCTCCGGCGTCGTAGCCCCACGGCGAGGCCAAGGAGCGCGGCGCAGAGGGGCATGAAGACCAGGACGTACCTCCGCACCTCGCCCCGATCGTCGGCCGAGATCCGCAGGCCGGCGGGGACGCTCGCCCGCTCCGGCACGTCCAGGATCTGGGGCTTGGAGGCCAGCCACGAGATCGCGTTCTCCACGAGGAGCGCCGCACCCCGGACAGCCCAGGGCTCGTGGAAATTCGACTCGAGCAGGGGCGTGGCGCTGCCCAGGACGACCGCGCGAGGACCGTGAGGCGCGCCCGGTGAGAGCCTGGCGCGCTCGGACGCCATCGCCACGATCTGGGGGCCCGGCAGATCGCCGGGGCCTGGCTGGGGATCGCTCGCCCAGGTGGCCGCGCCCTCCAGGCTCACCTTCCCGAAGGCCTTGGGGCTGGTGATCAGGAGCTCCACGCCCAGCGCGGCCCCCTCGGGCATGACGTGCTTCAAGGGCCTGGAGAGCCCCAGGAGGATCCTTGGCGCGTCCCTCTCCTCGGTCCGCAGCAGCCCGGACGTCGTACCGTGGGGCCTGGGCTCGGCGTGGAAGCGGACGCCCCCCGAGTCCGGCAGCGCCCGCTCCCCGTCCTTCTCGATGATGGCCGCGTCGACAAGGGCTACCCCGAAGGGCGCCAGCACCTCGTCGAGCCCGGTGGGCTCGACGCCCCTGGCCCTGGCAGGGACGGGCCCCACCGCCACGAAGAGGCTCCCTCCCAGGAGCAGGTGGCTCCTCAGCCGGCTCGCCTCGTCCTTGGTGAAGGCCCCCCTGGGCCCTGCCACCACGACCACCTGGCAGCCCTTGAAGGGCTCGTGGACATCGGGGCGCCTGGTGTCGATCGTCACCGGCTCGTAGTTGTCCTTCTCAAGAAGGTTCTTCAGGAAAAAGAGCCCCTTTTCGGTGCCGTCGCGGAGCGACATCTCGTCGTGGCCCTCCGTGAAGCAGAGCCGGGCTCGCTCCCCGGAGGTCACGTTGCGAAGGGCCAGGGTGAGCGCCTGCTCCTCGCGGGGCCTCACCTGCCGATCGTCCTTCTCGGAGGCCTCGTAGAGATCCATCGGCGTCAGGAACCAGCGCCTGTCGCCCAGGGCGACGATCACCACGGCGTCGGCCACCACGTGGCCGTCCTCGGTGCGGCCCGTCTCGATCTTGAAGCGCTTGCGCACGTCCTCGAGCAGGAGCGTGTCCCGATCGGGATCGACGTATTTCACGTCCAGGCGGGAGGTCTCGGCCCGGTAGCTCTCGAGGAGCTGGGCCACGCTCTGGTGGAGGGGATCGGCGCCCCCCAGGAGCACCCAGATCTCCACGCGATCGGGCAGATCGCGCAGGGTGGCCTTGGTGGCCTCCGAGAGCGTGTAGCGGCGGTTCTCGGTGACATCCCAGCGGGAGTAGTGGCGCCCCGCGTACACGTTGGCGAAGACCGCCACCAGCGTGGCGGCGAGCATGCCGACCACCCCGACCAGCTCGGCCCTCGAGGCCTTCGCGAGAGGAGCCAGCGCCCTCGAGAAGAGAGCGCGCGCCAGAGAGGCGAGCGCCATGTCAGCCCCACCTCCACGCGTCGACCACGCGCACCGTGAAGTAGAGCGGGAGCAAGGTCAAGGTCCCGTAGAAGACGAGGCGGCGGGAGTCGATGATGCCGCTCGAGAAATCGGTCATGTGCGCCCAGATCGAGACATGGCTGCACACCGCGTGCATCAGGGTCCCCGGCCGGGCCACGAACTCGCCCACCCCGAGGATGAACAGGGCGAGGATGACCATGGCGGTCAGGACGAGGGCCAGGAACTGGCTCCTGGTCATGGCGCTCATCAGCAGGCCCAGGGACAGGTAGCCCGCGCCCACCAGCAGCACGCCCAGGTACGACGAGAGCGCGACGTGCAGATCGATCGCGCCCGTGCGCTTGAGGATGACCAGGTAGAGCGCCGTGGGGGCCCACATGGCCAGGTAGGTCGTGTAGACCGCCGCGTACTTGGCCAGGACGACCGCCGCGGTCGACACCGGCGCGGTGAGGAGCGTCTCGGCGGTGCCGCTCCGGCGCTCCTCGGCGAAGAGGCGCATCGTCATGGCCGGGACGAGCAAGAACAGGATGAGATAGAGGAGGACGGTGTTGCCGAAGAACGCCTGGAGCGGGGTCTGATCGCTGCTCGGGGTGAGCTGGGTCGAGAAGTGGTCGACCAGCAGGAAGAAGTGCATCCCCTGCACCAGCAGGAACACCGTGATGAGCACCCATGCCAGGGGCGTGACAAAGAACGCGAAGAGCTCCCGCTTGTAGACAGGCCAGAAACCCCTCACGGGCTCTCCTCCTCGGCCGGGCGATCCCCGGGAGCCTCGCGCCCGGTCAGCTCGGCGAACACGTCCTCGAGCCGGCTCCCCAGCGGGGCGACCTCCCTGATCCCCAGCCCCGCGGCCACGGCCGCCCGGACCAGCGCCTCCGAGGCGCTCTCGGCGTCAAGATCCTTGGTTCCCCTGGGCCAGCGGAGCGACAGCGTGACGACCGAAGGCTCCCCCGAGGTCACGATCGACAGGCCCTCCAGCGCCCGGGAGAGAGCGCCCTCCTCCTTCCCCAGCGCACGGACGGCCTCCCTCGCCTGCCCGGCGGTCCCCCTCGCCTTGACGGTGAGCCCGGTGGGCCTTCGAAGGCGCTGGACCTCGGCCAGGGTCCCCTCGGCGACGAGCCTGCCCTTGTCGATGACCAGGACGCGGCCGCAGCTGGCCTCGACCTCGCTCAGGATATGGGTGGAGAGCAGGACCGTGTGCTCGCCACCCAGATCCTTGAGCACCTCCCGCACCTCGCGGATCTGGTTGGGATCGAGGCCCGCCGTGGGCTCGTCCAGCACCAGCAGAGGGGGCCTGGCCACCAGCGCGTCCGCGAGCCCCACCCGCTGGCGGTACCCCTTGGAGAGGCTGCCGATGAGCACGTTGGCCACGTCCATCACCCTGGCCTTCTCCATGGCCTCGTCGACCCTGGCCTCGCGCTCCTTGCGCCTCACCCCCTTGAGCTCGGCCCTGAAGGCCAGGTACTCGGCGGTCCTCATCTCCGGGTAGAGCGGGACGGCCTCGGGCATGTAGCCGATCTTGGCCTTGGCAGAGAGCGCGTCGGTGGCCATATCGTGACCGCAGACCACGACCTTGCCGCGGGTGGCCGCCAGGAAGCCCGAGAGCACCCGGAGGGTGGTGCTCTTGCCTGCGCCGTTGGGCCCGAGGAAGCCGACGACCTCGCCCCGTCCCACCCCGAACGAGAGGCCGTCCACCGCCAAGCGCGACCCGTAGCGCTTCACGAGCTGTTCGACGGCGATCATCCTTCGATGCGCCGGATTACCACACGGCCTTCGAGGGGGAGCAAGGTCCCGACGCGACTCCCCTCCTTCCCTGTAAAATCCCCGTCTCAGTACGCCAGGGCCGCCGCAGATCCACGAAGACAGCGCAGGTACCGTGGGCGCCCCGCCACCCGAGGCGCGCGGCTCGGCTACTCGCGGCGGACGAAGACGTAGGGGCCCTTGGTGGCGCCCCAGACCTGCTTGTCGGCCGCGTCGAAGCCGCGATCCCACGAGCTTAACGTCGTCTCGGTCATCGTCACGCTCGACGTCGCGTACGTGGCGCCGCTGAGCGAGCTCGCGCAGCGCTTCCCGGAGGGGTTCGGCTCGAAGCCGCTGCCGTTCCATTTTTGCTCCCCGGTCGATCCCTCGAACCGGTCGCCGCGCCAGTGCATCTCGACGCCGCAGCCGTCCCGCACCTCCACATCGGCGGGGGCGATCACGGGCGGCTTGTCCTTGTCGCACGCGCCGACGAGCGGCTTGGGATCCTTGAATTCGAAGACCTTGGACACCGCGGCCTCGTCCGTGACCCGCTCGACGACGTACAGGCGCTGGCGGTACGGCGATTTGAGCGCGTCCATACGCGCCTGCTCCACGTAGAGCACGCGCGGGCCGAGCTCCTTCACCTCCACGGAGCAAACGCGGAGCTGGATCTCGAAGTACGAGGCGTCCTGCTTGGCCTGATCCTTCGAATCGAAGCGGCCCCGGAGCATGCGGTCGAGCCGCGCCTCCACGGCCTCGCCCGCGTCGGCCAGCGCGGCTTCCTGGGCCTGCGCGCCTCCGTCCGGGACAGGCTGGGCGTCGGCAGTGGCGGCGGGCGCGCTGCTCGAGCACGCGGTGAACAGAGCGGGGACAACGGCGACGAGAGACACGAAGACGAGCGAGGGGGTGATGCGCAAGAGAGGCTCCATCGTGGTGGGTGCGTCACCTTACAGCACACCTCGTGCCGCGAGCGTTGGGGGCTCTTCGTACACCCAACGGCCCTCGGCGAGAAGGCCGGGGGGCCGCCGACGAGGCTCTTTTTGATCCTCGCGTGCGCAGGTGATCCGGGCAGCCGCACCCGAACCACAACGGCGGGAACTTCACCTACTCGATGACCGCGAAGGTCTGCGGGTTGAGCGCCACGAGCTGGCCCCACGCGCTCCAAAGCTCGCGCAGCTCGGCCACGCCGAGGCTCGAGCCGAGCCAGAAGGCTTCGTCCCCCAGGGTGAAGTGGCTCGCGTCGTCGAAGCTTGGGCACGCCCGAAGACGGCGTGAACGCGGCCCGGTCCCTGGCAGTCAAGGTGCGGGGGCCGATTGCGGTGGATGGCGGCGATGCCTGCGGCGTCACTTCCTCGGTCTCGCTCGCCGTCTGCCCGGGCCGCCTCGAAGAGAGCCGGACCTGACGGGCTTAGTGCCCCTCGCCCCTCGTGGGAGAGGGGCAAGCGGGTGCCGCGACGGGCCGTGGCGGGGAGAGGGCTCGCGACGCCAAGCGCCCTCTTCAATCCGCCTCGTCCACTCGGGGCCATCGAAAGGTCGTATTACTTGTCCGTTCGTCGAAAGGGAACGTACCGTCAGCTGCTGGGACGCCACGGGCTTGTTGTCGCGATCACCAGCACGGCCCGAGGCGGGCAACGTCTTGTAGTGGAGACGGGGCTTCCGCGTATCGACAGCTGGCTGACTTTCGAAGCCGGCGTGCGTGTCACCCCGGCTCACGTCCGTGACTGGGTCCTTGAAGGGCTCCGGCGAGGCTGGACTCCGGAGACACCCGGTTCACCACTCCAGATCGTGATCGCGCCGCCTTCCGAGACGAGTAGCGAGGGCTGAAGTCAGAGCCGGTGAAATGAGCCGATCGAGGCGCGAACACAAGCTCGCGCTCGGGAACAAGCAGCTCGTCGGGCGGCCCTCCTTATCGAACAACCTCAGTCTTGTAGACACCCTTGAGCGCGTTCGCGACGCGCGGTGAGCACGAAATTGTTCAGGCCGCGCGCGACGGCGAGCGGCGGCACCTCGCTCCGAATCCGATCGAACCCGGCGGCATGGAGGATGTCGCGCATCTCCGCGAGGCGCCCTCCGATATCATGCCCCTCGAGGACGACCTGGCGAACGCGGGGCCACGCCTCGGAACCGACGCCGCGGAGCACGTCGAGCTCGGCACCTTCGACGTCGACCTTAAGAAGATCAATCCGGTCGAGGCCCTCCTTGGCGACCACGTCCGCAATGGTCGTGAGTGGCGCGCAAAGCGGCGTCGCGCCTATGGCACGGTCGAAGAGCCAACGTCCCACGGCGTTTCGTGGAAAAGCCTTGATGAGATCGCGCACGATCTTGCCCCCACCCACGCCAAGCGCCCGGTGGGCCGAATCCCCTTGTGCATCGAAGAACGAATTGAACTCTTGACGCTTTTCGTCAAGGTGCTGCGTCGTATCACACGGAAGACGCTTGAAGTAGTGAAAGAGCGCCTCGCTCGGGCCGCCTTCCCGCGTAAGTCCCGCATTGAAAAAATGTGTACTCGTGGCGTCATTGAGCGGATTCGTTTCCAGATTGTGCTTCAACGCCAAAAATAGCTCAGGAATGGGCTCAAAACAGTAGAGCCGAAGCGGTCCACCCGCCTTCATGCACGCGTGCAGCGCGAAGACACCGAGATTTGCGCCCACGTCGAACACGACGTCGCCGGGACGTATCTGGATCCCGTCGATGAAATACTCATCAACTTCTGCAACGAGATCCCGAATCTGGGTATCCGCCCCCACGGGGTAGAACACGCGACCGATGCTGTCGAACATTCGCGATATAAGCACGGCCTGCTCTTAGCCCAACGTTCAAAAAGACCCTAAGTGATTCATGGTTTTTTCGGTCATGACGTGGCGGTCCACGCCACGGCCCCGGAGCCTCCCCGGCCCTTTCGTTCCCCCATGCCCCGCCCGAGTCCAGCACAACGCTTGCCGTAGCCGGTCGCCGGAGGTCGCGGGCACGAGGCGGGGCCATGCTGGCCGACGCCAGCACCCCCGCGTCCCTCACCGTGTGCCGACGCGAGCTTCAGAACACCTCGGGATCGCCGAAGGCCTTCTTGAACATGGTCCCGTAGCGCAGAGGGGAATCTCGCGGGAGCTCTATGATCAGCTACGGCAGGTCGCCTCACGCGCCCTCGGCCGCGGCCTCGTACAGCTCCCGCACGTCGAGCCGAGCGCCGATCGATCCGAGATCGGCCACCTCGCCGTCCTTCGAGGACACGCAGGTCCATTCGCCCGTCGCGTCGCGGGTCCAGACCTCGACGCAGCGGGCTCCCTGCGAGACGAGCACGTACTGGCGGAGGCTGGGGATGCGCTTGTAGTGCGCGAATTTCTCGCCGCGATCGTAGTCCTCCGTGCTCTTGCTCAGCACCTCGACGAGGAGCGTGGGGTTGGTGACGGAGTTCTTGTCCTCAGGATCTAGCTCGCGCGGGCCGCAGACGATCGTCACGTCCGGGTAGGTCGCGAGGCCAGTGGCGAGGACGCGGACGCGGAGGTCCGAGCCGTGAGCGCGGCAGCGGCCGGAGCGCAGATGCGGGAAGAGCAGGCTGGGGACGGCCAGTTGAAGCGCGGCGTGATCGGGCGTGCCTCCGGCCATCGCGTAGATCTGGCCTTCGAGGTACTCGTGCTTGACGTTGCTCACCATCTCGAGGGCGAGGTATTCGTGCCACGTGTAGCGTACCGCATGGGCAGGAACCGACATGGGGCGGAGTATGGCATGCCGGGTCGCTCGAGCCAGCGCGCTGAACGAAGGGTTAATAGAGCTAGAGGTGGCCGGTAACCGGGCCGATCCGGAAATCGGGGTCGACGACACCCTGCTGGTCGCCAAGAAGTCCTCCAGGGACATCGCCGTGGCCTCCGATCCCGATCGTGACCTGGTCTGGATCGTCGATCTGTCCCTTGGGCTTCCCCTCGCCTCCATCCAGCTCCAGGAGGACGACGAGCCCGGTCGTCTGGTGGAGAACGCTCGGGGGAGTGCATGAACGGTGAGCGGCGGCGGCCTCCGCGGCGCCGAGGGGCTCGGTCACGTTCGTCGCCTCGGCGCGGAGCGGACGGGGCTATGTCTACTCGGTGCAGACGAACGCGTCAGGTGCCCTCATCGACGGCGCCACGGGCGTCTACACGGCCGGGCGGACCACCCACCGATCACGCCGCCATCGTGACGCGCGCATTGAAGACGGGAAACGTCGACCTCACCCGCTTCGAGCCCGGGCAAACCAAGGCATAGTGGAAGATGGTAAGAAATCCGAGCTGGTCTTGCCCATCAAGAAGTTTTCGTTCGGAGGTTCGCACGCCCCGACCGGCACGCCTCTCACAAAAATAAACAACCCCCTAAAATTCCAGGCTCCCAAGGTAGCCCAGTCCAACTTGGGACCGGTCGCGTAGAGCTCGGACCGTAAGCGATTGCCGGGACTTTTCCCAGCAAGACCCCATGTATCCAGCCAAGCCGCCAGCAGGCCGGCGACGAGACGTTTCGGGAGCTCTCAGGCCGGAGCTGGCGCCGTGAGCCCTGTCGACGGCTTGGGGCCGCTCTCGCTACTCGTCGGGCCCTCGAGGGCCGAGAGGAGCCGCGCCAACCCCTCGGGGGAGCCCATGGCCTCATGGGCGAGCACCCACGGATCGAGCAACATGTCGCCGACTGTGACGGCGAGGAGCTCACCGAAGCGATGGCGGAACGTTCCTCCACGATTCACGACCAGGGCCATCGCCACGATCGCGCCAAACCCGAGTTCGAAGGCCTCGGGGGCGACATCGTTCCACTCCTCGCCCTCCACCCCCGCCAGCGAAGGGTCGAGGCTCAAGACGAGCCGCGTTGCGCCTTCCTTCGCGAGACAAGCGGCCCCCCTCCTCGCGATCTCGATCCAGCTCGCCTCTCCCAGAACACCGCGGAGCTGTGCCGCTGCGTGGCTCGCTATGCCGTCGACGTTCTTTGCGCGCACGTGGGCCACCTCGCTCCACGCGACGAGTTGAACGTCGTGCTGCGGTCGGACATGACTCTCGATCCTCTCCCACACGCGCTGGTGATTCACCAGGAGCCCGAGCGCTGGCGCTCTGTCGTCCGGCACGCTCCCGGGTTCAGGGAGATTCTCGGCCAAGGCGCGCCGCTCTGCGAGCGTGGGGTGAGTGTCGTACGGATCAGGCGCGCGCGCGGCGAGGGTCGATTCCACCTTTACACGTACGGCATCCGAGAAATCGCGGTATCCGTCCCAGAACCCGACAGGCCACGTCTTGGCCATGACGAGCGGGGTGATCTCGGTCTCCTCGAAGAGCGCATATATGGCGCCCTCGCGGGTGAGGCGCTCGAGGGCTCCAAGGAACGCGCGCTTTCCTCCGTGGGCGACGGCTTGGCGATCGGCCTCGATCTCCTGCTGACGCGCGACAGTCCTCGAGACACGAAGAGCGAGGCGCGTGTAGGCTCGCAGCGAGGAGGCCACGAGCTCGTACGCCATATGCAATACCCGCATATCGGTGGCGCGATGCCCCGATGTCAAGAGCTCGAGAGATCGGCGAAGAGCGCGATACGAGCGGTGGACGAGGGGCGCGAGCGCGACATCGCCCGCGATGGTGTGTCCGAGTTCGTGAGCAAGGACGGCTCGCAGCTCGGCGCGATCAGTGACTTGGAGCGCCAGATATCCGAGCACGAGGACGCGCTGCCGCCCGGCCCCCACGCTCTTCCTTGTCTCGGTCACCCCTACCTCGGGTCCGGGTACGAGGCAGATGGCGTCGGGCGGGGGCGTGCCCATCGCGCTCGAGAGATCGTTGACGAACGCGAAGAGCGCGGGCTGTTTGGCAGGACGGATCTGGACGCCGGGCAGATCCGCCGACTCCTCCGGATCGCGCTCGAAAAGCACCGCGACGCCCATCCCCGCGCTGACGATGCCCGTCACGACCGGCAAGATGTACGCGAGCCAGAGGACTGGCCCCTTGGTGTTGAGCCAGAAGACCCCGAGGAGAGCGCAGAGCGACGCCAGGGTCAGCCCGAAGGCGACGAGGTAGTAGCCAACGAGCATCGCGAGGGCCAAGAAGGCGCGTAGCATGAAGCCCCCTCTCCCTCGAGCCGAAGAACCGGTTGTCATACCGCAGAGGTATCCTCGACCCCTCTGCCTGCGTCAACGTAGCCGGGCGGCGCTGAGGCTCTTAATGTCGGCCTCGTCGGCCCGTTCCCCCTGCGAATGAAGAGTCCTACCGCCGGCCTCGCTCTGCTCGCGTGGGTGACCGCGTGCTCCAGCATGGCCTCGAACGAGGACATGGCACGCGAGATCGACCCCGTGGCGCACGATATCGGCCCTGCAAAGCAGACCGACACGGAGGGCGACCGGCAGGGCGACGGGGCGCGCGCTCCGCTCCCCGCGCCTCCCATGGTGCTCTCGGCCGCCGATCGGGCACGCTTCAGGCCTCTGCCTGCCCGTCCGGGCGCCGTCCCCGTGCTTCTCTTCCACGGCATTTGCCCCGCCTCTTGCTCGCCGGAGGACATCTACGGCGTCAGCCAGCTCGAGTTTGCGCGCATGATGATGATGCTGGAGAGCGCGGGCTTCACCCCCCTCTCCATCGCCGACTACGACGCGCACATGCGAGGCGCCGAGGTTCGGCTGCCCATCAAGCCCATCCTCGTCACCTTCGACGACGGTCGCCTGGACGCCTATCGAGGCGCCGACGCCGTCCTGGCTGCCCTGGGCGCGAGGGCGACGCAGTTCGTCATCACGGCCTTCCCCCAGGGGAACGCGCCCTCTTTCATGAGCTGGTCGGAGATCGCGGCCGCGCAGGCCTCGGGCCGCTGGGACATCCAACTTCACGCCGACGCCGGTCACGTGAGGATAAGGGTGGAGGACACCCCCGCGGGCGGGCCTGTCTACGGGCCGTTCTATTCGAACCTGGCCTATGATCCCGTGACCTGGCCGGAGGGCGCTCACCTCGAACCCTTCGACAGCTGGAAGGCGCGTGCGGAGGGCGACATCTCACGGGGGGTGAGCCTGCTCTCCGCTCGGGTGCCAGGGTACAGGCCCATCGCCTTTGCCCTGCCCTACGGCGACTATGGCCAATATGCCTCCAACGATCCACGTATCGCGCCGGAGCTTCGCGGTTTCCTGAAGGAGCGCTTCGGGTGCTGGTTCACCCAGCCCTCCAGCAACCCGGATTTCTCGACCCCGAGCAAGACCCACGAGCTCTGGCGCTACACCATCAAGAGCACGAGCACGGCAGATACCCTCTATGATTGGCTCCGGGCTCGCTCGAGCCAGGCCACGGGCCAGGCCCCGGCTCAGACCCCGGCTCAGGCTCCGGCTCAGACCCCGGCTCAGGCTGCGGGCCACGATGAGGGCGGCTGCTGTGTTGCCCGGGCGCCCGCCCCTGGCTTCGCGGCCGCGGGCCTGCTGCTCGCCCCGGCCGCGCTCCTGGCTCGAAGGCGCGACCGCCACGCCGGATGACTGCACGAACTTTGATTTTCACGAGGAGCGGAGGGAGAGTCCCTCCCGTGAAGCGTCCCAGCAGCCCCTTCCTCTCGCGCTTCTCGCGCCTCTCTTGCCTCGCCTCCGGGGCGTCCCTGGCTCTCCTGCTCTCGGCCTGCGCTCACCCCAGCGCGGGGGACGCGGGCTCCCCGGCGGCCTCGTCGACTCCCCTCGCCCCGAGCGCCCCGAGCGCCCCGAGCGGGAGGCCCCCTCCGGTCACCGTGCTCGAGCCTGGCCGCGACGCCGCGCGCAGCGACGCGCAGGAGGCGTCCCTCGGTCCCGAGGCGGGCGCTCCCTCGAAGGCCGCGCCCGAGGGGATGCGGCTGGTCCCCGGGGGCACCTTCACGATGGGCACCGACTCGGGCGGTCAGGCCGACGAGCGCCCGGCCCACCAGGTCACCCTCGCTCCCTTCTTCCTGGACGTGACCGAGGTGACGCACGAGGCTTATGGCGCGTGCGTGGCCGCCGGCGCATGCCGGGCGCCCGATCCCAAGATCCTGGCCCGCTTCGGGGGGGTCTTCGTGGGGCCGCGCAAGCCGGTGACCGGGGTCTCCTGGAACGACGCGAGGGCCTACTGCGCGTGGAAGAAGAAGCGCCTCCCTCGAGAGGCCGAGCTGGAGCGAGCGGTCCGGGGGGACGACGGGCGCAGGTACCCCTGGGGCAACGAGCCTCCCACCCACGAGCGCACCGTCTACCAGTCGAGCAAGACCGAGGACGTGGGCACCCACCCCTCGGGCCGAGGCCCTTATGGCCACGACGATCTGGCCGGCAATGTCTGGGAGTGGATGGAAGATCTCTACGATCCCTTCGCCTACACGAGGCCCGGGGCCTCCCGAGGAGAGCCTGGCACCTGCGAGGAGATCCTGGCAGCGCAGAACAGGCTCCGGGCCGAGGGAAAGCAGGGCTACACCGGCTCCAACCCCATCCCCACCGAGTGCGAGCGCTCCATAAGGGCCGGCGCCTACAACTTTGACGCGGACGGCCTCCGCAGCACCAACCGGGTCCACCACCCCGGCAACTTCCGCCTGCTGATGACCGGCCTCCGCTGCGCGGCCGACCCCGAATAAGAGGCAGTCCTTCCGAGCTTTTTGCCCTTCCCTGAAGCAGGCGAGGGGTACTAGCGAAGGGCTTGAACTTCGGAAGGACAGCCTTCAAATAGCCTTGTGAGCGGGGACGGGGTCAGGAGCGGACTCGCCAGTTGCCGACCACGGCCTTTCCCACGTCGTCGCAGGTGGGATCGGTGACGACCAGCTCGGGGCGGCCGTGGCGACAGACCACGATCGTGTTCTGGCGGAAGACCCGACCAAAGGCGATGGCCTCGTCCCGATCCATGCCGTGGACCAGCCAGGCAGGCTCCCTCCAGGTGCTGTCCGGATCCTCCTCGTAGCCGACGCAGGCCTCGACCCGGTAGCAGCCCAGGATGAGCAGATCGCGGAGGACCACGTGGCGGCCCTCGTTCACCTTGCGGGGGAGCAGCATGCTCCGAGGGTTGAACGCGGTGAGCAAGCTGAAGGGTCGGTTGAGCTGATCGGGCAAGCTGAGCGGGTCCGTGGCCGAGTCGCCGTCGAGGGACACCCTCAGGGGTCCGTTGGTGGACGGGAGCTCGTAGACCGTGGCGAGGTAGTGGCGGAGGAGGGTGTGGTCCATGGGGCTCTCCGGGGGCTTTCTAGCGCATCTTCAAGAGGCCGTGCGAAGGACCTCCAGATCCGGTAGTCACTAGCGCGATGGATTACATCTTCACGATGCGCGAGGTGACCAAGGTCCACCCGCCGGACAAGAAGGTCCTCGAGAACATCACCCTGGCGTTCCTCCCGGGCGCCAAGATAGGGGTCATCGGCTCGAACGGCTCTGGCAAGAGCAGCCTGCTCCGCATCATGGCGGGGATCGACAGGGACATCTACGGGGAGGCCAAGCCTCACCCAGGGATCCGCGTCGGCTACTTTGCCCAGGAGCCCGAGCTCGGCTCGGCCACCACCGTGAAGGAGGCGGTCGATCAGGCCGTCTCCGGGGTGCGCTCCCTCATCGAGCAGTTCGAGGCCGTCAGCACCAAGCTGGGCGAGCCCATGGACGACCAGACCATGGACAGGACCCTGGCCCAGCAGGCCGAGCTCCAGGACAAGCTGGACGCGGTGGACGCGTGGAGCATCGACCAGAGGGTCGAGCTGGCGATGGACGCCCTGCGCTGCCCGGA
>SXGT01948574.1_pt1 | contig 49847 bp, 40 predicted proteins | sample 3176221 | NCBI WGS metagenome assembly SXGT01 (sample SAMN11356862, study PRJNA531348) | freshwater metagenome | isolation source: freshwater sample F1-120 | place: China: Fuxian Lake, Yuxi | collected 2017-12-25
GTCAACACCAACGGCACGATGGCCAAGGGCGTCAATGACGATCAGCTTGTGGACCTCATCCGCAAGCACTTCCAACTGACCCCCAAGGGGATCATCGAATCGCTCGATCTGCGTCGGCCGATCTACAAGGAAACCGCCCGCAACGGTCACTTCGGCCGCGAACTGGCGAATTTCACCTGGGAGAAAACCGACAAGGCCGCCTCGCTAAAGAAGGACGCGGGGCTGTGAGATTTCGTTCCGAGCCTGAAGCGTAAGCGAAGAGTGTAGTAATTCTTCGCTTACGCTTCAGGCTCGGAAATTACAACATTACCTGCTTGACATCCACGCCCCCGCTGCCTTAACGTATTTCTTGGACCCCACCGACCATTTTTGCATCGAGGAGCAACCCCATGTTGAAGCGTTTTCTTTGGCTCAGCGTTTTCGCTGTCTGCACGGCCATCCTGACCACCGGCATGTCCGCCGGCAATGACAAGAAGGACAAGAACGATCCCAAGTACAACAACCCGACCTTCGTCCCCACCGCGGACGAAGTCATCGAGAAGATGTTCCAGATGGCGAAGGTCAACAAGAAGGACGTCATCTTCGATCTCGGCTGCGGCGATAACCGCATCTGCTTCATGGCGGCCAAGAAATTCGGCGCCCGCGGCGTCGGCATCGAGACCAACCCGGTTCGCATTCGCGAAGCCATGGATATGTTCGACAAGTTCAACAAGGACGACGCCATCGTTTACGGCCCGGTCAAGCTGCCGCTCGTCGAAACCCGCCACGGCGACGCCCTGGCGATGAAGGACCTCAAGGACGCCACCGTTGTCGTCATGTACATGTTCCCCGAGTTCATGGACCTGTGGTTCCCGATTGCCGAGAAGACACTGAAGCCCGGCACCCGCATTGTCTCGCACGACTATAGCTGGACCAAGGGTTGGGAACCGACCGCCACCGCGACGGTGAAAAGCTCAACGCGCGACAACCACAAGGTGATCATGTGGATCGTGCCTGAGAAGAAAAAGAAGGCGGCGAACGAGTAATAATATCAGCCCCACGCGCAAGCGTGGGGATTGGCGCGTCGAATGTCGAGCCCCACGCTTGCGCGTGGGGCTGGTAGTCCGGAGACACCGCCATGAAACGCTTGCTCATTCTCGCCGTCCTCGGTTCGCCGCTCTTCGCCCTCGCCCAAGGCCAGGGCGACAAGGAGCCTTGTCGCATCATCTACGTGCCGACCGAGCAAGTGGTCGTCGAAAAGATGCTTGAAATGGCCAAGGTCAAGAAGACCGACCTCGTATTCGATCTAGGCTGCGGCGATGGCCGCATCGTGGTCACAGCGGCCAAGAAATACGGCTGCAAAGGCGTCGGCGTCGATATCGACCCGGCCCGCATCAAGGACTCGCTGGCTACCATGCGCAAGGCCGAGGTCACCAAGGACCTGGTCGATATCCGCCAGGGAGACGCGCTCAAGGTGAAGGACCTCGAAAATGCCACCGTCATCATGCTCTACATGCTGCCGGAATTCATGGAAAAGCTTGAGCCGCAGATGAAGACACGCCTGAAGCCCGGCACGCGGATCGTCGCCCACGATTACCCTTTCCCCAACATCGAACCGGATCAGGTGGTGGAATTCGAGGTCAAGGACAGCCCGCGGCCCAAGTTCATCTATATGTGGACCATTCGCGAACCCAAGAAAAAATAACGATCCCCGTTTCTGGGTTGCGGTTTCGCGCACGCCTGGCGCCAGGCCTGCGCGAAGCCGCAAGCGGCGAGATTGGCGATTTATTCATTTGCGATCGTTAAACGAAGAAAAAAAGGTTTGCCAAAACCAATCCGAATCGCGTACCATGTCGTCACATTGGTGTACGCCTAGATCGCAATTGCAACCCGTTGGCTGAAATAGCGGAGGTTTATCATGTCAGGACAACCATCCACACTACGTTGGCGCCTGGGAGCTGTGGCCTTGCTTCTTGTAGGAATCGCCGGCGGCACCGCGCTTTGGAACGCCGTTTCCGAGGCGGGCGGCCCCGCATTCGAGCCGCGCGTTTTGGCCAGCTTTAAAGACAAAGAGCTCCAACTGGCGATTGGGCTGTCCGGCCCCGCCGGGAAAGGCCTCACCGGCAAGGTGTCGGTCGATCTGATCGGCAAGGACGGCAAGCCCCTTGCCACCCGCGAGACCAAATTGACCAAGCTCGATCCCACCATCGAATTGGCGTTCGCCTTCGCCGACGTCAATCGCGCCGATACGGAAAACCTCCGACTCCGCGTCCGCTTCAAAGGCAAGCAGACCGAAGTCCCGCTCGGAACCGTGTTGCTCGGCAAGGGGCATGAGACTACTGTTAGCGCCGGCACCGAATACCATGCCGGCAGCCAGGCGTCGATCCACTGCACCGTGCAAGGCATTCGCACCGTCGCGGAATCGGTGCCACATGACCACGCCAATGTCGTCATTCACCTGATCGACGCCAAGAAGAACAAGCACCACGTTTTCTCCGGCTTCACCGACAAGGCTGGCAAGGTGCTCGCTAACTTCGACATCCCCTCCGTCGAAGCAGGGCAATATACGATGGAGATCGCCACCCGCTCGACGCTTGGCGAAGAGAAGCTCGAACGTGCGGTCCGCATCAAGGCTGACGCCAAGGTCCTCCTCGTCACCGATCGCCCAATCTACCAGCCGGGCCACTTGATCCACCTGCGTGCCCTCGCCTTGCGCTCCTTCGACATGAAGCCGATCAGCAACAAGGACGTCGTCTTCGAGGTCGAAGACCCCAAGGGGAACAAGGTCTTCAAGAAAGCGCTCAAGACCTCCGACTTCGGCATCGCTTCGGTCGATTTTCAGCTTGCCGATGAAGTGAACATGGGCAACTACAACCTCCGGGCCATCATCGGCGATATCCGAGCCGAGAAGACCGTGGACGTTAAACGCTACGTGCTCCCCAAGTTCAAAGTCGAAGTGAAGGCCGACAAGACGTTCTACCTGCCGAAAGAGACCGTTAGGATCGATCTGCAAAGCGACTACTTCTTCGGCAAACCGGTGGCGAATTCCAAGATCGAAGTGTCGGCAAGCACGTTCGACATCGCGTTCAAGGAATTCTCGAAGTGGAAGGGAATGACCGACGCCAACGGGCACGCCAAGTTCGAGATTCAACTTCCCGACTACTTCGTCGGCCAGCCCTTGCAGGCCGGCAATGCGATCGTCAAACTCGACATCAAGGTGCTCGACAATGCCGACCATACCGAGAAAGTGACGAAGTCGTACGCCGTCAGCGACCAGGCGATTCGCCTGAGCGTGATCTCCGAAGGCGGCAAGCTCGTTCCCGGCCTTGAGAATCGCGTATTCGTCGCCGCCATCTATCCGGATGGCAGCCCAGCACCGAATGTCGAAATCAAGCTTTGGCACAAACGCGAAGCCGACGTACAGCATCCATGGGGTGGCCGCGGAGGCCGGGGCGGCTTCGGAGGTGGCCCCGGTGGCGGGCCCGGCGGACTTCCGCAACCAGTTCCTCCGGAAAAGGTGAAGGACCAACCGAAGGAAGAAAAAATCGGCAACCCGATCGCCGTCGTCAAAACGAACTCTGCCGGGCTCGCTGAAGTCAAGATCACTCCGACCAAAGAACAATTCCGCTCCGGCGGTTGGGGTAACCGCGACATCGAAATGATCGGCGGCAACCAGCAGCACTTCGGCGCTCAGCCGGTATTCGACCTTCGCCTCGAAGCGAAGGACCCGCGTGGCAACCTCGCCCGCTCGAACGTCGCTCTCAACAGCCAGCCGCTCGGCGAAAACGTCCTGCTCCGCCTCGACAAGGCGATCTATCAATCCGGCGACCGCATGAATATTGACATCCGCACCTCGGCCGGACTGCCGACCGTCTACGTCGATATCATCCGCGGCGGCCAGGTCATGCTCAGCAAATGGCTCGAAGTCAAGGACGGAGCCGCGCTGCAAATACTCGACCTCCCGCAGAATGTCTTCGGCAGCCTCGAAGTTCACGCCTATCAAATGCTAGGCCACGGCGAGATCATCCGCGATAGCCGCGTGGTCTACGTCCAGGCCAAGAACGACCTGAAGGTCAGCGTCACTCCAGGCAAAGACGTGCACGAACCCGGCGAGGATGGCCGCATTCGTTTCCAGGTGACCGATCAGGCTGGCAAGCCAGTCGCGGCCGCCATCGGCGTCATCGTCGTCGATGAAGCCGTTTACGCTCTGCAAGACTTGCAGCCCGGTCTCGAGAAGGTCTACTTCACGCTGCAAGAAGAGCTGCTCAAGCCGCAAACGCAGATCAAGTTCAGTCCGGGCGACACGATCGACAACATCGTGCGTCAGCCGGTTATTCCCGCAGGCCGACAACAGATTGCCGAGGTGCTACTGACCTCGGTGAAACTGCCCCGTCCGCAGCGCTGGGAAGTCAACCCCGCTGTTGAACGCAAACGCAATGTCGAAGGACGCCTGGGCCACATCGCCCACATGATGTATCACGTCGCGTGGGAAAAAGGCACCGCGATCGAATTTGATCAGGCTGGCAAACGCTGGATCTTCCGCAAGGACCTGCTCGATGACATGGTCAAAAAGAACCTGCTTCACCCGACGCACCTCGACAACGGCTTCGGCGGTCGGCTCACGCTGGAAGACCTCGCCAAGCTGGAACCGTCCCTCACGCCGGAAAACCTGGGCCGGGCGATCAGCGCCCAGCGGTTACAGGCGTGGAACCATGCCCTGCAGCAATACGCGTCGCAGAACCACAAGGAATTGCTGAAGGACGGCCGCTGGACGCTGCCGGTCAATGCCTTCGATCTTGCCATGAAGAACACCGGCATGGACAAGCGTTGGCTGAGCGACGGCTTCGGCTCTCCGATTCGCCTCGTCAGGAAGGATCGCAAGGAGAAAAAGGATCCGACCGTCTTTGATGATTACGACCTGGTGTCCACCGGTCCTGACCGCAAACTAGGCGGCCGCGACAACGTGAATCTGGCGACCGCCATGGATCAAGGCACTCGCTTTGGCTGGGCGCACCAGCAGGTCTGGTTCCTGGGTCGCGACCGACTCGCTGAAGTCGCTAAAAACATGGCTGACGATCGCTGGGGGGCGCAATTGGAACGCGGCGCCGTCAACAAGCGCGCCGACCTGGGTATGCCCATGATGCCGCCCATGGCAGCAGGCATGCCCGGCGGCATGGGCATGGGCGGCGGCGGAATGAAAGACGCTGCCAACAAGGGAGGCTTCGGCGGTGGTCCCGGAGGTGGCGGCGCTAGTGGTGGCGCAGCAGCCCCCGCAATGCGCGTCCGTGAATACTTCCCCGAAACCATGCTTTGGCAACCGTCCCTCATCACCAATGACAAAGGCATCGCCGACCTATCGGTAAGCTTCGCCGACTCGATCACCACCTGGCGATTGAGCGCCTCCGCCAACTCCCTCGCCGGCGCAATCGGCGGCGCCACCGTGCCGCTCAAAGTCTTCCAGGACTTCTTCGTGGATATCGACCTGCCCGTCAGCCTCACCCAGGCCGACGAGGTCGCCTTCCCTGTCGCCGTTTACAACTACCTGAAGACTCCGCAGACGGTGAAGATCGAGCTGCAAAAGGAATCGTGGTTCGAGTTGATCGACGAAGGCGGGCTCACCCGCAGTCTTGATCTGCAGCCGAACGAAGTCACCAATGTTAAGTTCCGCATCCGCGCCGGCAAGATCGGCTGGCAGCCCTTGACCGTCAAGGCCTTCGGCACCAAGAAATCGGACGCCGTCAAACGCGTCGTTGAAGTCGTGCCGAATGGCCAAAAGTTCGAACGCGTCATCAGCGATCGCCTGAACGGCAAGATCGTTCAAGAGATCCCGATGCCCGCCAATTCCATCCCCGATGCTTCGAAGCTCATCGTCAGGATCTACCCCGGCGTGATGGCCCAGGTCCTGGAGGGAGTTGAGGGTTTGATACGACTACCGGGTGGCTGAATGGAGCAAACGTCATCCGCGGCCTACCCCAACATCTTGGTCGTGGATTACATTAAAAAGGCCCGTGTGGCCTCTCCTCAGCTCCTGATGAAAAGCGAACAGTTCCTCAACGTCGGTTACCAAAAGCTGCTCACCTTCGAACGTCCCGGCGGCGGTTTCGATTGGTGGGGCAACGGCGAGCCACTCGTTTGGCTCTCCGCCTACGGCCTGCAAGAGTTCAGCGATATGGCCAAGGTCTACCCGATCGACCGCGGCATCATCGACCGCACTCAAGGCTACCTCATGAAGAAAATGGACAAGGACGGCTGCTGGGCCGACATCGGCGCCACCCACGGCGAGACCATCGCCAGCATGGGCAACACCAAGCTGCTCTTGACCAGCTACGTCACCTGGTCGCTGCTCGATAGCGGCTACGACAAGAACCAGCTCAAGAAATCGATCGCGTACATCCGCGACAACGTCAACACCGCCGGCGACAACGCCTACATCCTTGCATTGGCCGCCAACGCCCTGGCAGCCTACGACGCCAAGGACGACAGCACGCTGTCGGTGCTGCAGAAACTCGAAAAGCTGCGCAAGGACATCCCCGATTGGCGGGCCTCCAGCTATCCGAGCAAATCGACCTCGATGACCTATGCGACCGGCGACTCCGTCACCGTTGAGGCAACGGCCCTCACCGCGCTCGCCATGATCCGGACCGGCCAATTCACCAATAGTGTGAACCAGTCGCTCACCTACCTGGTCAAAACCAAGGCAGGCAACGGCACATGGGGCAGCACCTCGGCAACCATCCTCGCCCTCAAGGCCCTCGTCGCGGGCATGGGCAATGTCGAACTCAAGGATGACGTCCACTTCGTCATCAAGGTCAACGGCAAGGAAGCGCATCGCGGCAAAGTCGAGAAGGCCGCCTCCGATGTCATGCAGACCTTTGACCTCAAGGAGTTCAAGGCCGACGGCGCCAACCAGGTCGCGATCGAAGTCAATGGCGAAACGCCGTTGATGTACCAGATCGTCGGCCGACACTTCGAGCCGTGGAAGAAGGAAGTGGCTCAGAAGGAATCGACCCTCGAAGTCAATGTCGAGTACGATCGCACCAAGCTGTCCACCAAGGACATGCTGAAGGCGAAGGCAACCTTGAAGTATACCGGTAAGATCCCGACCTACATGGTCATGATCGACCTCGGCATCGCCCCAGGCTTCACCGTTGATCCCGGCGACTTCGCCGAGATGGTTGGCAAGAAGCAGATCATGAAGTTTAGCGTCACCGAGCGCACTGTCACGATGTACCTCGGCGACGTCAAGCCGGGCGACGTCCTCAACTTCGAGTACGTCCTCCGTCCCAAGTACCCGCTGCGAGCCCGCACCCCGGCGTCGGTGGCGTACGAATACTACACCCCCGCCAACCGCGTCGAAGCGCGGCCGGTAGAGTTGATCGTGGAGGACAAAAAGTAAATCCTTTTCCCCTCCCGGGGGGGAGAGGGGGCGAAGTTTGCAACAACCACTACTAAGGCTTCGAATCAATCGTGATTCGGAGCCTTTCTTGCTAAATCTGCAACCGCCGCGCTAGCCGGTCCGCGAGAGCCATGATCGTTAGCGATAGGTTCTTCTCCGAGATCTCCGGCAACACGCTGCCGTCGCATAGAAAAAGGTTCGGGTGATCGAAGGAACACAGGTTCGCATCGACGACGCCGTCCTTCGCAGTCGCCGCCATGCGACAAGTGCCAGCGTAGTGGATCGAACGGCCCGGCACGTCCTCGGTGAAGGTCGTGATTATCGTCCCTGAGCACTTTCGCAAAATGCGCCGGCCCCAATAGAGCATGCTTTCCTTCATCTTCAAATCGTTCGCAGTCGGCGCGTAGTGTGCATCGACCTGCGGAATGCCGAACTGGTCGCGCGCCTCGCTTGGCGCCAATCGATTCGACTTGACGGCTTCCGGTTTGCCGAAGAAGAGCAGGGCGACATAGCTCTTGAACAGCCAGCGGGCCGCGATGCGCTTGAGCCAAACGGGTAACGGTCGTAGGGCGTCGAGGTAGTACGGCCGCTTCGGCAAGAAGTGGCTGAACTGTCCTTGAAAGCCGCCGCGAAACGGCTGGTTGCCGAAGAGGAAGCGAGGGATCAGCATCGCGTCATTGGTGCCTTGGTCATACTTCGCGTTTGAGCCGATCAGCTTCCAGAGTGAGGTGCCGAGGATCGCCTTGACGGTGTCCTGCAAGTAGCAGCCAACGAGGCCCGAGCCGTTGGCGAGGCCCAGTGGATAGGCGTCATCGCGCGAGTTGAACAGCACGCGCGGCGTCTCCATGGCGCCGCACGCCAGAACGAATATCTGCGCCTCGACGCGCAGCGCCTGGCCGGTCGCGATGTCCACGCACTCGGCCGCCGCAATGCGAATCGTGTCGGGATCACGCACCAGTTTCAAGACCTTGACACCGCACGCGAGCCGATAGTTGCTGCGTCCCGCAATCTGCGGCAACAGATGGCTGGAGAACTTGTAGACGCTGCCGGCGGAACAGCCGAAGATGCAGTCGCCGCAACTTTGGCAGTGATTGGCTCGGTCGGGGCGAGTCTCGACCGCTTTGCGCACTGGCACGGCGTGGATCTTCATGTCGTGAATCTTGGTGACCGCCTTTTGCAAGATTCGGTCCGCCGGCCGCAGCGGCAGGGGGGGCAGGAAGTCGCCGTCGGGCAATTCCTCCAGCCCTTCACGGGTGCCACACACGCCGATCAGGCGTTCGATTTCGCAGTAGTGTTTTTCGAGATCGTCATAGCCGATCGGCCAGTTGGTGCTGGAGTCGCCGAAGTCTTTGGCAAGAAAGTCTCGCTGTGAGTAGCGCAAAGCGACGGCGTTCCACAGGTTCATCTTGCCGTTCAGGCGAAAGACCTGCAGATTCACGAACTCCTTTTGAGATGCAGGCGATGTCGAAAGCTCGCCGGCGCGGGCGTAGAGGGCGTGAGCCTTGGCGTTCGCAAAGTAGAAGCTCTGGGCCGGATTGAGGTCCCAGGGCATCTCCGGCGCGATGCCGAAGTGGGCCTCGTCTTCCGGATTGAGCAGGTTGGTGAAATAGTTGTCCGTGATCGGCTGCCCCTGTTCGAGCGAAATGACGGACCGCCCTGCGAGCGCGAGCCGATACGCGAGGATGCCGCCGCCGGCGCCAGTGCCGACGATGCAGATTTCGCACTTCAGCGTGTCGGCCATGGGTTAAACGACTTTCCGCAGGAATTCGTTGGAGGAGAAATAGACGTACTCAAAGAACTTCCGCAGTGTTTGTAGTTCGCCGTCGATCTCAAAGGGGCCATACACAAAGGCGCCGCTGCGATTATCGAAAGTGCTGGTTTGCAGAAGTCGTGTGAGAGCTTCACGCAGCGCGAGATTGGCCTGGCACGCATCGAAGATCGCCGGCAGACGTTTGAGCAGGAATCGGGCATAGCCGCTTCGCTTGGCCAACTGTTTGAGCAAAACGAAGGCGCTCGCGTTCTCAAGTGTGGCATCTTTCACATAGGCGAGCGACTCGGGCAGGAGGCCGCGGGAGGAGTAGTCCTTGAGCATGTCAAGCAGCGTCGCTTCGATAGGCCTGATCGAATAGCCCAGCTCGCCGACCGCTTTGTCCGAAACGCCGAAATAATACAGCCTCTGCGTGAATGCAAAGGAACGATGCACGGGGCTGCCGATCAAGCCGCGTGTGAGGAACGAAAGTCCATCAGCCGCGGACATCAATCCGTAAAGGAGCCATCCGGGCAATGCCGTTGGCATGCGGCGCCCGATCATCGGCGTGACACGGGCGTAGAACTCCCGTCGATCGAGGTTGTGTCCCCCGACAATGTAGCGCTCGCCGGTTCGGCCCCGCTCCAGGGCCGCGACGTGGGCACGTGCCACATCGCGCACATCGCTCAAGGTGACGCCACCGTTGACAAAGAACTTGGCCGTGAACTGCCCCTGGCAGTACCAGAGCAGATAGTACGGGGCAGCCAGATTCGACGTCGGGAATGCGCCGGGACCGAGCAGCAGCCCGGGATTGAGGATGACGACGTTGTTCCCTCGCCGCGCGCTCGCAATGGCAATTTGTTCGCAGGCGATCTTCGCGCGATCGTAGGGGGATAGCCACGCCTCCATGATGCCTTCGCGGCCGGTGTCCTCGGCATACACGCGCGACACCTCGCTGCCCGCCATTGCGGAGAGCGACGAGGTGAATACGACGCGCATGTCCGGCCGCTGGCCGAGTGCATCGAAGAACGTCTGCGTGATCGCAACGTTGTGAGAATGGTAGGCGTCGATGCTCAGCCCGGGTTGCCAGGTACGCCCGGCGGAAAAAATGACAGCATCCGCTTGATCGAGCGCGGTCCGCACAAAGGCGCCGTCCGTGAAATCGCCTTCGCGCACACAGACGCGTGGCGACGAGAACGCATGCATCGAGCCAGGCCGCATGGCGGCCACGACGTCGCAACCGGCCGCCAACAACTCCTGAACAAGATGCTCTCCCAGGAAGCCGCGGGCGCCCAGAACGAGAACTCTTTTTGGCATGCTCATCCGCCGAATGGAAACGGCACGGCGTGCACTTCGACATCGAAGGCTACGGAGAGTATTCTCTGAGTTGAGTACGGACCCCGCAAGGGCCGTCCATTTTAGTCGGCGCCAGCTTTCTTGTGGGGCCGCGCTTCCCCAGATGGGGATGAACGCTACGCCGACGCCGCCTCGTCCTCGCGAAATTCGTATCCAACGCCCCAGTGAGTGACGATGAGAGATTTTTCGCGGCCGTGATCGATTTTCTTGCGAAGGTAGCGAACATAGACATCGACGACGTTGGAGCCTTGCCGATTGACATTCTGAAAGACATGCTCGTGAATCACCTTTCGATTCACTACTTTGCCTCGCCGCTGGACGAGAAACTCCAGAAGGGCAAATTCGCGACTCGTCAGACGAACAGCAGCGCCGCTGCGATGGACCATCCTTCGGCTTGGATCGATCTCAAGATCGTGGACGCGAAAGAGAGCGACGGCGGGAGTCTCGCCCCGGCGCGTCAGTGCCCGAAGCCTGGCGATCAACTCGGCCGCGTGAAAGGGCTTGGGCAGCAGCATGTCCGCGCCCAACTCCAGATAGCGGACACGTTGCTGTGAATCGGCCTCTTCCTCCAGCAACACAAGCACCTGGGCCACAACGCCTTGTTGCCTCCAGATTGGAAGCGCCGACAAAAGGTCATCGTTCTGCGGACTCGGATCGATCACGATGACTTCAAAGCCTCCGGAGGAGGCAAGGTCATCGACGGTATCGCCGTCGGCCGTGGCTACCTTGAACCCGTTGGCGTGCAACTCCGCCGACAGGGAGTCCGCCAGAGGCGACCCGGTAGAAACTAAAAGGATCTTCATTGGCTAACATCCATGGAGCAAGAGTAGCCGGGTGGGCGTGAAGATTTTGGAAAAATCAAATCGTCGGTGTGTCGTTAGAAACGTATGAGGTAGGGACGCCAAGTGATGTCCAGCTCACTGCAATGGCATCAGACTCAGTATACACGTTTCCGCAAGATACGACGATCCAGTAGCGTGAATTGTTCGCCAAATCTTTCATTTTCATCGTTTTCTCAGACCTCGCCGCGGATTGATCGCGTTGCTCACCAGGAGAACGGGAATTGATGAGACCGCATCCATGAGATTGCGTTGTCGTCACGTTTGGAAACGAGAAAAAAAGTAGCAATGAACGATTGCGTTTGGGATAATACCAGCCGCCAGGCATGAATTTCCGCTCATTCCGTCGCCATCGTCCATCGCTGCACTGACCAGCATGAAAACAATTCGCACACAACAACTGCCGCGATTCTATACGCATGGCATCGGCTCCTTGCCGCGGCCTCAGGTCGTGCGAGATCTGCTGGCGCGACGTGAAGAAATGGATCCCGACGAATACCTGCGTTCACTGAACGGCATGGTGCTATTCGCCATTCGCATGCAAGAGCTGGCAGGGCTGGATGTGGTGAGCGACGGCGAATGGAGGCGAAGCCAGTACATTCGCGAGTTTCTATCCCGCATCGGCGGCTTCGAGCGCTGCCGGAAGTTCTCGCACCAGGGAGAGACCAAATGGACGGACGTGGTCGTTCGCAAGATGTCTGCCGCCGAAGCGGTATTTGCGTACGATGCGCGTTTCTTGACGGCACACACCCGGCGGGTGACGAAATTCGCCTTGCCGAGTCCGTTCTTGATCGCCGTGCGTTACTGGCAGGAGGACTATAGCCGAGATGCGTATCCGACCTTGCAGCATTTTCTTGCTCACCTCGCCGACATCCTTGCACGCGAGGCGGCCGCCCTGGTCGAGGCCGGCATCGACATCGTGCAAATCGACGATCCGGCCCTCACGTATTTTTGCGATCCAAGGCTGACCTCCGGCGGCGAGATCCACGACGAACGCCTGCGCCGTAGCTGGGACATTGATCAGCAGTTTCCCCTCGCGCTGGATGCAATCAATCGAGTCGCCGACGGCCTTGAAGCGGAAGTCCACCTGCACTGCTGCCATAGCGTCTACAAACGTCGCAGCGACGTCATCGGCGACTACAAGCCGATCCTGCCGCGTCTAGCCGAGGCAAAGGTCGATCGCGTCAATCTAGAGTTTGCGTATCCAGGCACCGGTGATGTCAGCGATCTGAAACTACTTCCGAGCCGCCTGCTGCTCGGCATGGGGGTGGTCGATGTGCGCGGCGAGTGTCTGCAAACGGTGGAGGAGATCGAGGCACTGGCGCTCGCAGGAGCTGCCATGGTCGGCGCGGATCGCATCGCCTTGAATCCCGACTGCGGCTTCGCCCCTGACGCCGGCGAACCGCCGACCATCGACGAGGCGTACGAGAAGCTGCGCCGGCTTGTCGCGGCGGCAGAGAATTGCAGGCGGCAGCTCCGGTGAGTCGCAGCCCGAGCGCCATGCGAGGGGCAATCGATACTCCTCACTTGGCGCTCGGGCTCTGACTTTTTTCTTCTGTTCGCATAGTCCATCGTGATACAATTCTCTCCATGCTGCGTTTCCTCTGCGATGAACGACGCCCCGATGGCCGGCTGACGCGCCGCGAATGGCTACGCGTTGGCGGGCTGGCGGCGGCGCTCGGCTCTTGTGTGCACACGGCGAGTGCGAAGTCACAAGCGGCCAGGCAGCGAGCGCGATCGGTGCTGCTTGTCTTCACCGGCGGCGGAGTCAGCCAGCTCGACACCTTCGATATGAAGCCCGACGCTCCCGAGGAAATCCGAGGCGAGTTTCGCTCGCTGCCTACCGCTGTCCCCGGAACACGAGTCTGCGAACATCTGCCACGGCTCGCTCGGTTGACCGATCGCTACGCCATCGTCCGCAGCGTCTCGCATGACGACGTCGATCACGGCTCAGCCAGCTACCTCGCCCTGACTGGACAGTTTCATCTGCGCCGCTCGTCAAACCCGCCGATCCGACCAACCGACTTTCCGACTTACGGCGCCATCCTTCGTCGAATTCGGCCCAGTCCCGATTTTCCCTACACAGCGGTGCACGTCAACGGCCCTCTGCTCACGCCGCGCGAAGCAGGGCCCGGCCAGTACGGCGGCTTCCTGGGGCGTGCGAATGAACCGCTGATCCTGGGCGACGTTGCCACGGGAGCCGAAACAATGCCCGGCCTGGAACCGCAAACGGACTTGCCGACCGTACGTCTGGAGGCTCGACAATCGCTCTTGCAGGCACTCAATCGGCACGCCAGCGCCTGGCAAAACGATCGCGCCTTGCTCGAACGCGATCAACTTCACCGCCGAGCGTTCGAATTCCTCGATTCGCCTCGCTATCGGCAAGCGTTCGACCTCTCCCGCGAACCCGCTCACTTGCGAGAGCGCTACGGCACAAATCGTTCCGGGCAGGCGATGCTGCTGGGTCGTCGCCTCGTTGAAGTCGGCGTTCCGTGGGTGACGGTGTTCTGGAACCATATGATCCGCGGCCAGGACATGACGCCGACTCCGGAAGACGAATACGGCTGGGACACGCACAACGATATCTTCCCGACGATGAAGGACCACCTGCTGCCGCGACTGGACCGCAGTTTTTCCGCCTTGCTCGAAGACCTCGAACAGCGCGGCTTGCTCGAAACGACGCTGGTGGTCTGCATGGGCGAGTTTGGCCGGGCGCCGCGCGTGGCTCTGGAGCCCGGCTTCGCGGGGAATATTCCCGGCCGCAAGCATTGGGCCGGCACGTATTCGGTGCTCTTCGCCGGCGCCGGCGTGCGCGGCGGCCGTATCGTTGGCGCTTCGGACCGCATTGCCGCGTATCCGAGCACCAATCCCTACAGCCCGTGCGATCTGGCGGCGACGATGTTTTCCGCGCTCGGTATCTTGCCCGAATCGCATTATCACGATCTGGCGGACCGGCCGTACGCGGTCAGCCCGGGGCGGGCGATCGGCGAGTTGTGGGGCCAGGGTATCCAGGGCAGGTAAAAGATCTGGCTGAGGAGTGGGGCGGAGACTCGTCGGCGCGTTTTTGATGAAGGATCTAAACTATCGCTTCCTCCCCAATGGGGAATTTTGCTGTAGCCGATTTCGTTCCCCTAGATAATAGCCAACGGCAAGGGTAACGAGCGGAAGAAGTGACTGGATCATGAATTTCACCAAGTCGGCGCCCTTCTCAAAAGTAGCGTCCGTCTTAAAAAAGAGGATGAAGATCGCGATGAAGCCGAGAGTGTACACACCCCCGAAAATTATCAATACCCACTGAGCGATGGCCAGGGACGCCCTCTGATCGAATCCCACAACTGGATCGGCCTTCCAATTCGAGTGGGCAATTTCTTCCTTGAGATCGATCTTTGGGTGTAACGAACCATCTGTCGGGTGTGTGTCACTCATACGTCTTACTCAATGCCGATGATTTCCTTAACAACTTTCTCGCCGTTGATGACTCCAAGCGAGTTGCCGCCTTTTCTCTCTCGAATCGCCACCTCCAAAAGCGCGAGCGCTGTCTTCAGAACGCCAGCTTTCGTCGTTCCGAGTTCAGACGCCATCTCTTCCAGTGTTTTGTTCTGGCGATCATTAAACTGCACGTTTAGTTTGTTTCCCATTGATTCCTCCTTCCCCCCCGGTCTGAGTAGTAGAAAAATCCCACGATCCTTGCGTTGATGATAGCCGTCGTCTCCAAGGCGCGGCTCGCACAGTAGACCTTACACGCTAAAATTCTCCTCCCTTGCTGATGCGGGACACAATTGAGGTTGTTTTTCTTAGACATAGCCGTACCTATTCCTGATCCTCAGCCTCTGCTTCGCACACTCCTCAACGAGATCCATCGGATCCAGTATTTGTTTCTTGGTGTATTTCGCCAAGCAATACAGGTAGCGTGCCATGCCGCTGTCGGTCAAATGGTAGAAGGTCTCAACTTTGCGAATGTAAACTTGCGACGACAGCCGATCTACGAGATCGTGGCGCACTTTGTCTCGGGGCAGATCATACCTGAAATCCTCTTGCAACTTCGTCGCAAACTCGCGTTCCTTCCATACCAGTAAGTCTTCGGAACGAAGCTGACGCGAAGCCATGGAAGCCAAGATGTTGAGGGTTCTCCCCCCGCGACACGGTGGAATCCCCCGAAAGAGTTCGTCGTCCAGGCGATCGGGCATAGCCAGAAGACATTCGTGGTCTTCTTGGATTTTGTCCTCGTACAGAAGCGAAGTTTTCTGCAGAGTTCTTTCATTTAGGTAGATCTTCTTGGGAAGGCTGGTTGGCAATTTCACACAATGAAGTTCAAAATCGGGCGACTCTCGATGCATGATTACGCAGACTGTTCGAACCTGACAATCAGGAAACGCCGCTTTCATGATCGTCTCAGCCGCATGCAATGCTTCAAGCGGTTTAGCTCGTAGAACGGGGCGGTCAAATGGCCGCATCTTGAAGAGGCAACGGCTGCCTGCCTCCTTCGCCGTCGTTGCCGAGTCAACGAGTTTCCTTTCCCACATTGTCTGAGCCAACCAGATTTCGTAATTCTTGATCCCACACACGTCAATAACTGGCGGCTTGAGCCCCAGCGATTTTCGCGATTGCTCAGGGAACTGCGAATTAGTCCCAAGCGCTTTCGCGACTTGATTCAGAAGGGGCAGATACACGTTTCCTTTTTTCTGATGCCACAGCTGGGAGTTAACCCCATAGATTCTCAGATCCTCAAGGTTCTGGATCAGCCAAGCGCCCTTCCCCGCACAGTGGTCCTTCGAGCTCATACACTGACCTGTCAACTCGGTAACGTCCTTGTAGCAAGGAGGCTGCTGCAGTGCGTGCTTGTAAAGGGAGTCAAGATCCCCGAGGGGTTCTTCAAACCCATATCGGGGCTTACTCGTGTCAATCAGACTTTTCAATCGAGCAAGCGAAGTAACCAAGTCAACGAACTTGTACGCGTTCGCATTAAACGTGGACGTACCGATTCCGGACATGGTGATGGATCCTCCATATTAGTGCACCGAGTCCGTTCGGTTACAAATTGCATCCGTGTACGTCAATATTACACCAATAATACGCCATTGTCAAGTACAAATGGAATGTTTTATGTGTAAAAGCAGTGTATTTTTCAGGGAAATCCTTCGAGACATGGCCAATCCCACGCAAACCAATGATGAGAAGAGAGGAATCGCTTTCTTCATGACCGATGTTTCAAGTCCAGCATCGCACCGCCACCACCTCGATCTCGATCAACCAATCCGGTCCCACCAGCTTCTCGACGCCGACCAGCGTGCTCGCGGGCGGATTCTTCGCGTCAAAGTATTGGCCACGCACCGCGCGGATGATCGGCACGTGCTCCGGTTTCAGCCCGACCACGAAGAGACTCGACTTCACGACGTCCTTGAACGTCGCCCCGGCAGCCGCGAGTGCGTGCTTGAGATTTTCGAACGTCTGCACGGTTTGCGCCTTCATGTCCCCCTTCCCAACGACCTCTCCCTTCTCGTTGACGCTGACCTGGCCGGAGATGTAGATCGTCTTGCCGGCGGTCGCGGTGACGACGTGCGTCCAGCCGTTGGTGGGACAGAGAGCAGGCGGGTTGAGGAATTCGATCTTCATGACAGTCTCCATTCGCAAAAAGGTGTTTCACATCCACTGATCTTTGCATTATGATAGGGCCCTCACCCTCAACAGGAGCATTCCCATGGGCGCCACACGCACCTTCCTCACCACCCCCGCACAGTTCCGCGATGTCAGCCGTGGCACGCCCAGGCCGCACACGCTCAAGGGCGACGATCTCGTCCGCGCCCGGCTCACCCCCGAAACCTGGCGCCTGGAGATCATGGCTGAAGGGGGCTGCACCATCGACACGCCGCTGACGATGGAGAAGAACAACGCCCTCGATCTGCCGGCGCTCCAGCGCCTCGGCCAACGGCACAATCGCAAGTTCCTCAAGGCGATGCAGTGCCTCAACATTCCGCAGCCGCTCGGCCAGGGGTTGTGGGAAGGGGTGCCGCTGCGGGAGGTGCTCAAGCTGGTCGGCAAGGTCAACAACATTCGCCGCATCTACTACTGGGGCTTTCACAATAACGATCCGAAGCAGATATTCCAGTCGTCCCTGACCTACACGCAGGTGATGGACGCCGCCCCCGGCGATCTCGGCCCGCTCGTGGTCTACAAGCTCAACGGGCACGCGATTCCGCTCGAACGCGGCGGGCCGGTGCGCATGGTCATCCCGTGGTCCTATGGCTTCAAGTCGATCAAATGGCTCCAGCGCATCATGCTGACCAACGAATACCGGGCGATGGACACCTACGCCACGCAGAACAATGACTCCGAATCGTACCTCAAAACGGCCGCGTACACCGATTCGGGCAACGAGAACTTCCGCGCCGGCCAACCGATCACGCTCACCGGCACGGTGATGGTCGGCCTGCCCGGCCTCAAACGTGTCGAATACTGGCTGCGCCCCGACGCCGGCACGCATGGCCGAATCACTGACGACGACCCGGCGTGGCGCACCGCGACCTGGCGCCCTTGCACCATCCAGCCGCCGCCGCGCGACTGGGGCGGCACCCTCCCGCAAGGCGTGATGCCACGCGACGTCTGGGGCTTCGATCCGAAAACCGGCCAGCCGCGCGAATGGCCGATGCGCTACAGTTGGGCCCTCTGGACCGTGACACTCGACAAGCTGAATGCCGGCAGCTACGAATTCCGCGTCCGCACCGTCGATCAAAACGATTTCGCCCAGCCGGAGCCGCGGCCCTATGCGAAGTCGGGCCGCAATGACATCCAGTACAAGGGGCTGACGGTGACATAACACGGACGCCAGGTGGAAATCACCCTGTTCATGGAAGTGCTGTGCTGACATGAGGTTGCGATCAGGTTTTTGGTGATTTCTCAACAGTTGGGGGGGGTACCCCTGCTTCTGCATGGAGTTTCTGGGGCGTTTCAGAACGCCGATATTAGTGGAGTCGAGAAGAGCCCATGCCCATCTCCTGGAACGAAATCCGCCACAACGCCGTCGCCTTTTCGAAGGCCTGGGCCGACGTCGCGCGCGAGGAGGCGGAGGCCAAATCGTTCTGGGACGCGTTCTTCAACGTGTTCGGCATCAATTGCGAAGAAACGAATCTATCCTTGCCTTGAGCCGAGCCAACTTCGTGCGGCTCGTCTGACATTCCCACGCGACGAGAACATACCAGCCGGCCTTGCGAAGCAATCGCAAGTTCCGCTTGTCCCGGCTGGCATTTCGCTCTAACTTCTTGACCCAATAGCCACGGCGCGACGATGGTATGCGGCTGCGCCTGCACGTGTGCATGTGCCAGAAGCAGCCGTTGACGAGGATGACCTTGCGTAGCCGCGGGAAAACCAGATCGGGGCACCCCGGCAGGGACTCAACGTGCAGCCGGTAGCGGAAGCCCATGGCGTGGACAAGCCGGCGCACGACGAGTTCGGGCGTGGTGTCTTTCGACCTCACGGCGGCCATGGTTCGGGAGCGGGTGGCTTGGCCTCGGTTTCGCCATCTATTCGCGAGGCATCAATGATGCTCGTTGGTTCGCACGACATCCCCGTTGCCCTGGTCTCGTCTATCTCGGCAAAGGCTTCTTCGTGCTCAACCATTTCAATTGGCGTTGTCGGTCCGCCGCAGCATTCTTTGACCACGTAGCTACGCCCGTCGTCAAGAAAAGCAATGTACCCGCTTGCATCAGAGCCGCCCTGTGGATGCAAGAAAATCAACCATCCATTATGGCGGCGTTCGATTTGCACGTCGGGCTTTGTGTAATCGTGGTAATCGTGAGTTCCCAGGACTATTCTAACGCCCTCCGCGGAACCAACAAAGACAGGCAATTCGGGCTCGTCGAATTCCTTTAAACCGGGATTATCGTCCAGTAACTTGCCGTTGTAGGTAGGAACCATCATCTCGAAACCTTCGATTTTGAAATTGCCCATGAAAACAGTTCCTTTCGAAAGTGCTCCTAATTTGGGAGCATCGTACCCTGCTCCCATAATGAGAGCAATGGAAAAGTCGATTTTTACTCCCGAATATGCAATTCTCCGCGCGGAGTTGCTGAAAGCCCGTACCGACGCTGGGTTAACCCAACGTGAACTTGCAACGCGCCTCAAGGTGCCTCATAGCTGGGTCGCGAAAGTGGAATCTGGTGAGCGACGGCTTGACGTCATCGAGATGTACCGAGTGCTTTCGGCCTGTGGAGTCGAGCCTCTGGCGAGTTTGAAGCGAGTGTTGAAATCGCTTAGCAGAATAAAACGCCGCCGCGGGAAGGAGTGATTCATGGCCAAGAAAAGCGGGCAGGATGATCTCCACGCCATGCCTTTGGCCTATGCAATGGGGATGACCACTGCACAGCCTCCCCCGAAGCAACACGGCGCAGCCTGGTTCACGATTCGCATTGGCGATGTACCAAAATGGAACGAAGCAGAAATCATCGGCAGATTGACCACGTCCCTCGCCGATGCCGGCTTTTCAAGCCAACTTACCGACCAGACACTTGCCTGGCGTCAACAGTTATCCGTACTAAAACGCTGCGCCGAGGTATTAGTCATCAGCAATCCACCTTCTGCTGATTGGATAGTGGCGCTGGAATACGTGATTCCACGTCGAGGCAAGCGTATCGATACAGTATTGCTGACTTCAAGAGTCGTCATTGTGGTCGAGTTCAAGATTGGCGCGACAACCTACGAGCGTGCGGATGTTTGGCAGGTCCAGGACTATTCGCTCGATTTGCGTGACTTCCATGAGGAAAGTGCGGGCCTACCCATTAGATCAGTCCTTGTGGCAACTAATGCGCCCCAGTCACGCATCATCGCGGATGACGAAGAGGCCCTCTCCGTCTGGTGTTCGAATGCCGAAACGCTTCCCAGTATCCTGATGCAAATCACACAAAGCGACTGCACTGTGCGTAGCAAAACCATTGATCCATTTACCTGGCTGAATTCCGGCTATCGACCGACACCGACGATTGTCGAAGCTACTCGGCGCGTATTCGCAGGCCATAACGTGCGCGAACTATCGCATGCCTACGCTGACAATCTAAGTCGAACGACAGAGGCGATTGCTCGCGTCATCGAACACGCGAAAACCAATGGGCGTCGCGTCGTGTGCTTCGTAACCGGTGTGCCTGGTTCGGGGAAGACGCTTGCTGGTTTGACAGCCATGCAAGATGCGCGTGCAATACAGCTTGGTGCGGGCGCATCTGCGTTCATGTCCGGCAATGGGCCGCTGGTTCGGGTGCTCCGCGAAGCCCTTGTTCGTGATCAAGTCGAGCAAGGGCAGAAGCGAAAGCACGTCAAGGGTAAGACAGAAATGCTCGTTCAGAACGTACACCAATTCATCGAGCTATACGGGGTGCGCCAACCTGGAACGACCCCGCCTGACCATGTGATCGCCTTTGACGAAGCTCAACGAGCCTGGCACGCGGCCAAGCTCACGAAGAGGCACAAAGGCCTAAATCGATCTGAGCCTGGACTTGTACTCGACATTATGACACGACCAGAACGGTGGTCTGTCGTGGTGGCATTAGTGGGTGGTGGTCAAGAAATCCACGACGGCGAGGCGGGGTTGGAAGAGTGGGGCCTCGCGATCCGGCAAGCGGCGTACTCATGGGAGGTCGTCGTGTCACCCGACGTAATCCACGGCGGCGCAAGTGTTGCCGGTCACCGACTGTTTACGGAGCCGGGCAATTGTCCAACTCGTGTTCAATCCGATCCAGCCATGCATCTGTCGGTTAGCGTCAGATCGCCCAAAGCACAAAAGCTTGCGGAGTGGGTTAATGCCCTCATCTCCCTGGATGCTGTCGCTGCACGGAATTCGCTGAAATCAGTTCAAGGGTTTCGACTTCTCATGACTCGCAGTCTTTCCAAAGCCAAGGCGTGGTTGCACCAATCCGCAAGCGGAATGCTCCGAGCTGGGCTGCTGGCAAGCTCCGGCGCATTGCGTCTGAGACCCTATGGCCTAGAAATCGATCCGGACTTCCATCGCGGATTTCCAATCGAACGGTGGTTTCTGGACAACCGCGATGACTTCCGCTCATCGGGTTCGCTTGAAGTCGCCATGACGGAATTCGAGTGCCAAGGTCTTGAACTCGACTACGTTGGACTCTGCTGGGGGGATGATTTTACTGTTGCCGATGATGGCAAATCTTGGGCATGCGCTCGTCTTCGCGGCCCAAAGTGGAAACCAATGCGTGACCCCAAGCTGCGGGAATACCTTCGCAACAAGTACCGAGTTCTCATGACTCGTGCCCGCGAAGGAATGATACTGTGGATCCCGCAAGGTGAACTACTTGATCCGACGCGACCGCCAGACCCCCTCGATCGCACGTTTACATTCTTACGGGATGCTGGGGTGATCGATTTAGAGTCAGCTTGATTTTGTCTTGCTCCGGTAAATCTCAATCCCGCCATGCCCGTTGCCATTTTGCTTCGGTCCACCGAACGCGGATGTGGGGAAGAAGTCGAGATGGCCGCCGATGTTGAGGGTGTGGTTGCGCAGATTGGCTTCATTGACTTCAAGTAGCCGTTGCCGATCCGTCATGGCTGCACGCGCGCGGGTTTGGGCCGATGGAAAAGAAAATCCCTTGCGGCCATTATAGCAAAATGCGAGAATCGCCGACGCCCAAGCCGAAGGCCGATATGGAAGCAAAGGCGCAAGCGGTGCTGGACGCGCGGGCGGCCCATCCGGAGGCGTGCCTGGCCGACCTGTACGATCCTGACCCAAGCCCGCGAACTTGACGAAGGCCCACGCCGACCTCGACCGGGCCGTGGACGCCTGCTACCGCGCCAAGCCGTTCGACAGCGACCGCGAGCGGGTCGAGTTTCTGTTTGCTCTCTATGAAAAGCTGACGGCGGGGTTGAGGGAGCCGAAGAATCCGCGCAAGCGTTGAGATTCTACGGGCCTTCGTTTTCGGCTACAATGCTGTAAGGTGGAATCGCACCGAAATGAGGAGAGAGCCATGCCCAGCATCACCATTGAAGAAGCGCAGGCGAAGTTACCGCAGTTGATTGAGGGATTGACTCCGGGCGAGGAGGTCGTCATCACCAAGGCGGGACAACCGTGGGCGCAGGTCAAAAAAACGGCGCGAACGTCATGGCCATGCCAGGCGGGGAGCTATCGCAAAGCGGACTTTTGGATGGCGGCGGATTTCGACGCGCCGCTGGATGAGTTCAAGGACTACATGGAATGAACCTGCTGCTCGACACGCACGCTTTTCTTTGGTTCTGCCAGGACGATCCGAACCTCAGCGCCGCGGCGAAATCAATGATCGAAAACCCTGCCAACCGCAAATTGGTCAGTGTGGCGAGTTGCTGGGAGATCGCGATCAAGGCCGGGCTCGGAAAACTGAAGCTGGGTGAATCGAGCGCGGCCTATATTCCCGCCGCGCTCGCTCGAACCGGCTTCGAACTGCTGCCGATCTCCATTGCGCACGCCCTGGAGTGGAGTCCTTGCCGCTCCACCATCGCGATCCGTTCGATCGCCTTCTCGTGGTCCAGGCCGTCGGCGAGGGATTCCCCATAGTCAGCGGCGACTCGTTGCTGGATGCCTATCCAATCACGAGGCTGTGGTAGCCCGCTGGCAAGAAAACCCTGTCGTCCCGAACAACGACCCCTGGCCCGATGCGCCGACGGACAAGCAGAAAGAAAGCGCAAGCGGTGCTGGACGCGCGGGCGACCCATCCGGATTCCTGCCTGGCCGACCTGTACGACCCTGACCCAAGCCCGCGAACTTGACGAAGGCCCACGCCGACCTTGATCGGGCTGTGGACGTCTGTTATCGCGCCAAGCCGTTCGACAGCGACCGCGGGCGCGTGTTAGTTCCTGGTCGCCCCCTACAAAATACGGACCGTCCTGCTGGTTTGAATCGCTCGCGAATCTCTGTCCGACTTTTCCGAGAGTCGTTGATTAGCGGTGCCAAGAAGTCTAAGATACGGCAGAATGGTCCCGTAGCGGCAAGGTTGCCGCGGAACAGAACACTCGGTTTTTCATTCACATGCATGACGCAGCCGAAGCGTCGTCGCAACCTGCCCCGATGAATATCGGAACCAGACATTCGGGATTCGAATCGCTGCGGGTGTCTTCATCGCGCTGCCAACCGTTCGCTGATTTGTACCGACTTCAACTATTTCGGTAGAGGAATTGTCCATGCCTTCCCACGCGTCGGCCTGTTTGGCTGTCTTGCTCATCGCGACCTCGGCTCATGCGGCGCCGCTTGCCATCGTTCAGAACGGCCAGGCGAGAGCCGCCGTTTTTGTGCCAGCGCGACTGATGGACGATGCCAAGAAGAATCCCGAACTCGATGGGCAATGGCATAGCCTCAAGTCGGAGGACATGCGGCGGCGCCTGCGGGAGTCCGTCAAGGACTTCGCTGCTGTCATCGAGCGGATCAGCGGCGCCAGGGTTGACATCGTTGTCGGCAAACCTGCTGCGAACGACCAACGCATTCCCATTCTCATTGGCGAACTCGCGGCTGAACGATTTGGCAAACCACTGAAGAGTTTCCCGTACGGCCAGGGATTTCGGATTGTTGTCAAGGATGGGGCGCTCGGCCTGGCCGGTGAGTCGGACCTGGCCACCAGTTATGCCCTTTACACATTGCTCGATCAGCTTGGGTGCCGCTGGTATATGCCCAGTTCGATGGGTGAAGTGTTGCCGCAAATGAAGACCATCGCGATCGCGGAGCAAGACATTTCGACCGGCCCCTACACGACCTATCGCGGACTGTGGTTTACCACGAGCGAGTTCGCACGGCGCAATCGCATGGGAGGCATGCAGTTGGCAGCGGGACATGCGCTGGAGGCAACGGTGCCAAAGGAACTGCGCAAGACGAATCCGGAAATTCGCGCCATCATCAATGGCAAGGCCGACGACTTCCGCGTTAAGTGGACGCATCCACTGGTGGCCAAGGCGATCTCCGAAAGCATCCTGTCGCAGTTGAGCAAGGATCCATCTCTGAAGACCTTTTCGCTGTCGCCCGACGACGGACTCGGCTGGGACGAGTCGGACGATGCCAAGCACGACGCGGGGGACTTTGATCCTTCGATCCAGATCATTTCCAAGACCGATCGGCTCATGGTGCTGGCCAATCGTGTGGGCGCGAGTGTGGCGGCGAAGCATCCGGAGGTGCGGCTAGGAATTCTAGCTTATGCCGATTACACTCGGGCGCCGGTGCGCGAGAAGCTGCATCCGATCGTGGTGCCGCAAATCGCGCCGATTACCTATGCGCGGGCCCATCTGATGAATGACGATGGGGAGCCGAACAACAAGGCGTTGCGGAATATCGTCGAAAGCTGGGGTAAGGCGGCGCCGGCGACGAGTTACTATTTCTATGGCTGGTTCCTAGCGGAGCCGAGCGCGCCCAATCCGTTGATCGCCAAGTGGTCGAGCGACATACCGTATGTCTATGCGAAAGGCAACTGCCGCTACTGGCAGCCGGAGACGCAGCCGAACTTTGAAAGTTGCATGCATGCCCTCTATCTCGGCCTGCGACTCGCCTGGGACCCGACGCAGAAGCCGGCGGCGATTGTCGATGAATTGCATCAGAAGTTCTATGGTTCGGCCGCTGCGCCAATGGCCGCCTATTGGCATTACATCGATGAAGTGTGGTGGGGCACGCCGGACTACTCGGGCTGCGGGTTTGGCTATATGCGCCGCTGGACGCCGGAGCGGCTACAGAAGGCCCGGGCCTTGATGAACGCTGCCAGCGCCGCCACCAGGACGCCGGCAGAGAAGGATCGCATCGGCTTGGCGAACGAATCTCTACGCCTGTTCGAGTTGTTCATGAAGCTGCGCTGCGATCAGGCCGAGGGGCGATTCGCTAACCTCGCGGCCGATGCTGAGGGATGGCGCACCCAGGTCTCCGCCGCAGCCGAGCGCTACAAGGACCAGCTCACCTTTTGCAAGACCAACTACGCTCCGAAGACGCTGTCCGCCAACTACTTTGCCGAGTTCTACGAGAAAACCTACAAGGATGCGACACGTGTCGCCAAAGAATTTGCGGTATTAACGGCGCCGCCGGTGCGATTGTGGAAATATCAGCCCGATCCTGGCAAGAAGGGCGAAAAGGCTGGGTGGATGCGACGCGAATTCGACGATGCCGCCTGGAGGAATACCGACGTTTGCGTCGAAACCTGGTCAACGCTTGGGCAGCACAACTACATGGGCGCCCTGTGGTACCGCGCCGCCGTGAAGTTGCCTGCAATCCCGCCCGGCAAGAAGACGCACCTTTGGATTGGCTCGACCGATGGCCGCGTGAAGGTTTGGATCAATGGCAAGCACGTGCCGTACGTTAACGAGAAGAAGGAAAAGGCCGATAGCTTTACCGGATACTGTCAGCCCGCTTCGTTTGATGTGACGAATGTAGTTTTACCTGGCGTTGAGAACCAGATCAGCCTCCTTTGCACACGCGAATTTCTCAACGAACTGGGAACCGGAGGCCTGCTCGGGCCGGTCGTGATGTATCGGGAGAAATAGGGCAGCACGTTCGTCTTATTCATCCGACTTCACATGCTGCCAATGGGACTTCCACATGATCGACCGCATCGCGCCAACGCGTCGTCCGGCAGACCGTGTGGCCGGCTTTCAACACTGGCGCTCGCTGTTGTTCATGCACTGGGCAGTGCCCGTTGAGGTCCTGAGGCCTCTTGTGCCAGCGGAATTGTCTCTCGATTTGTACGGCGAGATTGCCTATGTCGGGGTCGTTCCCTTCGTCATGGAAGGGGTGAGGCCGCATTGGTGTCCGAAATGGTGTGCATTCAATTTCCTCGAAACCAACGTGCGCACCTATGTGCTGTGCAACGACAGGCCCGGAGTCTATTTCTTTTCTCTGGAAGCGAGTTCACGCATCGCTGTCCTGACCGCGCGTACGATGTGGGGATTGCCGTATCATTACGCTCGCATGAAGATGACGTACTCGGGTGACGAGATTGCCTATCACAGCCGGCGTGCGAGCAACGGAGCGGTGCATCAGGCTCGGTTCAAATTGGGCGAAGCGATGGGGCCCTCCGAGCCGGACACGCTGGAGCATTTTCTCCTGGAACGCTACCTGCTGTATGTCAAGCGAGGGAGCCAGATACTGTGTGGTCAGGTGCATCACACGGCGTACCCGGTTCAAAGGGTCGAATTGATTGAAGTGCAGGACGAGCTGATGGCCGCCGCCGGTTTGCCGCCCGTCAGCTCGCCCCCTGTGTTCGCACACTTCTCGGGCGGTGTGGACGTCGAGGTCTTCGCGTTGCAGTCCACGTCAATCTAGTGCGCAGTCACGTGTGGAATGATGGATTGGGAATGTAGACTGCACACTCCGTGTGCCGGACTCCGCACATGGAGTGTGCAGTCTACGATGGCCGGACCCCTCACCCAACGATGGACGGAGCAGTAGTTTCGTTCCACGTCGGCTACTTTGCGATGCCGATGCAATAGAGTATTTCGCGACGCTGGCCTTTTTCAGATACGCCAACACGCATGTAGATTCGGCCTCCGCAGACCGATGGCGTGGCCAGCACTTCCCCGTTGACCTGGTTTTCCGCCAGCACCTCGAAGGCTTCAGGGGTTGCCTTGAAGATGAATGTTCGTCCCGATTCGTTGGTCGCGAAGATGTGCGCGCCGACAAGAACGGGCGAGGCGCTGAACTTGCCGGCGACGCGCCCTTTCCAGACAACTTTGCCCGTGTCGAATTTCCAGCAATGGGTGAAGCCTTCATCTTGAACAGCGTAAAGGTATCCGTGCTGCTCGAGCATCGACGGAACGTAGACCTGGGTCTTGATCTCCCAGGCAGTCTTGCCCGATCCGTCGGCGTGAACGGCCGCGACATGTTGTTTGGGGTAACCGCCGCTGGTGATGATCAGCTTGCCGTCCGTGACAGTGGAGGTGACGCATTCCTCGGTGGAGCCGTCGGTCTCCCAGAATTTCTTGCCCGTGAGCGGGTCCAGACTGGTGACGAGCTTGCAACCGATGAAGAAAAGCTGATCACGGCCTGCCACCTTGAGAATGGTCGGCGAAGCGTAGTTGGGAAGCTTGGGACGTTCGACCTTCCAGACGATTTTGCCGGTGGCCCGCTCGAGGGCGGCCAGTACGCCGGTGCCTTTGTTATCGGCCGACACGATGACGAGCGATTGATAGACGGCTGGCGAGGACGCAAATCCCTGGTGCAGGACGTAGTCGGTGATCTTGGTTTGCCAAAGTTGTTTACCATCGCGACTCAAAGCAGTGGTATAGATCGCTTTCTTGTGCAAGAAGTTGATGAAGATGCGCTGGCCGTCGCACGCCAGCGTGGCGGAGGCCAGCGAACTCTTGCCGTTGCCACCTTTTTCAAAACCGCCGCGATGGACTTCGGTCTGCCACATCAGCTTGCCGGAATCTCGATCATAGCAAAGCACCGATTGATTCTCTTCTTTCTGGTCGGCGGTGGCCAAGAAGACCTGATCGCCGACCACGATGGGCGATCCGTGTCCGCGTCCCGGCACCGCAGCCTTCCAGAGTACGTTTTCGGTGTCGCTCCACTTGAGCGGAGGTTTCTGAGCGGCGTCGGCAACGCCGTTGCGATTGGGGCCTCGCCACCACGGCCAATCGTTGGGTCCCACCGTGATCGGATCGGCTTCGGTGTTCTTCGGTTGGGCGCCGACCGGATGGATCATTCCAGCAACGATCATCCCAACAACGATCAATGCGTTCAGCGTGTTTTTCATGAATGGAAAGCTCCAGGCGGAATAGCGGGCCATGGCGGGATCTAGGAGACATCTTATTCGAAGCGAGGAGAAATGAAATCGGCGTGCGCAAGGAATTGATTCGAGCGTACCGAAGACCCGATTCCGAGCGCGAAGCGGTGTCTCACTCCTCGTGCTCGGAATCGGCTATTCATCAAAAATGTGCGACGATGCTTTACCCTTGGGGTGCGTCGGTGTGCGGCGGCGTTGGGCCCGTTGCCGTGGCCAATTGCAATGCATCCGGTGACGACGGTCCGGTCAGCCGGCAGTAGATCTTGTAGGCGACCCAGACCACCAGCACCCACGGCAGAACTGCGCTGACCCCGAGGATAATCAGCATCAGGCACACCGAGAAAACCTTGAAACTCATATAGAGGCTGGTGCGGACGTAGGAGCCGAGCCCTTCGTCGTTTGGCACGATCGGGCTGACGCCGGACAGGGTCACGATGATGTGGGAGGTCGTCAGTTCGTTCTCAGGAACGGTGGGGTTGCGCGTCGCCTTCTGGCTCGCGAATTTCCGTCCGCCGGCAACCTGCTTGAGCAATGTATCTTGCGAGGCGAATGGCACCTCGAATTTCAGCACCGCTGAGACCTGACCGTTCTCGTGCCGATCGACGTTGGAATCAATGATGCGTCCCTTGCCGGCACGAATGAGGTCCTTCAACTCAATCGACCGCGAGTCGACGTCGCTTACCTCTTGCCGAACCGCAATCGTTTCACGCGGCGGAATGGCGGCGGTGCTACGAAGCGTCAGGCGGTAGCCGAACTTCATGTCCGTCGCCAGTTCGTTGACCGGAATCTGGCTGCTGGTGCGGCCCAGGACGGCGCCGACCTTGGCGAATAATTTTTCAATTGCCTGGCGCTCGGCCGCGGGTACGTCGAATTCAAACTTGGCCTCGATCCTCACCTTGCTGTCCTCGGTGAGCTGGCCGACCGTCACGAGTCCCTTGGCGGCGGCCACGGCGTCCTGCAATTCGCGGAAGCTCGCCGGCACGTCGGTTGCGGCAATCTGTACGTGGAAAGTTTCACGCGGCGGAATGTTGGCGAAGTCACGCAGGACGAGCGAGTACCCGAACTTGCGCTCGGTGGTAAGCTCGTTCAAGGGCGCCTGCACGTTGTTGCGCGATAGCATCGGACCGACCTCGCCGAGCAGCTTGTCAATGCCGGCCTTCTCCGTGGTCGGCACGCTGAAGTCGAGATGCGCGGTGATGTTGAGTTTGTCCTGCTCGTTCAGCTTGGCGGTGCGGATCTGCCCCTTGGCCTTCACGATGGCTTCGACCAGCTTGGCGTAGTTGTTCGGCACATCGGTGGCCGCTACCTTGATCTCGGCAGCGTGGCTGGGCAGGATGTTTGCGAAGTCACGAAGGGTGATCGAGTAGCCGAATTTCTTGGCGATGGAGAGCTGATTCATCGGCATCTGCATGTTGTTGCGCGACAGGATGGCGCCCATGTCGGCGAGCAGTTTGTCCATGGTCGCCTTCTCTTCGGTCGGGATGTTGAAATCGACTTGAGCCGTGATGTTGTACTTGTCGTTCTCGTTGAGCTTGGCGTCCACGAGCTGGCCTTTGGCTTTCGTGACCGCGTCGAGCAGCTTGGCGTAGCTGGCCGGTACGTCATTCGTGGCGACCTTCATGTCCGCAGCCTTGCTCGGCGGAATGCTGGCAAAATCGCGTAAGAGGAGCGAAAAGCCGTACTTCTTTGCCGTTGCGAGCTGATTGGCCGGCGTCTGCACGTTGTTGCGCGACACGACGGTGCCAAGGTCTTCGAGCAGCTTCTCGATGGTCTTCCGCTCTTCGCTGGGGACCGTGAACGCAAGCTGCGCGGTGATGTTGAATTTGTCCTGCTCGTTGAGCTTGGATTCGGTGAGGTGCCCCTTGGCCTTGCCGATGGCGTCTTGCAGCTTGAGCAGGCTCAGGGGCACGTCAATGGTAGCGACGATCTGAGCAACAGACTGGCGCGGCGGCACGCTGACGAAATCGAGCAGTGTCAGCGAGAAACCGAACTTCTTGGCAGTCGATAGCTGATTGATCGGCGCCTCGAATTTGTCGCGTGAAAGAAGTGAGCCGATCTCTTCCAGCAGTTTCTCGAAGGTCTTCCGCTCCTCGCTGGGCACCGTGAACTCGATATGGGCATGGATGTGCAGTTTGTCCTTCTCGTCGAGATTGGCGGCGCTGATCTGCCCCTTGGCCTTGGAGATCGCGTCCTGGAGTTTCTGGTAGGCGCCCGGAACATCCGTCGCGGCAATCACCTCCACCACGCCCTGGCGCGGCGGGATGCTCGCAAAATCGCGGAGCAACAGCGTGTAGCCAAACTTCCGCTCAGTGGACAACTCGCTAATCGGGGCCTGGACGTTGATTCGCTCCAGCGTCAAGCCGAAGTCTTCGAGGAGCTTGTCGATCCCTTGTTTCTCGGAGCTGGGCACGTTGAATTCGAGTGTCGCGTGGATATTGAGTTTATCTTTCTCGCTTAGCTTGCCATCCCGAACCTGGCCTTTGGCCTTGGCGATGGCGACGAGGAGCTTGTTGTACGCGGCCGGCACGTCGGTCGTGGCAATCTTGAGATCGGCGCTCAGGCGCGGGCGGATGTTGGCAGTGTTGTGCATCGTGATGTCGAAGTGAACATCGCTTGATTTCGGCTTCAGGGCCGGCGCCTTGCCGGTGCCCCCTTCAGTGTGTTGGCGCTGGTTCTCTTGGAAATCCGATACCAGGCCCAGCTTCTTGAGTTGTTCGACGAAGATTTCCTTGCTGGCGGGGGGCAACTCGGCGCGCAGGACCGATTGGAATTGGCCGGCGGAGTGCTGCTTGAGTTCCGAATGCGTGATGCGCCCTTTGAGGTCCTCGATGGCCTTCATCGCCGTCTGATGGGCCTTGGCGACCTCATCGACTTCGAGCCGAATGGTGACGGTCTCCGTGACGACGATCGCGGTCGGAGTCAGGATTTCCTTTTCCGAAAGCGAGATCGTCAGCGTGCTGAGGCCGACCTGGTTGTTGTAGTAGCGGATTTCGCCTTCCATCTCCTCGATCTTGGTGCGCCAGACGCCCAGCTCGCGCTCGGCGGCAACGAGGTCCTTGATCTCGCCTTTGCCCGTCTTGATGATGTTGATCAGGCGTTCCTCGATGGCGCGGGCGGCACGTAGCCGACTTTCGATGTCGGAGTAAGCTTTGGTGACGTCCTGGCTGCCGATGCGCTGGTTCTTCAACTCGCCGGTCTTGGTCAATTCGCGGCGGAGATCGAAGAGGAACTTATCAAGGTGCTGCGGCGGCATGCGGACGACGACGGATCCCCGCATCTTGCCGTTGGGGAGCTTGTCGCTGTTGACGGTCGCAATAAAGCCGCCCTGGACGGCGTTGATGAGACCATTGATCGCATCGACTGACTTGTCGAACGATTCCGTTTCGAATTCCATCTCGCCCGTGCGGATGATCTTGCGCCCTGTATTTTCGGGCACGACGATCTTGGGCTGAGGCTTCTCTTGCGGCGGCAGCTCGATCTGCGGGGGTTTCTTGTCGTCGCCCGGCTCTCCCTTGCCGCCTGCTTCCCCTGGCTTGCCCTCGCCGCCTGGCTTGGTCGTGGTTGGTGAGGGCTTTTCAGCCTTGGCAACATCGACGGGGGGTGGCGCTGTTGGCTGGTAATAGCCGGGCTGCACAGGCGTAGCCTTTGGGGACGGGAGTGACGGGGACGGCACCGCGCCCATGCCGAACATCCCGCCCATGCCCCCCTGCTGATTTGGATTGAATCCTGCCATACCGCCGCCCATACCCATCATGCCACCGCCCGCGAAGCCTGCGCCATGGCCGGGCGGGATCTTTCCGAATCCACCGGCGCCAGGGCCTTCTCCTTTAGCCTTGGGGTCCAAGGGGGCGAAATCCTCGCCTCTTTTCTTTTTGCCATCTCCGAAATCCGGAAGTTTCTCCAGCGCCTTCTGCAGGCTTTCCTTGAGCTTTTCCTCATCGTTGTTCTTGGTCGTTGCTTTCATCTTCGAGAGCAACGTGGATTCACCCCCCTTGTCGCCAACCTTGTCGCCCTTGCTAGCGCCGCCTTCCTCGTAGAACGATCGGCCCTCGTCGATTTTGCGTTTGCCTTTTGTCGAGTCGTTGTCGCGGTCGATGTAGAATTGCGTGGACGGATCCGGTAAGGAGACAGGTGCCTTCGCCTTCTTGCTGTCCCCCTTGTCGGCCGCGGGCAGGTCGAGAGTAAGTAGCGTATCCTTGTCTTTCTTGCCCTGAAGGCCTTCTTGTGTAAATACCTTGTAGTATTCTTGTTGTTGCTTTTCTGATTTGAGCAAATCCGCGTTGTCGGTCAGTTCTTCCTTGAACTTCTTCACCGCCGCCTCGCCCTCGGACTGAGGCTGATTGACGGCCAGCAAACCGAAATAGCTTCTTTTCCCGTTGACGGTCTCGGTCTGCTTGCCTGCGTCGGCCTGCATTCCAGGCAATGACAGCGTGCCGTCGAGGGCGAACATCTGCACGCCGCCGCCGATCACGCCGAGGAGAATGACAGCCGCGGCAGCAGTCACAAAACGAAGCCAGCTCGGCCGCGGCTTGCGCGTTTGCCGAAGCTTGTGAATGACGCGATCTTCAAGCCCAGCATCAGGGCGCACTCGCGCGAAGATCCCCTCCATGAGTTGCTCCGTCTCGCAAATGTCGGCCTGTTCGTGCGCGCACTCGGTACAGCCAGCGACGTGTTTCTCGACCCGGCCACGCTCTTGTGCGGAAAGGCCGCCCGTGACGTAGGCGTTCAGGTTATCTTGTGCCCAATTGTGTTCCGACATCGCAAACTCCCATGATGCCCGGCTTGCCGTTGAGCGCCCGCCTGGCGTCAAGCGAGCGCTCAACGACAAGCAGATCAGCGTGGCACTGCTTCGCCGAGAATTTTGTGCAACTCCACGCGCATGCGTTTCATGCCGCGGTGCAGCAGGCCGCGCAACGCGCCGTTCGTCAGCCCCATCTGCATTTGAATGGTTTCGTGGTCAGCCCCGACGAGATAGTGCAAGGTGAGCGGCAACCGGTATTCCTCAGGCATCGAACGCAATACCACGAGCACCCGTTGCCTCAACTCTTCTTGCTCGACTTCCTCATCTGGCCCTGGCGAGGATTCGCCGTTTCGCTCGCGCTTGATCGCCTCCCGTTCCAGTGCACGTTTGTGCACAGAAAGGCGACGGCCGGCATCGATAGCAACATTTTGGGCGATCCGCAGCAGCCAGGAGCGAAACTTATCGAGCTCTTTCAACTGCCCCAGGGTCCGGAAGGCGATCAGAAGCGCGTCCTGAAGCAAGTCTTCGGCCTGATGGGTATCGCCGGTTTCCAGGTAAAGTCTGGCAAAAACGAGACGAGACGTGCGGCGCACAAGCTCCTCAAACGCGGCATGATCGCCTCGCTGCGCCCGGTGGACCAGGGTTAGTTCCGTTTCCATCATGTGCCCATCCTGGAGAGAAGACGAACGACGAGGTTACGGCGCGCGCACAAAAACAGACGTGTGGCCGTGGGAAACTTGCGCATGCCTGCCCCGTGGATAAACAAAGAGTTTGCCAGAGCCGTTTGACGAGCCAAAAGCGAAGGCGACGGAATTGCCGGGAATTGCGTTCCGTAGCCTGTTCCAGCACCTATCGCCTTCGCCTTTCCCTGGGCAAGGGCCAAAGCTACTGCTTCTTGTGAATCGTCTTGCGAGGAAGTTCCTTGTCCATGAAATCGATGACCGAAGTGCAGACCGCGGTACGATCGGCGCCGTTGAAGTAGTGATCGGTGTCGATCCAAACCACTTTCGAGCCCACGCCGGCATGCTTGTGCAGCGATTGGGCCCAGGATTTCAGGATCATCTGATCCTTGGTGACGTTGATGAAGAGGAGCGGTCGCGGTGCGATGCGGGCAACGTGGTGGACGGGATCGCTTGAAGTGGAGCCTTCGGTCGCCGCCTTCTCGGCGTCCTTCTTGGTGTAAAGGCCCAGGAAGTTGCCGCCCCCAACCATGGAGCCGACGGCCTTGATGCGAGGATCGTAGGCGACGTAGGTGATACCTGTGATGGCGCCCCAGCTGATGCCGACGTAACCGAGGCGATCCTTATCGACATCCGGACGGGATTCGAGGTAGTCAACAGCCCGGCAATAGTCGCCGCAGTAATGCATGACCTGGTCGGTGCCGAGAAGGCCGAGGATGCTGGCGGGCTTGTTGTCTTTCTTGCGGCGTTCGCCTTGGCCGGGGGAGTCGATGGTCAAGACGACATAGCCGCGCGCGGCGAAGAGCTTGCCGATCTCGACGATGTAACCGGAGGTTTTGTTGCCTCCGCTGCCATATTGCAGGAGGATGGCGGGGTAAAGAGCTGCCTTGGCGTCCCCCTTGCGTTTGGGGACATAGAGGTAGGCTGGGACGCGATCGTCCTTGATGCCGTTGAACTCGACGCGGTATTGCGTGTGATTGTCGGCCTCGCGGGTGACTTCCTGCTTGGCCTCCAGCGGCTTGGCGTGGTCGACGGGGTACGGGGGGGCGACTTTCTTGGGCTCGGGCTTGGCATCGGGTTTGTCCTGTGCGCTTAGCTCGCACGGCGAGATCCAGCAGACGAGCAGGCCTATCAGTGCGAATCCGCTGCTGAGCATTTGATGCCGCATCGCTACTCTCCGGAGTACTCAATGACTTGATGAATCCGCCAAGACCTATCGTAACGTATCGCGATAGAGGATCAAGGCGAAACATGGCCGGAGCGATTCGGTCCGCCGAGAGACGATGTATGTGCCGATTTTTCATGTATAATGGCCGCATTGCAGCCCATTGCGGCTGCCAGCCGAACCAGTCGAGTGAGGTGAGCGATGAAGAGTCTTGCGGATGGACTTCCTCCCGAAATTGCGCAGCAACTCCATCCCGAGTGGCGTAGAAACGAGACGGACTACTGGGCAGTGCGCGACCAACTCCTTCCCAAATACCGAGATCTATGGATTGGATTCGCTAATGGTGGCGTGGTCGCGACGGGGACTCGCCCGGTGGTTGTTTTCCAAGCGGCCTTTCAAGCAGCAGAGCATCCGTTCGTGGTCTGTGTGGGACGTGAAGAAGAGCCTTACCGTATGCGCCGCGTGAATTTTGGCTACGACACAAGCTATCCTGGCGAAGCGCTGCCGGTGGTTTGCGTTGAATTCCGTCGGCTGCTAGGGGCGACAGGTCTTGTGCTCGACCGAGTGATTCTTGACACCGGCGCCGACGTCAGCGCAATACCCTGGGCGGACTGCCAGCGTCTCCAGCTTAACCCGGCCCAGGGGGTGCCGGGCTTAATCAGTGGCGTCGCCGGTGGCTCGGCGACAACACTTGGATTCCTGGTTTGGGTATTTCTGGATGGCAAGGAATATGCGTGCCAATTACATACCGACTTCAGTGGAAGCGAACGCATACTGGGACGGGATGTTTTGAACTCGTTGGAGGTGTTGTTCCGTGGCCCGACCGGCGAGGTAGTAGTCAATCCGTGATTGTGAAGCATGTCTCAATGCGTTTTGCTCCAAATCTTTCAGTACCGAGGGGCTCCAATGGATTCGCAAGCAGAAAGGCTAGACCCCGAATTGAATCAGGCCCTCCGTGGTCTTGTCACCGTGTGTGAACGGATCGCCGTTTCGCTCGACAGACTGGAGCAACATTATTCCGGTGAGATACAGGTCCATCAACAGCAGCGACACCAAGCCGAATTGGCAGTAAAAGCGAGTCAGGAAAAATGGGAACAGGATGCTCCACTGCGTACCAAACAAGACAAGGAGTGGGAGGAACAGCGACGGCTTCGGGACGAAGCAGACAAGTGCAGTGCTGAAGCAAGCAAGCTTTACCTTGAAGCAAGTAAGACTTTCTACCACACCGTCAAATTTCCAGGATGGCTGTCCTACTTCCTCTGGTTCGTGGTCGCCATGATGTTAGCCGGGCTCCTCAAGGCCTCCGTTCGATACCTTTTCGGCTACTGGTCCATCGGTTAATCTTCCGCCTGCGTCATGGAATTCGCGCACCCCGTCCAAGACAGGAATAAACCACCATGAAACTTTCGTATGTCCCAATCGCCTGCTGCCTCGCACAGATTGCGGTATTTACGCGGACGACTCCGGCCCCCGCCCAGGCCGCTCCCGAATACGTCTGGCAGCAAGTCGTTGCCAAAGCCCCGTTCGCGCCTCGCGATGGCGCCGGCGCGCTGACCTTTCAGGGCCGCATGTGGTTCATCGGCGGCTGGAACCCGGGGGATAAGAAGCACTTCCCCCGCATCTGCAATAACGAAGTCTGGAGCTCCGCCGACGGCAAAGACTGGCGGCTCGACAAGGCCAATACGTTTCTCGATCGGAAATTCGATCCCGTCAAGGACTGGGAAGGCCGGCATACCGCTGGCTATGTCGTTCATCAAAACAAAATGTGGATCGTCGGCGGCGATGTCAACCAGGGGCACTATCACTCCGACGTCTGGAACTCCGCCGACGGCAAGAACTGGACCTACGTCAACAAGGGCAAGCCCGTGCCGTGGGGGCCGCGGGCTTTGCATTACACCGTGGCATTCAACGACAAAATCTGGGTCATCGGCGGTCAGACCGTTCCCAATATCGCTGCCGGCAAGGAGGTTTTCTATCGCGACGTCTGGAATTCCTCCGACGGCATCAACTGGACTGAAGTGAAGCCGAAAGAGCCCTTTTGGCCGCAACGAGGCATGATCGGCGGCAGTACCGTCTTCAAAGGGCGCATCTGGATCCTTGGCGGCGGCACGTACGATACGCCCAAGGTTCCCGCACGCAAATTCTTCAACGACGTCTGGAGTTCCGCCGACGGGATCGAGTGGAAGCAGCACAGCGCAGCCGCGCCGTGGGCTGCGAGGCAGTATCACGACGTTGCCGTCTTTGACGATCGGCTGTGGGTCATGGAAGGCTACAACAAGGCGAACCGCAACGACGTCTGGCACTCCGCCGACGGCATCACCTGGCATGAGGTGCCCAAGACGCCATGGGCGGCTCGCCATGCGGCAAGTGTTTACGTACACGACGGCGCGCTCTGGATGGTGGCCGGCAATAATATGGAAAGTGATGTGTGGAAGCTCACGCGCAAGAAGCGCTAACCGAAAGCGAAGTGCCTTGTAGATCCGCAGTAGTGCTCGCTTGGCGGTTTCGCGCACCCAACAATGTACGTGCGCTACGGATTGGCCAGCGACGTCGTCGCCCGGCTCGAATTCGGGTTTGATCGTGCCGCAATCGGCTCGGCCCGAAAGAACACCAGGGCAATCACCACGACGATGGCAACACCTAGCACCAGGCCCAACTTCGCGTCGTTCGGCATGGGACACTCAATCGCTTGCAGAGAGGACACTGGAACTACTTGTGCGCGGGTGACTTTAGCTAATTATGACTGATCGCGGAATTCTCTGCCCGCTGGTTGCCGATTCTTTCGTTTCTTTTCTCCAGCTTGACACCCTATCTTCGCCAGATCGATCACATAAGGCAAAAGTCGCGCCTACGTCCATTTGGCTGTAAACCGATTAACCCTGTCCTTGCGCATGGACTGCATTGCCGAGTCTTCCGGCGTTCCCCAGTTTCTTGGCAAAGTCGGCAGCGCAAAACTGGCGTAGAACGCCCTGGCTGCGGCGCGTTATCATTCGCCTGCCAATCTTTCGGTCTAGCTGAAAGCACAACGAAAGGATGCGTTATGCGGCTATGCATTTGGGACGACGGCGCTGAACAGCTTCAGCCCTTGAGCCTCACTCGCCCCGTTTTTGATTTGCGCTGCGGGCTCACGTCGCTCGGCGAAAAGCAGCGTCGAGTCCTCGGGGGCAAGGAGTGGGGCGCCCTGGTCCGCGCGCCCCTCGAAGAGCTCTTTCAACTTCAGCATCCAAACGTGCCGGTCAATGACTCGGATTGGTTGCACACGGACACCCTGGTCCTCGTCAACGGCCGGTGGCTGCCGCCGGACGCGAGCTTCAAGATGCCCGCGGGTTCCTGCGTCGGCATGCTCGGAGACGCGATTGCCTATGTCGTGCTGAAACGCGTGGCGACGTCGATCTCCTTCGATCGGCTCGACGAACTGCTGGAGGATTGGCAGCAAGTCCTACCAAATCGGCCGGCGGGCGGACGGATGATCAACTACCCCTGGGACCTGGTCGATCAGAACGCCGCCGAGATCACGCGCGACTTCGCCTGGCTCGATCCGGTGCGCGAGAACTGCGAACGGCCCGGGTTCGTCGTCTCCGGGCCGCTCGGCAATCTCTGGATCGCGCCGTCCGCGCGAATCGAGCCCATGGTCGTCGCGGATACGACCAAGGGGCCGGTGGTCATCGATGAGGATGCTGTCGTCACCGCCTTCACGCGGCTCGAAGGACCATGCTACATCGGGCCAAAGTCGCACGTCATCGGCGCGAAGATTCGCGCCGGCACGTCGATCGGGACGCAATGCCGGGTCGGCGGCGAGGTCGAGGCCAGCATTCTACACGGCTACTCGAACAAATATCACGAAGGCTTTCTTGGCCATAGCTACGTCGGCGAGTGGGTCAACCTCGGCGCGGGCACGCACAACAGCGACTTGCGCAACGACTACGGCGAAGTGACGATGACGCTGCGCGGCTTGCCCATGCGTACCGGCATGAACAAGGTCGGCTGCTTCCTCGGCGATCACACGAAGACGGGCCTCGGGACGCTCTTCAACACGGGTACGAACGTCGGCGTGTTCTGCAACCTTCTGCCGGCCGGTCGTTTCGCGCCGAAATACCTGCCGTCATTCGCAAGCTTCTGGAACGGCAGCCTGCGGGAGGCGTTCACGCTGGAGCAACTCCTGAACACGGCGGAGATCGCCATGAGCCGCCGCGGCGTGGTTCTGACCGAGGCACACAAGACACTGTACGCCTGGTTGCTCGACGAAACGGCGGAGGAACGCCGCCGCGTCATGCGTGAAAACGAGCAGCGGCAGTTGCGCAAGAGTGCGTAAGCCGGGCTCAACGGGCCGGGGCTAGTCCCTGCTTGAGCGGTGGGCGATTGTCGGACCGCTTCTTTTCCTCCTGCTCGATCGTTGCGACTCTGCTCGACGTCGTTACGTAAACGCTGCTATGGAGCGGGACAAACTTCAAGTCGGCCATTTCGGTGGCCGCGACCAACGCGTCTTCCAGGGAACAGTTGCGGAAAGTTGCACTAATCGGGGTGTCGGCTTTCTTGCCGAGGCTCGGATCGAGGGTAATCGTCAACCCCGAGACGTCGGCCAATTCCGCCAGGACGTCGCGAAGTGGCCGTTGTTCGAAGGTGGCGAAGGCTCTTTGCGCCATGCGGTGTTTTGCCGTCGCTTGGCTTGCCGGCACAATCTCAATGAGTCCTTCACGAATCAAGAGCGTCGGCTCGCCAACTCCGATCTGGCTGGCAAAAATCCGCAGGACGCTGTTCAAGGGCAACGTGGACGGGATTTCAGGCAACCAGACGTCTACGTTGTAAGGATCGAATAAGGGCTCGGTGGACGGGTCCCTGAACGAGTCCGGATAGATCACGATCGAAACTCGGCCGCCGAACTTGTCGGCGAGAATGTCGATAGCCTTCTTGAGCTTGATGCCTTCCGACGGCGTAAACCCCTTGGTTTCGATCGTTTCAGCCAACAGCTTCATGACTTCACGGGTCGTGGGCGGTGGCTTGACTTCTTGCCTTGCAATGCCGAGATCTTCGAGTTTCTTTTCCAGACTCCTGATCCGACTTTGTGCTTGTTCGAGCTGTTGTTCTTGTTTTTGCTTGAGGTTGACCAATTCAACGAGGTCGTCATTTCTCTTGAGCAACGTGTTTTGCAGCTCTTCGACTTGTTTCTTGAGCGCGTTTGGGCCGTCCTTCTTGGTCGGTTGCCCGTGCGCGGCAGGGTGTGAGGGAATCGGGACCAATGCTGCAACGCCAAGAACGACACCGGCAAACGTGAGTGTGCAAAGACGTGTCATCGGATCTGCCTCCAACAAATGGTGATTGGACCGACACTGAATTGTACCCATTCGTCGGCTAGGATTCCAACCCTGTCCCACGTTCAACGCCGCCGCACTTGGGCCTTCGTGAACGCCGGCGCCACATTGTCATACGACCGGCGTGCGGCGGCAAGCGGTTCGTAACCCTTCTGCCCCGATACCTGCCCGCTCACCTCGACGCAGACGCAGCCGCGATACCCGGCGGTGCGAATCTCACGCATGAGTTGCACGTAATCGATCCCGCCATCGCCCGGCAAGACGAACGAGGTTCGACCCTCGGCAATGCGCGTGTCCTTGATGTGTACGAATCGCGTGTGCGGCATGAGCTGCTTCACGGTCTCGGCGATGCTCAGGTCGCGATGCTGGAAATGGCTGTAGTCATACGCCAGCTTGATCCACGGGCTCTTCACCTGGTCCATTAACCAAAGGGCGTGTCTCGGCAAGTTTATCGCATTGCCGCGGTGCGGCTTGACCGCGATGACTGTTTTGTGCTTCTCGGCAAGCTTGGAACACGCGCCGAGTCGATCGACGAACTGGCGGCGTAGCTTCTCCCAGTCGTTGATGCCGCCGCCGAGGATCGTTTCGATCACGGGCGGCGCCTCCGGCGCAAGGTCCTGGCCAAGTTCGAGCGCCGCCTGCAAGCGCTGCAGGTTGTCGCGATGCGTCTGCTCGTTGCCGTGGAGCGGCAGATTTTCCATCAGACCGGCGAGGCCGAGCCGCAAGGTGCCCAGGCGTTCGCGGAGCCGACGGCGTTCATCCCTGGCGAGGCGTTTCGGCTCGGCGTGATAGCCGGGCATCAATGCAAGTTCGACAGCGTCGTAGCCGAGTTTGGCGCAGGCGTCGAGAGCGGCATCGAGCCCAAGGGAGCGCATGCCATAGAGGCTGAAACCGAACGGAATGACCTGCGGCGTCTTGTCTGGCTGGGCAGCGCGTAGGCCTGATGAGATCGCTGCCAAGGACACGGCGGAAGACGCAAGAAACTGGCGGCGCGTCGGCATCATGTTGAGGTTCCGAAAGATTTCGCTAGCGTATTCTCAATATCGAAGTTACCCTGCACGCATCAACTATTCCACAAGAATCAGGCGGAAGGGACAACCATGAAGAGTTTAGGTCTGTTTGCAGCGAGTCTTTTTCTTGTCGTCGGCGTCGCGCTTGCCGATGGACCGCAGGACAACATCGTTGACAAGGTGCGTCCCGTCCCGGCGCCGGGAATCCCAGTGCCCGAGGATACATTTGCCGAGTTGAAGAAGGGGGTGGCGATTCTGGGGCACGAGATCGACGACCTGCGCAAGAGCCTTGCCAAGAAACCGGCGCTGCTGGACTTCCTGCCCGACGTGCAAATCTACTACAATGCCGTGCACTACGCGCTCAAGTACGATGAGTTCTACGCGCCCGGCGAGTTTGCAGTCGCCAGGAAACTCCTGCAACAAGGGCATGAGCGTGCCAAGCAGTTGCGAGCCGGGCAGACGCCCTGGAACACCGCGACCGGTTTGGTCGTACGTGGGTATCGCTCGAAGATCGACGATTCGGTGCAACCGTATGGCCTCGTCGTCCCCGCCTCCTACAAGGCGGGTTCGGTGCATCATCGGCTTGACCTGTGGTTTCACGGCCGTGGCGAGAAGCTGACGGAGCTGAATTTCATCGAAGGCCGTTCGAAGGATCCTGGCCAGTTCACGCCGCCGCATGCGTTTGTGCTGCATCCCTACGGGCGTTACTGCAATGCGAATCATTTTGCGGGCGAGATCGACACGTTCGAGGCGATTGCGCACGCCCGCAAACACTATCCAATCGACGTCAACCGCATCTCGGTCCGCGGCTTCTCGATGGGAGGCGCCGCGTGCTGGAACTTTGCCGTTCACTATCCCGGACTTTGGGCCGCCGCGGCGCCGGGGGCGGGGTTTTCGGAGACGCCTGAGTTTCTGCGCGTCTTTCAGCAGGAGACGATCAAGCCGAACGCGTGGGAAAAAAAACTCCTGCACTGGTACGATTGCACCGACTGGGCCGGCAACCTGTACAACCTGCCAACGGTCGCGTACAGCGGCGAGAAAGATTCGCAGAAGCAAGCGGCTGATATCATGGCCGATGCGATGAAGAAGGAACGTTTGAACCTGGTTCACATCATCGGACCCAAGACCGGGCACACTTATCATCCCGACAGCAAGGTCGAAATCAATCGCCGGATAGACGCCATCGTGGCGCAGGGGCGCGATCCGCTCCCGAAGGAAGTTCAACTCACGACCTATACGCTGCGCTATAACTCAATGGCCTGGCTGACCATTGACGGGCTCGCGGAACACTGGGAACGCGCCGACCTCTCCGCGGCCATATTTGGAGCATTTATTCAGATCAACATTCCCCGGAATGTGACCGCGTTTACAGTGAACCTGCCCCCCGGCCAACAATACTTCCGCAACCGCCCACGACTGATAATGAGAGGGGAAGGGAACACACCCGAGTTTCCGGCCGAACTGCAATCAGACCGTTCATTGCGCTGCCATTTTCGTCTCATTGACGGCAAATGGAAGGTCGTGGACAAGGTCGATGACAGCACTCTCGCCAAACGCCACGGCCTGCAAGGCCCTATCGATGACGCCTTTATGGACAAGTTCGTCATGGTCATGCCGACCGGCAAGCCGATCAACGACAAGGTCGGCAAATGGATCGCCAGCGAGATGGACCACGCGTTTGTGCACTGGCGCAAGCAGTTTCGCGGCGAGCTGAAGCCGATCGACGATATGCAAGTCGATGAAAAAGTCATCGCGAACTCAAACCTGGTGCTGTGGGGCGATCCGCAGAGCAACAAGGTGCTCGCAAAGATCGCGCACAAGCTACCGATCCTGTGGGATGGGAAAGAAGGAATCTACGGGATTGACAAAAAGGGGTATTCCGTTGGCCACCATGTCCCGGTGCTGATCTATCCGAATCCGCTCAATCCGAAGAAGTACGTCGTCCTCAACAGCGGCTTCACCTTCCGCGAATACGATTATCTCAACAATGCCCGGCAGATCCCACGGCTGCCGGACTGGGCAATTCTTGACATCGACCAGCCGCGCACGTCGCAGCGGCCAGCGGGGATCGCGGATGCGGGGTTCTTTGATGAGCGCTGGCAGTTGGCGAACGGTAAGTAATCCCGATCTTCGTTTAGCGCTCGCGTGCCGCCGTGCGAACGCTAAACGTAAACCGGTTGTTCGCCGAATTTCTTCGCTAGGGCCGTCAAGTACATTTCCACATACACTTCCGGCTTCATGAACATGCGGAACATGAAGCGGAAGAACGGATTGGGCACGTCGCCGAACTCGGTGATCGTCAGCTTGCAGCCGCCGCCGTTGGCTGAGAGCGCAAACTCCCAGCGGCCGCTGAAGGGGCCTTTTTCGTCAGCGATCGTTCGCACCAGGCGCGTCGGCGGAGTCGCTTCGGTGGTTTCGAGGAAAAGGCCGTAGTTGCCCTTGTAGGTTTCCTTCCACAGTTCGTTTCCGTTCTTGTCGGGCTGCTTTTCCATCTTGAGGACGTTTTCATTCCAGCTCGTGACGTTGGCAAAGTCGGTGATCGTCTGCCAAACGGCGTCCGGAGTCTGCTTGAGGGTAATGGAGCGCGAGACCTGATGCGATTTCGGCATCGTCATTCCGATGACCGCGATGACGGCGAGGATGCTGACGACAATGCCGACACTGATCAAGATCCAGTATAGAATTTCCATGGAGACCTCTTGGAGGCGTGCCGCGACCTTGGGATTTCAGGATAACGATTTATGAGCGAACCACAAGGATTTTTTCAACGTCGGCCCTTGCGGCGGGCTCTCTATAACTGGCTGGAGCGGCATCAGCATCCGTTCAATCGCGGCATTCACTTTCTCGGGATTCCCCTGGTGCTGGCGGGCGTGGTGCTGTTTTTCACGATGCCATGGGATGAATGGTACTGGGGCGTCGCAGGATTCATCGGCGGATACTTCTTGCAGTGGGTGGGCCACCTTGTGGAGGGGAATGACCTGGGGGAATGGGCGGGGATCAAGCGGTTCCTGGGCTTGCCCTATGTCGCCATCTCCCCTCGGTTTCAAAAATCAATGCCGTCCGAGCCTGAAGCGTAAGCGAAGAGTCCTCCCCCCTTCGCTGGCGGGGCAGCCTCGGAGGAGCAGTATTTGGCTAAGCTGCCAGGCGTACGCTGCTTGCTTCACTTTTCTTGCTCGCTATTCCTCTCTCAATCCACACTTATGCCCGTACGATCCGCATAATCGGCAAACTTTTCCTGATTTCACATGCGGCGATGGCCGATAACGAGATTGATGCGTCCTCACCGCTACCGGTTCACCGTCCGCCAATGCCAGGCGAACGCCAAACTGAAAGTGGCCCTAAAGACGCATCACATCCATGGGGATGGATGTTCGACCTCGTTGTGATGGGGTGTGACATGGAATGTGGACATAAACAAGCCCACAGTAAGGGGCTTGCGGGGAGCCTGGCGGCACTGGTCGTCCTGGGCATGCTTTCCGGTTGTCAGCCGACTTTCCTGCCGAAGGAAGCGTTTGTTGATGCCAATGCGGGGCTGCCGGCCAAGCTCGAACGGGACAATATTCCTATCGTGGGCCCGCTGAGTCCGACAACCAAGGCGCCGCCGACCGTAAACGCGCCGGACCGCAAGCCGCGTGAATTGACCCTGCAGATGGCTTTCGCGCTCGCGCTCGAGAACGGCAGCGTCAGTAGTCGTGCGGGCGCCGGTGCAGGAATTTCTGATGATACGCTGAACTCGGCGTCGCCAGGCGGCGGCTCCCTGACACCGAACCAGACGGAGCGCATCCGCATTTTGGCCCTCTACCCGGCGATCAGCCATGCGGCCATGGAAGGTTCGCTTTCCCGCTTTGACACCATGTTTGTCCAGGGCATAACGTGGAACACGATCGACCAGTTGCAACAGGGCCTGGCTTCGTTCAGCAACGGCCAGACTGTGCAATACCAGATGGGCTTTCTCAAGCCCTTGCCGACCGGCGGCTTCGGCAGCGTGATGATGCAAGTCGGCTACCAAAACCTTGCGACACCGCCGACCGGCGCGTTCACAACGGTCAACCCGCAGTACACGCCGAGGGTGGTCGTTGGTTTCGAGCAACCCTTGTGGAAAGACTGGGGCGTCGAGATCAATCAACTGCTTTCGCGTGTGAGTGGCCCCACCGGACAGTCGTTCAACCCGAATTCCAGCTCGCTGGCTCTGGGCGCGTTCAGCAATCGGCAAGGGCTTTTGAGTTCATTCGTCGACCGGAATACCGAAGGTATCCTGATTTCCCGCTTGCGTTTTGATCAGCAGCGTGCGGAATTCGAACGCAATGTGAACATACTCATCATGAATACCGAGGTCGCCTACTGGAACCTCTACAACAAGTACGGCCAGCTCTACAGCGCCGAGGAGAACCTTCGCATTCTGCATGCCATCTGGATGGAAGCACACGATCGCTTCAAGGCGGGCTCGATGCCGCCGGAATTGTACTACCAGATTCTCGGCCAATACGAGGAGTTCCGTGCCGACCGCATTCGCTCGCTCAACGAAACACTCGAAGCGGAACGGCACCTGCGGCGAATCGTCGGCTTGCAAGTGGAGGACGGCGAGCGTCTCGTGCCGATCACTCCGCCGAGCTTCACGGAACTTCGCCCAAACTGGGAACATTGCTTGCAGGACGCCTTGAACCTGCGTCCGGAGCTTCAACTGGCACGCGACAATTTGAAGTATCACCAGTACCTGCTGTCGATCCAGAAAAACTTCCTTCGGCCCGACTTGCGTGCGGTGGCTCGGTACGAGCCGAACGGGCTGGGCTCGACGTTGACGGGGAACGGCGAGTTTCTCGATGGTACCGGTACGTCGCGGCCGACCAACGCGTTTCGCTCGCTCGCCGGCGGCCATTTTGCCGACTACACGATCGGTCTGACGTTGAGCATGCCTCTGGGTTACCGCTACGAATTGGCCGCGGTCCGGGCTGCCCGCCTGGAGTTGACGCAGAGCTACCTGTTCCTGCGGGATCAGGAGGAGAAGGCGACGAGTGCGCTTGCCAAGTACTACCAGGATGTCGCCCATGAGTATAAGCGCATTCAGGCGCACCATTCCGAGCGCATTGCCTACGGCACTAGCCTTGGAACCCTGTTCGACAAGAAAGCCAAAGGCCAAATAACTTACTTCACGAAGGAAGGCCAACCGACGCCGTTCCTGGAAATTCAGCGCCGCTATGCCGCCGCCCTGGTCAAGGAATATACGGCGATTGCCGAGTACAACAACGCCCTGGCGCGGCTGGAATGGGCGAAGGGGACGACGCTGCGGTACAACAACATTCAGATCAGCGAAGGCCCATTGCCTCAGGGCGCGCAGGTGCGGGCGGTGGAATACGAGAAGGATCGGAGCAAGTCGTTCATGCTGCGGACGCGGCCTGATTCGCTGACTCAGCCCGGTCGACTCGTTGATGCGGTCAATCGGGAGACACCGGGGTTGACCACGGCGCCGAAGCTCGACGAGTACGTGGTGCCGCCTCTGCCGAGCGCGGGACCGACCGCGACCGCACCGTCGCCGTTGCCCCGGCTTGATCCGGTTGCGACGCCTGCCGAACCGGGCGTGAAGCAGATCGATTGGCGGCCCTCGGCCCAGTCGATGCCGCCGGCGCCGCTTACCACGGGCCAAACCGGCACCGTGGGGACGGTAAGTGCGGACTTCTCGGCGCCGGCCAATATTCGCGACGGCGTCGTCTTGCCCGCCGCGATGCCCGACCGTGCTCCGATCAGTCTTTTGCCACGTTGATGAAGCCATCCCCTGGGATTGATGTCCCGCAACCGACCCACGGCTCCCCGCCGTGGGTTGTGTTGTTTTCAGGCTGTCGGGCAGTTGCCAATCCACCACATATCGCTGATCAACCACACGCCTTTGGAATTTCGAAATCGCGCTTGCATCCTTCGTGTCAGTCGGCAAACTGATGTGAGTGGAACATCGCGACTTCAAGAAAAAAGGGCACTCCGATGATTCGTATCGCACTCCTGGTGCTACTGTTTTTACCGACGGTTGCATGGACCGGCGAAGCACGCCGTCCCATGAAGGTAGAGGATCTCTTCCGGTTTCAGCGCGTTGGCGACTCGCAAATCAGTCCGGATGGCAAATGGGTGGTGTACGCTCTCGGCAAAGTGAGCCTTCACGCCAATAAATCGATCACGAATCTTTGGCTTGCCTCAACTGACCAGGGGGGGCCTGTCAAGCAGTTGACTTCAAGCACCAAGCGCGACGGTCATCCGCGCTGGAGTCCGGACGGCAAGTCCATCCTCTTTGAGTCCAACCGCAGCGGCACAAGTCAACTCTGGATCATCGAACTTGCCGGAGGCGAGGCCCGGCAGCTTACCAGCCTCAGCACTGGCGCTTCCGGAGGTATCTGGTCGCGCGACGGCAAGCAAATCGCGTTCATGTCTGCCGTCTGGCCCGAGTACTCCGACAAACCCTTCAAGGACAGCGACGCCCTCAATCAAAAACGCATGGATGAGGCCGAAAAGAACCCCGTCAAGGCCAAGGTCTTCACTCGCCTCTTTTTCCGCCACTGGGATGAATATGTCGAAGACAAGCGGCAACACCTGTTTGTCATGTCCTACGGCGGCGGCAAAGCGGGGGAGCCGAAGGATGTCACGCCCGGCGATCGGGATGCGTATCCGACATCGATGACGTTCTCAATCGGCGACGACTTCACCTTTAGCCCGGACGGCAAGGATCTCTATTTCACGGCCGTGCCGGCGAAGAACGAAGCTTGGAGCACCGACTACGACATCTGCCGCGTGCCGGTCACCGGCGGAACCACCCAGTGGGAAACGATCACGACGGACAATCGTGCCGCCGATGGCGCGCCGCAATTTTCGCCGGATGGCAAGTGGTTCGTCTATCGCGCTCAGAATCGTCCTGGCTTCGAGGCCGATCGCTGGGACTTGATGCTGCTTCCCGCGGACAGCTTGAAAACGAAGGGGGCCAAGGATCGTCCCAAGGCGCGCAGCCTCACCGCGACGTTCGAGGGTTCGGTAGAGGACTTCCTCTGGATGCCGGACTCCGAGCGAATTTACTTTGGGGCCGATGATCGTGGCAAACACTGGTATTTTGCAACATCGATCAAGGAAGGCAGTCCGACTCGCGTAACCTTTATCAGCCATCATTACAACAGCTCACTATCCGTCTCCCGCGATGGCAGCCGCGTTGCGTTCACGCGCGCGGCCATGCATCATCCGAATGAGGTCTTCGTCGGCATAGACCGCAAGACAAGCTGGGATACGCTCAACATCTCACATGCAAACGACAAGTTGTTGGCCGAACTGAATCTGCCGCGTCCCGAATCGGTCAATGTCATCGGCGCCGGCGGACAGCCGATGCAAATGTGGATCCTGAAGCCCCCCGGGTTCGACGCCAAGAAGAAATGGCCGTTGGCGTTCCTGGTCCATGGCGGCCCCCAGGGGGCGTGGGAGGACGGCTGGAGCTTCCGCTGGAATCCGCAGGCCTGGGCGGCGCAAGGGTACGTCGTCGCCTTGCCGAACCCGCGCGGCAGCACCGGCTTTGGGCAGCAGTATGTGGATGAAATCTCCGGCGACTGGGGCGGCAAGTGCTACGTCGATCTCATGGCCGGCTTGAAGCACCTTGAAGAACAACCCTGGATCGACAAGGACCGCATGGGCGCCGCAGGCGCGTCCTTCGGCGGATACATGATGAACTGGTTTGCCGTTCAGACTCCCAAGTTCAAAACGCTCATCACCCACTGCGGCGTATGGAACTTCGATAGCATGTATGCCACCACCGAGGAGATCTGGTTTGACGAATGGGAGCACGGCGGCCCTCCGTGGGGCAAGAACCGTGCGTCTTACGAGAAGCATTCGCCGCACAAGTTCGCGGGGAATCTCGCCAAGTTCAAGACGCCGATGCTGGTGATTCACAACGATCTCGACTTTCGCGTACCGGTCAGCGAAGGGATCCAGTTATTTACGACACTCAAGCGTCAGGGGGTCGAGTCGCGCTTCATCAACTTCCCCGATGAAGGTCATTGGGTATTGCGCCCGCGCAACAGCGAATACTGGCACCGGGAGGTGTTCACGTGGCTGAAGAAATATGTCCCACCCGGGCCGAGGTGACGCAGGTGTGCTGCCTGCTGTTTTACAATCGCATTGAAATCCGTTCGGATCACGCTGCCTGTGGCCTTGCTTTTGCATGGCGCCTTGCGAACTCAAAGCCGCAAGCAGCGCCGCGCGGACGAATCGGCCGCATTGTCGCCAATCCGTAAGATAGCTGCGTCCTGTTTCTCGTCGTGCGCAATGGGTCGTGGTCTCACGGGATTCTTGCGAAGCTCACCTTCATGGAGACTTCCAAATGGCAGACTGGCGCAGAGTCGCACTGGCAGCACTCTTGTCGGACGGTGTCATTGACGACGCGGAAGTCAAAGTCATCAAGAAGGAGCTATACACCTTCGGCAAGATCGACCCGAAGGAGCTTGACTTTCTAATCGATCTTCGGTGCGAGGCTGAGAAGAAGGCGCGCGGCAAAGGGCTGAACCGTGCTTTCGAAAGCATGTTCTTCAAGGCAGTGCAGGACAGCGTGCTCGCCGACGGCAACATCACTGCCAAGGAAACCGCTTTCTTGCGGCGAGCGACCATGGCGGATGGCAAGGTGGATGCCGCCGAGATCGCGCTCTTGAGGCGTCTCAAGAAGAACGCCAAGACCACCTCGCCGGCGTTTAACAAGCTCTATGCCGATTGCGTTGGGAAGTGATTGGAACGCTCAATCCTCAAACAGTTTTTCCACATACTCGCTTGGATCAAACGGCTCGAGGTCGTCAATTCCCTCGCCCAGTCCGACAAACTTCACCGGCAGGTTCAGCTTCTGCTTGACGCCGAAGATGGCGCCGCCCTTGGCGGTGCCGTCGAGCTTGGTGAGCACCA